>Ga0209006_10001092_pt1 | contig 24844 bp, 20 predicted proteins | sample JacPin_JW_Ref_O2_FD_188567 | JGI IMG/M metagenome (GOLD analysis project Ga0209006, IMG submission 188567) | Forest soil microbial communities from Algoma, Ontario, Canada - Jack Pine, Ontario site 1_JW_Ref_O2 (SPAdes) (version 2) | ecosystem: Environmental > Terrestrial > Soil > Boreal... | reverse complement strand
TCTCCGCTGTTGAGGTTCAATTCTGCCGCGGAGAAGGGGACATACCATGGTCCTGCCGGCGAAAGCGTCGTCAGTCATTGACATCTGCTTTTCGCGTCATAGCAATGACACGCGTCATTTGCTCCCCCAAACCCTCCTCTCTCAGATCTGTCATATGCAATTGTCGATAATGTAGGCTCGATTCGAGTTTTTTGCGCGCTCCGACCGAGCACTAGCGGCATCGCAAGATGGCAGCCAGCTTGCTAGTTACGGTCCAGTCGGCGGCTTCTAGTTGACGGGAAGCGAGAAAGAAACTCAACCCGGAGTTCCTAGGAAAGGAAGTCGGGGTGCTGAGGGCATGCGTGGCGCATACAGTCCAACACGGTTTGCATGGATCGGGATCGTGGCCCTGGTAGCGATTCCTTGCGCCCCTGCTCAGCAAGCTAACGATTTGGAACAACAGGTCCAACAACTAGCAGTACGAACAGACCACCAAGGACCTGCAGCAGCGAATCGCGGTTCTTGAGCAACAGATCGAAAAACAAACGGAAGCGGCAGCAAGGGAAAAAAAGGCAAGCGAAGCCACCGTCTCAACCGCCGATCTTGCCGCCGAGGAAACGAAGAAAGTGATATTCGGGCAGAGTCAGGTCGGAGCAAAGTACCAGGGGGCCCTGCCATCGGAACCCACATACGACTTGGTGCAAGAGGCACAGAGCGAGATCGCCAGCTTGAAACAGCAAGTAGGAACCTTTGAATTCCACGGATATTTCGGTTCTGGCTACGGGTTGATCAGCGAGGGCGATCAGCAGGTTGCCTTCTAGGCACCAGGTGCAGGAGCCAAATACCGGCTGGGAAACGAAGCCGAAACTTATGGCGAGTTCATATTCGTCAACAATTGGGTAAACCCCGAGAGGAGTTCCGACAAGGCATGGATGAAGACCGAAGCCATGATCGAGGCTAACACCACGAACTCTGCCAGCTACGCAAGTTTCAGCAATTCTCTTGGCAATGACCAGTTTCGCTTGAGGGAGGCTTTCGTCCAGGCGGGAAATATTTTTGAAAGCCAGCCAAACGCCAAGTTCTGGGCCGGCGAGAGGTATTACCGCGTCGCCAGCACATTGAGATCGACGATTTTTATCCCCTGGATATGAGCGGTTACGGCGCGGGAGTTGAGGATTTGGACCTGCGATTCGGCAAGCTGGCGCTCGGGTATTTATCTGGCGCACGACCCGACATTACGACAGAAAACGGCAACTACGCCAAAAGCAACATCGATATGCGTCTTTACGACATAAAAGCTCCGGGCGGGACAGGGGGCGTGTGGTTCGATTTCGCCAACAGCAAAGGTGCTCCCTGATTCCGACCAGCAACGGCTACGCATTCGGAATACGCCATCAGCGACTCGAGTGGCATGGCGGTTACCACTCCTTCAGCATTCAGTACGGAACCGGAGCCGCGAGTAATTTCAGCACATCCATTGACGACCCAACCCGGTTCGTCAACAGTAGCGCTCGGTTTCTGCTCACCGAACAGGTTGTGGTTCAGCCCAACGAAAGATTTGCCATCATGCCGATTTTCGTTTACCAGCGCATCAAGGATGGCAACCCGCAGCACCCATGGCAGCAGTGGGTCTCGTTCGGCGCGCGGCCAGAGGTTTTTTTCACGAAGTATCTCTCCCTGGCGTTCGAAGGCGGGGTCGATCACACTCACAGCCAGATCGCACCGATCTACGACGGTTGGCTACGCAAATTCACGATCGCTCCCCAGATTGGAGCGGGAAGAAAATTCTTCAGCCGTCCTTTCCTGAGGGCCTTCATGACGTACGCGAATTGGTCGGATGGGCTGCGCGGATTCGTCGGCGGAATTCCCTTCCAGAATCGAACAAGCGGCCTTACGTACGGTGTGCAAGCGGAAACCTGGTGGTAGGAGATTAGACAATGGCAACCCAACCAGTAACAAGAAGCTCGACACCAACGCCAAGTGTGTCGACGATCACTGCGACGCCAGGCTACACGCGTCCCCTCGCCATCGTAACTACCTTGTTTTTCATGTGGGGGTTCCTGACTTGCCTCAACGATATTTTGGTTCCGCACTTGAAGTCTATTTTTGATCTCAGCTACGCGCACGTGATGTTGATTCAGTTTTCGTTCTTTTCTGCGTACTTTTTGTTTTCCATCCCCTGGGCGAGAGTCGTAAACGTAATCGGTTATCAGAGGACCATGGTGTTGGGCCTGCTCTTTATGGCTGAAGGCGCATTCCTGTTCGTGCCGGCTGCCTCTTCTGCTTCGTTTCCACTTTTTCTGGGCGCCCTGATTGTCCTAGCCGCGGGCATCACAGGCCTGCAGGTAGCGGCTAACCCGTACGTGGTGGTCCTTGGCAAGCCGCAGACTGCATCGAGCCGCCTGGATCTGACACAGGCGTTTAACTCGCTCGGCACCGCGATCGCCCCAAAACTTGGCGGACTGCTGATCCTGAGCGCGGTGGCGCTGACCATCGAAGAAAGGAAGGCCCTCTCGCCGCCTGCGCTGCACCTGTATCGCGTGCAAGAAGCCGCATCGGTAAAGCTGCCATACATCGTCATTGGTATTGCATTGCTTCTGCTGGCGGGGCTGATTTCCACATCAAAGTTGCCGACCATCGCAACCGCGGCCAAAGGACGCGGAGAGAAGGTCAACGACTTCAGTCTGGAAACATCCCAATCTTGTCTTCGGCGCACTTGGAATCTTTGCCGATGTAGGTGCGGAGGTCTCCATCGGCAGTTTTCTGGTGAACTATTTCGGCCAACCGGATATTGCGGCCTTCTCCGCGAAAACGGCGGCAGGTTACGTTTCGTTTTACTGGGGTGGTGCGATGGTTGGGCGCTTTCTCGGTGCGGGTCTTTTGCGCAGGATCAAAACCGGACACCTGCTTGCAATATTTGCCGTCTGCACATCGTTGCTGGTCACGCTATCCATGCTTACTCAAGGACACTTCGCCATGTGGAGCATTTTGGCTGTCGGATTTTTCAACTCGATTATGTTCCCCAGCATCTTTAGTCTTGGCGTCGCCGAACTCGGGCCGCTGACGGGAAACGGATCCGGCATTCTGAACATGGCGATCGTCGGCGGCGCGATTCTCCCCCTGATACAGGGAGCGATTGCCGACCACATTGGGATTCACCACGCGTTTTTTGTACCCGTGATCTGCTACTTGTACATCTTGTTTTATGCCCTGAGCGGCTCGAAGCCAAACAGCGAACGCTACGCTTAGGAGAATGGAAAGGGATTAGCGATGCTCATTGCAGGCGACATCGGCGGTACAAAAACCGACCTAGCAATCTACTCGATCGAGTCGGGGCCCCATGCACCGCTGGCTCAAGCAGAATTCCATAGTGCCGACTATCAGAGTCTGCAGGCGATGGTCTCCGAGTTTCTTGCTCAAGTGAAGCTCCCCGTCGGGTACGCCTCGTTCGACGTTGCCGGCCCAGTGATCGATGGTCACGTAAAAACCACCAACTTGCCGTGGGTGATGGATGAAATCTCGCTTGCCAAAGACTTGACTCTCAAGTCCGTCCACCTCATGAACGACCTGGAGGCGGTCGCCCGGGCGGTGCCGGTTTTACGGCCAATCGATTTCGTCACGCTCAATGAAGGGCAGCCGGTCCCGAAGGGCACGATTGCAGTCATCGCGCCCGGGACGGGGTTGGGTGAATCGTTTCTCACCTGGGATGAATCGCAATACCTGGCGCACAGCTCGGAGGGCGGTCACTCGGATTTCGCGCCAACCGACCAGCGGCAGATCCATTTGCTCGAGTACATGCTGGAGCGCTTCGATCACGTGGGCGTCGAACGGGTCTGCTCCGGTATCGGCGTACCTAATATTTATGAATATCTTCGCGACACCGGGCACATCCCCGAAAGGCCCGAGGTCGCTCAGTTGATCGCGTCCGCCAAGGATCACACAAAAACAATCGTGGAGGCGGCCAGTGACCCAAACCATCCAAGCGAATTGTGCCGCGCCACCATCGACATGCTGATTTCGATCCTCGCGAGCGAGGCCGGCAATCTCGCGCTGAAGGTTTTGGCAACGGGCGGGGTTTATCTGGCTGGTGGGATTCCCTTTCACCTGCTGGGCCCGCTGCAGGAGTCGCGGTTCATGCAAGCATTCGCAAGAAAGGGCCGCTTCAAAGATCTGATGGAGCGTATCCCAGTTCGAGTAATTACAGCGCGCGCTGCTTTAGTTGGAGCTGCAAGCTTTGGACTGGAGACCTATAAGCACGAATCCGGAGTGGCGGCATGAACGAGAAACTTCCAGTTGTTTACCTCGCCCGACACGGTGAGACAGCGTGGACCGTAACCGGCCAACACACTGGGCGTACCGATTTACCACTGACTGAACTGGGCGAACGCAATGCGCGGCGACTGCGGGAACGGCTTAGCGGACTGAGGTTCGCGAAGGTATTCACCAGCCCCTTGCAGCGCGCCATGCGGACGTGTGAACTGGCTGGCTTCGGATCTGTAGCTCAACTCGATCGCGATCTCGTCGAATGGGACTACGGTGAATACGAAGGCCGCTTGACGGTTGACATCTTAAAGGAACGCCCGGACTGGCAATTGTTCCGCGACGGCTGTCCCGGCGGTGAGTCGCCACAGCAAGTGGCGACACGGGCTGACCGAGTGGTGAGTCGTGTGCGAGAGATCGGGGGAGATGTCCTGCTTTTTTCCAGTGGGCATTTTTTGCGAATGCTGGCCACACGATGGATTGGACTCGAACCCATCAACGGACGATCCCTCATGCTGGGCACGGCAAGCCTGAGCATGCTTGGCTATGAAAACAGCATCTTGCACCCGGTCATCCGGTTGTGGAATGACACCCATCACGTATTTCCGTCCAAAGTACAGGCCGCCCCGACCAACTCATACGACCGCAATCAGTTTGCGAATAACGAGGTGACACGATGAAAGCGACAACTTTTCTTCACAACGAAGGCCAGAGCCTGTGGCTCGACAACATTACCCGAGACCTGCTGGAGAGCGGCACCCTCAAACGATATATCGAGGAGCTGTCGGTCACCGGACTCACCTCGAATCCCACCATTTTCGACCATGCGATCAAGAACAGCGCGGCGTACGATTCTGCGATCACTGCACAGTTAAAGAAAGGGACATCGACTGAGGCGCTCTTCTTCGATTTGGCCTTGGAAGACATCACTCGCGCTGCAGATCTCTTTCGACCAATTTATGAAAAGACGAACGGGATCGACGGGTGGGTCTCACTGGAAGTATCCCCGTTGCTTGCCTACGACACGGCCAGCACTCTGGCTGCAGCCAAAGAATTATTCGCCCGTGCGAATCGTCCCAACCTGTTGATCAAGATTCCTGGCACCAGACAGGGCCTTCCCGCAATTGAGGAAGCGATTTTTGCCGGCATTCCCGTGAACGTCACTCTATTGTTCTCCCGCGAACATTACCTGGCAGCCGCCGAAGCATTCTTGCGCGGCATTGAACGGCGCATTGAAGCCGGCCTCAATCCCCTTGTAGGTTCCGTGGCATCCGTGTTTGTCAGCCGCTGGGACAGCGCTGTTGCCAGCGAGGTTCCGGAGAACTTGCACAACCAGCTTGGCATCGCGATCGCTAAACGCACATACAAGGCAGCCAGCGCTCTGCTTAGTTCGGCCCGTTGGCAGCGGGTTTATAATCTCGGCGGTCGTCCGCAACGTCTGCTGTGGGCCAGCACCGGAACCAAAGATCCCAAAGCTTCTGACATTCTCTACATCAAGGCTTTGGCTGCGCCCTTCACGGTAAACACCATACCCGAGGCCACATTGAAAGCCCTGGCCACTCACACGGAGTTAGGAGAATTGCTTCCGATCGACGGCGGGAACTGCGAAGAGGTACTGGCACAGTTCGCCGAGGCGGGCATCGACGTCAACGCCTTGGCTGCCCAGCTCCAGAACGAGGGAGCCGAGTCGTTTGTTAAATCCTGGAACGATCTAATGACCGTGATTTCTTCAAAGAGCGCTTCACTTGACAAGAGCGTCACGTTGAACGCCGTCGTTTAAAGCGGAAAAAACCGAACTTATCTCGCTTGAATCAACAGGGCGGACGAAAAGGAGCATAAACATGGCAACACGAGTTCAACCAGCCGCGAGGCGGCCAGTGGCAAAGGCTTCGGCCTGGAGCACCCTCACATCGCATTTCAAAACAGCTTCGAAGCTGCACCTGCGGCAGCTTTTTGCGGACGATCCCAAGCGTGGTCAGCACATGGCAGTGGAGGCGGTGGGTCTATACCTCGACTACTCCAAGAATCGTGCTACGGATGAGACTCTCCAGCTCCTTCTCCAACTTGCCGCAGAGTCCGGCTTGCGGGCACGGATCGACGCCATGTTCGGCGGCGAGAAGATCAACATCACTGAAAAGCGCGCCGTGTTACATGTGGCCCTGCGTGCCCCAAAGGGCAAATCGATCTTTGTGGACGGAAAGGACGTTGTACCCGAAGTCCATGCCGTGCTTGACCGGATGGCTGACTTCTCAAACCGCGTTCGGAGTGGAGCATGGACCGGTCATAGCGGAAAACGCATTCGCAATGTCATCAATATCGGCATTGGCGGCTCCGATCTAGGGCCCGTCATGGCGTACGAGGCGCTTAAGCACTACTCAGAACGCTCGATGACCTTTCGCTTTGTCTCGAATGTGGATGGAACGGACTTCGCCGAAGCAGTACAGGATCTCGATCCGGCGGAAACGCTGTTCATCGTATCTTCAAAAACTTTCACCACTCTCGAAACCATGACGAATGCTCAGACCGCTCGCGCCTGGTCCCTGGGCGGACTGGGAGGCGACGAAAAGTCAGTGGCAAAGCATTTTGTCGCGGTCTCGACCAATGCTGCGGAAGTCTCAAAGTTCGGCATTGATACCGCCAACATGTTCGGATTCTGGGATTGGGTCGGAGGTCGCTACTCGATGGATTCGGCGATTGGGCTTTCCACCATGGTTGCAGTCGGTCCGGACAACTTTCACGCCATGCTGGATGGCTTTCACCAGATGGATGAACATTTTCGCACGGCTCCCTTCGAAGCGAACCTGCCGGTGATCATGGGCCTTCTCTCCGTTTGGTACAACGACTTTTTTGGCGCGCAGACGGTGGCCGTTTTGCCGTATGAGCAGTACCTGAGGCGATTCCCGGCATATCTCCAACAGTTAACGATGGAGAGCAACGGAAAACACATCACACTCGATGGCAAACCCGTCGCCCGCGACACTAGTCCGATTTACTGGGGCGAGCCGGGCACGAACGGACAGCACTCGTTTTACCAGTTGATCCATCAAGGGACGCGGCTGATCCCGTGCGACTTCATCGCATTCGTCGAGCCGCTCAATCCGCTTGGCCGCCATCACGACATGCTGTTGGCCAATGTCTTTGCCCAGACCGAGGCTCTGGCCTTCGGCAAGACACCCGAGCAGGTGAAGGCGGAGGGCGCGCCGGACTGGCTGATTCCGCATCGAGTCTTCGAAGGCAATCGCCCATCCAATACGATTTTGGCGGAGCGGCTCACTCCAGAAACACTCGGCAAACTGGTGGCTCTTTACGAGCACTCCGTCTTCACGCAAGGCGTCCTTTGGAACATTGATTCATTCGACCAGTGGGGGGTTGAGCTCGGCAAAGTTCTGGCACAGCGCATCATCCCGGAAATCGAGAGCGGTCCCGAACCAATGCTGAACCACGACAGCTCAACCAACAATCTGATCCGCCGGTACCGGAAGCTTAAGGAGGCCCAGTGACCGCGCTCGGCTTTAACCAACCTCTATATATTTTGCCGTTCGACCACCGAGGGTCGTTCCAGACCAAGATGTTCGGGTGGAAGGGCACGCTAAGTCCGTCTCAGACGGCGGAGATCGCCGCTACGAAGCAGGTAATTTATGACGGCTTTAAGGCCGCGCTCCAAGCCGGAGTGCCGGAGCGAAAGGCCGGAATTCTGGTTGACGAGCAGTTCGGCGCTGCCATCCTTCGCGATGCGGCGGCGCAGGACTACACGACTGCCTGCCCCGCCGAGAAAAGTGGTCAGGAAGAATTCGACTTCGAGTACGGCGACGAATTCGCCAGGCACATTGACGCCTTGCGCCCAACTTTCTCCAAGGTTCTGGTTCGCTATAACCCCCAGGGCGATCTTGCTCTGAATCGGCGCCAGGGAAACCGACTCAGAAAGCTCTCGGACTACCTGCACAGCACAGGTCGCAGCAAATTCATGTTCGAGTTGCTGGTGCCGGCGGAGAAATCCCAGCTCGATCAGTTCAAAGGAGACAAGAAGGCCTACGATCTGGAGCTTCGTCCCCGGCTGATGGCCGAGACCATAATGCAGCTTCAGGATGCCCATGTCGAACCGGACGTCTGGAAAATCGAAGGACTCGACCGCCGGGAAGACTGCGAAAAAGTTGTGGCCGCTGCGCGCCGCGCTGGGCGGGACAATGTCGGCTGCATCATTCTGGGCCGGGGAGAGAACGACCAGAAGGTGCGCGAGTGGCTCACAACTGCGGCCACGGTCGATGGCTTCATCGGATTTGCCGTAGGCCGAACCAGCTTCTGGGATCCTCTAATCGACATGCGGGCGCAGAAGATCAAACGCGAAGCGGCCGTCGCGGAGATTGCCCGCCGCTATCGAGAATTTGTGGACATCTTTGAAAACGCACGTAACGAAGCTACCGCGACGGTGAGCTAGAGAAGAGAGAACGCTCGCATGGGAAACGATGTCATCAAACTGGCTCCGTCGATTCTTGCCGCCGACTTTGCGCGTCTGGGTGAGCAGGTGGCCGAAGCCGAGCGGGCTGGCGCTGATCGAATCCATGTCGATGTGATGGACGGACACTTCGTTCCCAACATCGCCATTGGAGCTCCGATTGTGCAGTCGCTCCGACGAGTCACGCGTCTGCCGCTGGAGACGCACTTGATGATTTCCGATCCCGATTCTTTCCTGGACGAGTTTGCCGAGGCCGGCTCGACGTCATTTCTCGTTCACTGGGAAGGCAACAACAATCTGCACCGCACGGTGCAGCGCATTAAGGCGCTTGGAAGAAGCGCTGGAGTGGCAATTAATCCCGCGACTCCCGCGTCGGTTCTGGAAGAAATTCTTCCAGATCTAGACCGGGTGTTGGTCATGACGGTGAATCCGGGTTTCGGACATCAGCATTTTCTTGGATCAGCGTTGCCCAAACTCCGGCGGGTCGCGCAAATGATCGAGCGGATCAAGCCCGACTGTGAACTGGAAGTCGACGGGGGTATCGATGAGGCAACGGCTCCAATGGTAGTCGGAGCGGGAGCCACTGTGTTGGTCGCAGGTACGTCAGTATTCGCCGCGAACAAGAGCATCGCTGCCGCAATGGAGTCGTTGCGCAATGCAGTGACACAGGTAGCGCAGTGAATCAAACGCAATTTTAAAAAGAGGAGAACTTATGCAACTCGGAATGGTGGGGCTGGGCCGGATGGGCGCCAACATGGTGCGACGACTGATCAAGAAAGGACACGACTGCGTTGTGTTCGACAGGTCGCCACAGGCAGTCGCCGATCTGGTCAAAGAGCATGCGGTCGGATCAGATTCTCTGATCGACCTGGCAAAGAAACTTCAGAAACCACGTGCCGTGTGGTTGATGGTTCCTGCGGGAGTGGTCGACCAAACCATCGCCGATTTATTGCCGCACCTGGAAGCAGGTGACATCCTCATCGATGGCGGGAATTCCTACTACATCGATGACATTAAGCGCGCAAAAGAGCTCGCGCCGAAAAAGATTCACTATGTGGATGTAGGCACCAGCGGCGGCGTGTGGGGTCTCGAACGCGGCTACTGCATGATGATTGGCGGCGAGAAGGACGTCGTCCAGCATCTCGATCCCATCTTCTCGACGCTCGCTCCCGGAACAGGCGACATATCACGCACGCCCGGACGCGAGAAACTCGATGGCACCTCCGAGCAGGGCTACCTGCACTGCGGCCCAAACGGTGGCGGCCACTTCGTCAAGATGGTGCACAACGGGATCGAATACGGAATCATGGCGGCCTATGCGGAAGGTCTATCCGTGCTGCGCTCGGCTAACGTTGGCAAGCAACTGCACGGGGCGGATGCCGAAACCACTCCGCTACGCGATCCGGAACATTATCAGTACGAGTTCAATCTGCGAGATGTCACAGAAGTATGGCGCCGCGGCAGCGTGATCGCGTCGTGGCTGCTGGATTTGACCGCAAATGCATTGGTCCAGGATCCCGGCCTTTCCAAGTTTGCCGGACGGGTCTCCGATTCCGGTGAAGGTCGCTGGACGATCAAAGCCGCCATCGACGAAGCGGTGCCGACTCCGGTGCTCACCGCCTCGTTGTATGAGCGCTTCAGCTCACGTGGCGAAGCTGACTATGCCGACAAACTTCTGTCCGCAATGCGTTTTGAATTTGGCGGACATCTGGAAAAGCCGAAAGAAAAATCTGAGGCTGCTTAAAGGAGAGATATTCATGACCAATTTCCACTCGGACGCGCTCGTTTTTTTCGGCGCTACCGGCGATCTTGCCTACAAAAAGATTTTCCCGTCGCTCCAGGCGATGGTAAAGCGAGGCCACCTGAATGTACCCGTGGTCGGCGTGGCCAAAGCTGGATGGAATCTCGATCAACTTCGCGCTCGCGCGAAGGACAGCCTGGAGAAACATGGCGGGCTCGATCCCGCTGCTTTCGAAAAGCTCCTCAGCCTTTTGCGGTATGTGGATGGCGACTACCAGGATCCATCCACCTTCAGTGCGCTTCGGAACGAACTCAGAGATGCACAACGCCCAGCGCACTACCTGGCAATCCCGCCGGTTTTGTTTGAAACCGTCGTGGGACATCTGGCGGACTCGAATTGCGGACGAGGCGCGCGGGTCATCGTGGAAAAGCCCTTCGGTCATGATCTGGCATCGGCGTGTGAGTTGAACAAAGTTCTGCTTGGAGTCTTCGACGAAAGCGACGTCTTCCGCATCGATCACTATCTGGGCAAGCGAGCGGTAAACAATGTGCTGGCGTTCCGCTTCGCCAACACTTTTGTCGAAGCGTTTTGGAACCGCCACTACATCGAGAGCGTCGAGATCACGATGGCGGAGGATTTCGGCGTTCAGGGCCGTGGGGGTTTCTACGACCAGACGGGCACCATCCGCGACGTGGTCCAGAACCATTTGTTTCAGATATTGTCGAATCTCGCCATGGAGCCGTCCGTCGGTTTGGACAGCGAGTCGGTTCGCGACGAGAAAGTAAAAGTGCTGAAAGCAATCTCACCCATTGAGGAGAAAAACCTGGTTCGCGGTCAATTCCACGGCTACCGCGACGAAAACGGCGTAGCGAAAACTTCGCAGACCGAAACCTTCGCCGCGGTGAAACTGGAAATCAATTCCTGGCGCTGGAAAGGCGTGCCATTTTACATTCGCGCCGGCAAGTGCTTGCCGACGACCTGCACCGAAATTCTTGGAAAGTTTCGCAAGCCTCCTTCCCTGATTCCCGACAGCGTCCTGGTAGAAAATCATCTGCGGCTGCGCCTGAGTCCGGAGATCACGATCGCCATGGGAATGATGAACCTGGCCCCCAACGCAGAAGGAATCGCGCTTCAGAGCAGCGAGATGATGGCCAACCACTCTCCGCGCGCTGATGAGATGGACGCATACGAACGTGTGTTGGGAGCAGCCATGGCGGGTGACAGCACGTTGTTCGCGCGCGAGGACTACGTCGAAGAGGCTTGGCGCATCGTCGAGCTGGTGCTGAAAAAGAACACTCCGGTTTATCAGTACGCCTCCAACACCTGGGGCCCGCAGGAAGTCGCGCGGGTGACTCCGCCGGGGGGCTGGAGCAATCCCGACGAGAAGAAAGCCTTCGCGGTTGCAGGCGAGGCGGCGTGATGCGGATTCAAGTCTATGCCAATGCCGAGTCGGTTGCCCTGGAAGCGGCAAAGCTCATCGCTGGAGAAGCGAGATCTGCAGTCGCAGCTCGCGGCTCATTTGTTATGGCAGTCAGCGGCGGCAAAACCCCGTGGATCATGCTTCGCGATCTCGTGCAAGAAGAAGTGCCGTGGAGCGGCGTGCATGTCGTTCAGGTGGACGAAAGAGTCGCACCTGAAGGCGATCCCGACAGAAACCTCACTCATCTACGTGAAAGTTTGCTTGAGCACGCACCACTGCGCCCCCAACAAATTCATGCCATGCCAGTAGAAGCTGCCAATCTTGAGGCGGCTTGCATGCGGTATGCAATGACTCTGGACGAAATCTCGGGTTCACCACCTGTGCTTGATCTCGTTCATTTGGGGCTCGGACCTGACGGCCACACTGCTTCGCTGGTGCCGGGAGACCCGGTCCTCAATGTCAAAGAGGCAAACGTTGCACTCACGGGAATCTACCAGAACCGGCGGCGCATGACGCTAACCTACCCGATCATCAATCGCTCCCGTCGCATACTGTGGCTGGCGACCGGAGCCGAAAAAACAGGAATGCTTGCCCGCTTGCAAGCCGGAGATGTTTCCATTCCAGCCGGCCGCGTTAGGAGGGATCGTGCCGTGGTTTTGGCGGATCGCGCCGCTCCCGGCCAGGTTGTTAAAGAATCGAAAACCGAAGTGGCCTGAGCGAACGAGTTTTATCCGGAGTGAAACCGGATCTATTCTGCGACCAGACGATTAAGGAGAACGCATGCGCATTGGAATTGCTGCCGATCACGGTGGGTTTGGATTGAAAGAAGACCTTCGCAGCCGCCTTACTGCCGCGGGTCATGACGTTGTTGACTTCGGTGCGAACCGGCTCGAGCCGGGCGACGACTACCCGGATTTCGTCATTCCGTTGGCGCGGGCAGTGGCATCAGGCACGGTAAAGCGGGGGGTGGCCGTATGCGGAAGCGGAGTGGGTGCTTCCATCTGCGCCAACAAAGTTCCGGGAGTCCACGCCGCTCTAATCAATGATCACTTCTCTGCCCGGCAAGGGGTCGAGGACGATCACATGAACATTATTTGTCTTGGCGGCCGGGTCATGGGGACCATGGTGGCCTGGGACCTGGTCGACACTTTTCTGGCAGCTGATTTCAGTCAGGCCGAACGCCACCTGAGACGTCTCAGCAAAGTTGCTGGTCTTGAAAAGAAAGCCGCTGGCGAAGTCGGAGCCAAAGCTTCGGCGATTCCGGCTTAGCTGTCGAGAGATCGAATTTCGAATATTTACCACGGAGGCAGTCATGAGTACCGCAATAGCTCCAGTTGAGAATCTGAGCGCCGCACGACTCGATCAGTTGTGCATCAACACGATTCGCACACTTTCCATCGATGCCGTGCAGCAAGCCAACTCTGGGCACCCCGGAACGCCGATGGCGCTCGCGCCGCTCGTCTATACGATATGGAATCGGGTCCTCAAATTCGATCCGCAGGACCCGATCTGGCCCAATCGCGATCGCTTCGTGCTGTCGAACGGCCATGCCTCCATGTTGCTCTGGTCTGCCCTCCATCTGACCGGCGTTCAAGCCGTGAATGCTGACTACGAACGATTGGGGCAACCATCGGTCACGCTCGACGATATCCGCCACTTCCGACAACTCAACAGCAAGGCTCCCGGTCATCCTGAATACCACTGGGTCTCGGGAGTCGAGACAACGACTGGACCGCTCGGCCAGGGTGCGGCGACGAGCGTGGGCATGGCAATCGCCGAAAAGTGGCTCGCCCGTCACTTCAATCGACCGGGCTTCGACATCTTCGACTACAAGACTTATACGGTCTGTGGTGACGGGTGCCTGATGGAAGGGATTGCATCGGAGGCTGCATCACTGGCCGGACATCTTGGGCTCGACAATCTGTGCTGGATTTACGACAACAATCACATCACGATTGAAGGCAACACTCGCATTGCATTCACCGAAGACGTTCAGACGCGATTCCTTGCATATGGATGGAATGTCCTGCGCGTCGGCGATGCGAACGACATCCAACGCATCGAACAAGCGCTCGAGATCTTTCGAAAGACAAAAGGCCGCCCCACGTTCATCGTTCTCGACAGTCATATCGGATACGGTTCACCGCATAAGCAGGACACTTCGGCCGCGCATGGAGAGCCGCTCGGAGAAGACGAAGTCCGGTTGTGCAAGAAGGTCTATGGATTTCCCGAGGATGCAAAATTCTTTGTCCCCGACGGCGTGTACGACCACTTTAAAGACGGGATCGGCAAACGTGGCGGCGAAGCCCGAAAGAAGTGGTCGGCACTTTTTGACTCGTACCGCACGCAATATCCAGACCTCGCGGTCGAAGTTGAGCTGATGCAGAAGCGTGACCTTCCGACAGGATGGGACCGCAACCTGCCCGTGTTTGCTGCCGACGCGAAGGGTGTGGCTGGTCGCGATGCTTCTGGAAAAGCGCTGAACGTACTCGCGCAGAGCATTCCGTGGTTCCTTGGCGGATCTGCCGACCTCGGTCCGTCCAACAAAACCCTCTTCACCTATCCAGGGGCAGGAGATTTTCAGGCCGACACCCCTGAGGGAAAAATCCTGCACTATGGCATTCGCGAGCACGCAATGGCTGCCATCGTCAACGGACTCGCCTTATCGAAGCTGCGGCCATTTGGCGCATCGTTTTTCATATTCAGTGACTACGCGAGGCCGGCGATTCGGCTGGCGGCACTCATGGAATTGCCCTCTCTCTTTGTATTTACGCATGATGCCATGGGCGATGGTGAGGACGGTCCCACGCATCAACCGATCGAGCACCTCATATCCTTGCGTGCGATACCTGGGCTGATTACACTGCGCCCGGGAGATGCCAACGAAGTGGTCGAGGCATACCGCTTTATTCTGCAACTGCGGCACCAGCCCGCGGTGCTGGCGTTGTCGCGTCAGCCTCTACCTACTCTCGACCGCACCAAGTACGCTCCTGCTTCCGGCGTAGCGCAGGGAGCTTATGTGCTCGCAGATGTTCCCGGCGGAAATCCGGAAGTCATCATCATCGCTTCCGGCAGCGAGCTTAGCCTTGCAGCCGCCGCTCACGAGAAGCTGCTCTCCGAAGGAATTCGTTCGCGCGTGGTATCAATGCCGTCGTGGGAAATTTTCGAGCACCAACCACAGGCATACCGGGACAGCGTTCTGCCCCCCAACGTGAAAGCTCGAGTAGCGGTGGAGCAGGGCTCAATTTTGGGATGGGAGCGATACGTAGGCAACTCGGGCCGCGTCATCGGCATGAATACCTTCGGAGCTTCGGCGCCGCTTAAGGAATTACAGAGAAAGTTCGGGTTTGAACCCGACCATGTGATTGCGGCCGCAAAAGAACAGCTCGCAAATTCCAGGGATGGCAACAGATGAATTCGTCCTGGACTCCAGTAGCGATTAGATTCACGCATTGAAAAGAGACTTGGTAGTGGTGCAGTTTTTAAAATCCGGTACTTCGCTATATCCGGGCGTCATCCCGAAGGTCCGTTTTCACCAGCGGGCCGAGGGATCTCCTTCAACAATCCGTCGTTCGGGACAAACTGCGCCACTACCAGAAAAGTTTGTGACAGGCCTTCTTTAGATAGCTTGACGGCATTCATTTGAAATTAAGGAGCTTTAATTGTGAGTACAAACAGTACAATCGCGTCCCGGAAGTCACCCCAGTCGGACACCACTTCGAAACCAGGCAGTCCATCCGGGCACAGCCCAAATGAGTTGACGGGCACGGATGATCACTCGTATGAACGCCATCTTGTCTTCGACAACGTAGTCGATCCGGCGGCTCTTGGCCCGCGCGAGCGTTTCGAGGCAATCGCCCATACCGTACGGGATATGTTGGCGCAGCGATGGATAAACACTGAGACTACCTATACGCGGGAGAACCCCAAACGCATCTACTATCTCTCGATGGAGTTCCTCATCGGCCGGTCACTTGCCAACAATGTGACCAATCTTCTGCTCGATCCGGTAGTGAAACAGGCTGTCAAAGAGAGAAACCTCGATTGGGTGGGGCTGCTCGAGGAGGAGCCCGATGCTGGCCTCGGCAACGGTGGACTCGGGCGCCTGGCAGCTTGCTTCCTCGACTCAATGGCGACGATGCAACTCCCGGCAGTTGGCTATGGTCTGCGCTATGAATACGGCATTTTCAAGCAGGCCATTCGGGATGGCTGGCAGCAGGAACGGCCGGACAATTGGCTAAGTCGGCAGGATCCATGGGAGGTTGAGCGGCCGCACGAGAAGGTCGAAGTCAAGTTGAATTCTTCCTTTGAGGTGCGCGGTGGAGGTTTGCATGCGATCATCGGCAAGCCCTCCACGTTAATAGGTGTGCCCTATGATCGGCCGGTAGTCGGTTACGGCGGCAAGACGATTAATACGCTTCGCCTCTGGGCTGCGAACGCACCGGAATACTTCGACTTTGCGGCGTTCAGCCACGGGGACTTCGTCGGAGCAGTGGCCGAGTCGCTCCAGGCCGAATCCCTCACCCGAGTTCTCTATCCCGACGACTCCACTACCAGTGGGCAAGGGTTGCGTTTTGTGCAGGAGTACTTTCTCGTAGCCTGCTCGATGGCCGATCTTATACGACGCTTCCGAAGGAGCAATCCCGATTGGGATGAACTCCCCGAAAAGGCGGCCATCCAGCTCAACGATACACATCCGACCATGTCAGTCCCGGAGTTGATGCGAATTCTCCTCGACGACGCCCACTTGGAATGGGACAAGGCGTGGGACATCACACGAAAAACTCTCGCGTATACGAACCATACCCTACTGCCAGAAGCCCTGGAGAAGTGGCCGGTAGAGTGGTTTGAGAAGTTGTTGCCACGCCAGCTGGAGATCGTTTTCGAGATCAATCGACGATTGCTGAATCAGGTCCGGAGCCACTACCCTGGCGACGAGGGACGGGTTCAGCGAGTCAGTTTGATTGAGGAAGGCCCAGCCAGGCATGTCCGGATGGCCAACCTCGCCATCGTTGGCTCACACAGCACCAACGGTGTGGCCGCGATTCACTCCGAACTGCTGCGCGCGAACACAGTCAAGGATCTGGCCGAGATATTTCCCGATCGCTTCAACAATAAAACGAATGGAGTCACCCCGCGACGCTGGTTGCTGCTGTCGAACCCCGCGCTGGCCCACGTAATTACGGATGTCATTGGCGACGAGTGGGGGACTGATCTCAGCCAACTGAGCAAGCTCAAAGCTCTTTCCGGCGACCACGGGCTTCGCGAAAGGTTCAGGAGGGCCAAGCGTGAGGCGAAATCGCAGTTTGCAAATTGGCTCAAGTCCTCATCCGGTCAGACGGTGGACCCGGAAACTATCTTTGATTGCCAGATCAAGCGCATTCACGAGTACAAGCGGCAACTGCTCAATGCGCTACGCATCGTCGTGCTGTTCAACCGGCTGCGCGAGAATCCGAAACTCGAGATGCCACCACGGACATTTTTCTTCGCGGGCAAGGCGGCCCCGGCTTATCAGCTTGCCAAGCTCATCATCAAGTTCATCGAGAACCTAGCGGGCACAATCGACGCCGACCCGGCCATGCGAGGTCGACTGAAGGTCCTGTTCCTGCCGGAGTACGATGTTTCGCTGGCGGAGCGGCTGATTCCGGCGAGCGATGTCTCGAACCAGATTTCAACCGCCGGCTACGAAGCGAGCGGCACCAGTAACATGAAGTTCATGATGAACGGCGCCTTGACGATTGGTACTCGCGACGGCGCGACCATCGAGATGGCGCAAGAGGCGGGCGAGGAAAATTTCTTTCTGTTCGGCCTGACGGCCAGTGAAGTGGCCGGCAGCCGCGGATGGTACAACCCGTATTGGCACTATGAACACGATCCGGAAATCCGGGCCGCGTTAGACTTGATCTTTTCCGATCATTTCAGCCGCCACGAACCCGGCATCTTCGAGCCGTTACGCGCCACATTGTTGACAAACGGTGATCACTATATGCACCTGGCGGACCTGAGATCTTACCTCGAGGCGGATCAGCGCCTGTGTGAAACGTACGGCGACCCGGAGACCTGGGGGCGCAAGGTTATTCTGAATGTGGCGGGCTCTGGGAAGTTTTCCAGCGACCGGACGATTGCTGAATACGCAACCGAGATTTGGGAGGTGAAGCCATGCCCAGTAGCGTAGTAGAAAAAAAACATCCGGCCGAAATCATTTCGCCGCTAGCCGGGCGGCCGGCCCCGAAAGAAATATTGGTCGATGTGGCCCAGCTTGAACGCGAATATTACGAGCGCCGGCCGGACCTTAGCGACCCCAACCAGATGGTCAGTTTCGGAACGAGCGGGCATCGCGGCTCACCTCTCCGCGGCGCCTTCACCGAAGCTCACATCCTGGCCATCACGCAGGCTATCTGTGATTACCGGCGCAGCCAGAGAACTGACGGTCCCCTGTACCTCGGCAAGGACACGCACGCAGTATCGGGGCCGGCACAGCGTACCGCGCTGGAGGTCCTCGCGGCCAACAACGCGGAGACCATAATCCAACGAGACAGCGGCGTGACGCCCACGCCGGTCATCTCTCATGCCATCCTCGTTTACAACCGCGATCGCAAGCAGCACTTCGCGGACGGCATCGTGGTCACGCCCTCGCACAACCCGCCGGAAGATGGTGGCTTCAAATACAACCCGCCCAACGGCGGCCCGGCCGACACCGACGCAACGCGGTGGATTGAGGACCGAGCCAACGAGCTCTTGCGAGGAAACAACGCCGCAGTGAAGCGCGTGCCTTTCGAGTCGGCGATCAGGGCAGCGACGACTCACCAGGAAGACTTCGTCCTGCCTTATGTCCGCGACTTGAGGAACGTGGTCGACATGGATGCGATTCGTGCCGGCGGCCTCAGGCTCGGCGCCGATCCGCTCGGCGGAGCTGCCCTGCCCTACTGGGATCCCATCAACGCTGAATACCAACTGAACATCACGGTCGTCAACCGGACGATCGACCCGACGTTCTCGTTCATGACCGTCGATCACGATGGCAAGATCCGTATGGACTGCTCCAGCCCTTATGCCATGGCACGACTCGTCAGCCTCAAAGATGAATATCGTCTTGCATTCGGCAACGACACGGATTCCGACCGGCACGGAATTGTTACGCCGTCTGCCGGATTAATGAACCCGAATCACTACCTGGCAGTAGCCATCCGTTACCTGCTCATGAATCGTCCCCTGTGGCCAGGGCAGGCTGCGGTGGGCAAGACATTGGTGAGCAGCAGCATGATTGACAAAGTGGTTCAACGGCTGAGCCGCAAGTTGTCTGAAGTGCCGGTGGGATTCAAGTGGTTTGTGCCGGGCTTGTTGGACGGCTCGTACTGTTTTGGAGGCGAAGAAAGTGCGGGCGCCAGTTTCCTGCGGCGCGACGGCACCGTGTGGAGTACCGACAAAGACGGCCTCATCATGGATCTGCTCGCAGCGGAAATCACCGCTCGCACAGGCAAGGATCCCGGCGAGCATTACCGTGAACTCACTGCCGAGTTCGGTACGGCATACTACACACGCATCGACGCGCCTGCGACGCTCGAGCAAAAGGCCAGGCTCAAGGAGTTGTCGCCGGACGCCGTCAAGGAGTCGAGTCTGGCCGGCGAGTCCATCATCGCCAAGCTGACGCGGGCTCCCGGCAACAACGCTCCGATCGGTGGCTTAAAGGTGGTCACCGATGGCGGCTGGTTTGCCGCGCGACCTTCCGGCACGGAGAACGTTTATAAAATCTACGCGGAAAGTTTCAAGGAACAACGGCATCTTGAGGCGATCCTGAGCGAGGCTCAAGAGATTGTGAATAACGCTCTGAACGTGCCAAAAGGTCGAGCATGAGGGCGGATAACGGCAGTCTGCCACCGTTTCCTTCGGAATACCGCGCTTCCGGTTTGCTGCTGCACGTCACGTCGCTACCGTCATCTTACGGTATTGGGGATGTAGGTCCGGCGGCGTTATCGTGGATCGATCACCTCCACGAAGCCGGCCAAAGCTGGTGGCAGGCGCTACCGCTCGGGGCCACCGGTTACGGTAACTCGCCGTATCAATCCCTGTCGTCTTTCGCCGGGAACGGACTGGTCATTAGTCCAGACTGGCTCATCCAGGATGAACTGTTAGAACCGGACGATGGTAAACCGGGCTCGTTCTCCCAAACTCAAATCGATTACAACGCCGTCATTCCTTTCAAACACCGACTGTTCGACAAAGCCTGGGTCAACTTCATGGCCGGCGCTCGCGCCGATCTGCGGCCGGCTTATGAGCAGTTCTGCAATGATCAGGCAGACTGGTTGGAAGACTACGCGCTCTTCCGTGCGCTCAAAGCCAGGTTCAACGACGCGTATTACCTCGAGTGGCCCGCAGAGTTGGTCCAGCGCGATCCAGCGGCCATCGATCGGGTCCGTCACGAACTGGCGGACGAGATAGGCCGTGTGTCCTTTGCACAGTTTCTGTTATTCCGCCAGAGTGAGCGGCTCAAGGCGCATGCTCAGAATAAAGGTTTGGGTTTAATCGGCGATCTGCCCTTCTTCGTCTCTCCCGACTCGAGCGATGTCTGGGCACACCCGGAGTTCTTTCTGCTGGACGAGCAGCGTCGGCCGCGCTTCGTTGCCGGCGTTCCTCCGGACTACTTCAGCGCGTATGGACAACTTTGGGGCAACCCCGTCTATAACTGGGATGTTCTTCGCGAGTCCGGCTATGGTTGGTGCATCTCCCGGTTGCGCTCTCTACTGGCCCACGTTGATGTGATTCGCCTGGATCATTTCCGTGCCTTTGCCGTGGCCTGGCACGTCCCCGCCGGCGCACCGACTGCACAATCCGGGAAGTGGGTTCCCGGTCCGGGAGCCGATTTCTTTCAGGCAGTCCAACGTGAGTTGGGCGGTCTGCCGTTTATCGTCGAGGACCTGGGTCTGATCACGCCTGACGTATATGCACTTCGCGACCAGTTTCACCTTCCGGGGACTCGGGTCCTGCAGTTCGCCTTCGACGGTCGTGCGGATAACCCCTATCTGCCTGACAACTACATCACCAACACGGTGGTTTACACCGGTACACACGATAATCCTACAAGTCGCGGCTGGTTTGAAGACTTGCCGGATGACCAACGGCAGAATGTGTGGAGGTACCTAAAGCAGTTACACAGCGGGAATGGCGAAGCTGCGCCGACATTAATGGACCTGGCATGGTCCTCTATAGCCGCACTTGCGATGGCCCCGTTGCAGGATTTGCTGAATCTGGGAAAGGAGGCTCGGATGAACATTCCCGGCCGGCCTGAAGGCAATTGGCGTTGGCGCACCACGAACGAGATGCTTTCCGATCAAGCCTTCGAATGGCTTCGAGATTTAACAAGAAATACGAACCGGTCAAGTCCGCAGTCGGTAACCGTGCTCAAGGCTGTATCGTGAACCGATTTGCGTCTTCTGCAGAGGGGGCCTGTCACGGAGGCAGTTTTCAGGTTTGAAATTCGGCAGCGGTCATACCCCTCCTGCCGTAAGGCTGGGATATCATGAGCGTCGCCGCACAAGCCGCCAGCGTTACGAGTAACAGTTCTCCCTTGGGGGCAACGATCTTTCCTAGCGGCGCCAATTTCAGCGTGTTTTCCCGTGGGGCGACCGCTGTGGATTTGCTACTCTTTGACCGGGAAGATGATCCCCGACCTGCGCGCGTCATTCCGTTTGACCCCTTAGCCAACCGTGCCTACCACTACTGGCATACGTTCGTGCCTGGCCTGCGGCCGGGGCAGCTTTATGGTTACCGGGTCCACGGTCCCTTCGACCCCGCGAGCGGGATGCGATTTGATCCTGCCAAGATTCTCCTTGACCCGTACGGACGCGGCGTAGTCGTTCCCAGGAGTTACAGCCGCAACGCCGCTTGGCTCGAAGGCGACAACGCTGCGACCGCGATGAAGAGCGTCGTGGTCGATACTCACGCTTACGATTGGGAAGGCGACAAACCGCTGCATCGCCCCTCCTCGAGGACGATCATTTACGAGATGCACGTTAGAGGATTCACGCGCCATCCCGGTTCCGGCATAGCAGACAAGCTCCGAGGTACGTACGCCGGTTTGATCGAAAAGATCCCCTACCTTCAGCAACTCGGAATTACCGCAATCGAACTTCTACCCGTCTTTCAATTCGACGCTCAGGATGCCCCCCCGGGGCGAGTCAACTACTGGGGGTATGCACCGGTCTCTTTTTTTGCTCCGCATCAGGCTTACAGCTCGCGTCAGGATCCGCTTGGGCCAGTGGACGAATTTCGCGACATGGTCAAAGCCCTGCACCGGGCGGGTATTGAGGTCATCCTCGATGTCGTTTTCAATCACACCGCGGAAGGAGACCACCGAGGGCCAACTCTGAGTCTGCGCGGGTTGGACAACAACACGTATTACATCCTCGGCCAGGACCGTTCCCAATACACCAACTACAGCGGTACGGGAAATACCCTCAATGCCAATCACCCGATCGTCCGCCGGATGATCGTCGATAGTCTCCGCTACTGGGTGCAGGAGATGCACGTGGATGGTTTCCGGTTCGATCTGGCGTCAATCCTGGAGCGTGACGAGTCGGGCAATTTAATGTCGAGACCTCCGGTACTGTGGGATATCGAGTCGGACCCGGCGCTGGCGGGCACGAAACTCATTGCTGAAGCCTGGGATGCGGCCGGTCTGTACCAGGTGGGCAGCTTCGTCGGCGACAGCTGGAGGGAGTGGAACGGGCGGTTCCGCGATGATGTCCGCAGCTTTTTTCGTGGGGACGAGGGATCGGTGGCCAATCTTTCCGACCGATTGCTCGGCAGTCCACAGATCTACGCTCACAAAGAACGTGAGGCCGATCAGAGCGTGAACTTCGTAACATGCCACGACGGCTTCACGCTCAATGACCTTGTCTCTTACAACCAAAAGCACAATGAGGTGAACGGCGAAGCCAACCAGGATGGCGCCAACGACAACCGGAGCCGGAACTGGGGTGTCGAAGGCCCAACGGAGGACCCTGAGATTGAAAAGATACGGAACCGGCAGGTGAAAAACTTTCTAACCGTGACGATGCTCTCGCTGGGTCTGCCGATGATTTCGATGGGTGACGAGGTCCGGCGTACACAACGTGGTAATAACAACGCCTATTGCCTGGACGACGAGACCAGTTGGTTTGATTGGACGCTGGTCACGAAGCACGCGGATGTACATCGGTTTGTATCACTGCTCAATGCACGGCGGCTCTGGCTGGCTGAGGAGCCGGATTTCGAACGCCTCAGTCTGAACCAACTCCTCGGGAAGGCGAATAAAGCCTGGCATGGTGTAAAGCTCGGGCAACCGGACTGGAGCCCCTCCTCCCACAGCCTGGCATTCACCGCGCAGGCGAGAAACGAGAACCTGATGTTTCACATGATCATGAATGCCTACTGGGAGCCGCTTGAGTTCGAGTTGCCGACTGCGGACCACGAGAGCGAGATTGCTTGGCGCCGGTGGATCGACACGGCTCTGGACTCGCCCCATGAGATCGAGAAATGGCAGGCCGCACCACTCATTCCGAGTCGCACCTACCGCAGCGCTCCCCACTCGCTGGTCGTGCTCTTCGCGAGCTCGCCCGGATGATACGAGGCAAATGGTTAAGAGGGTAGAGGTAAGGATCCTGGTTAAAACGTCACACTCTTTTTAATTTTCCACCGGAAGTGCCATTCGATTTCTAGATCTGCATTCGAACAACAGCTGTCGATTTGTCGCACATTTAAGTGCCAAGTTTCTTATGATTAGATACCATTCCGCTGGCACTTAAAAACGAGAAAGTACTGAAAACACAGCTAATGCAATTCTCGTTAATTAGTGCCGCGCGACACCAGCGCCATTGTGCGCGAAACCGGAGTCGGACGCCGACGCGTTGACAAGTGGATTCGCTGCACGCAATTACCGACGAGGAACGAAATGGAGCCGAAACCAACCTCGCCGAGATTCTTTGCTGCTCACCTACAACGTCGGTGGGCGGAAGGCTGTCACGAGGGTCCTCGCTTGCTGACAGAAATCCGCGCGCTCGGTTATCGCGGATGTTATTCGAGCTTAGCGAAATTTCTTGCTGGTTGGCGAGATCATGAACCGGAGTTGCAACCGAAGTCGCGGCCACCAGCTTCGGTTAGCTTGCGCCAGCAAGCGGGAGTGCATCCTACAGTCTCCGGACAGATCTCTCCACTGGTCGCCGCGGCGTTGTTGAGCAAGCCCCGGCCTCTGCTCACCGCATGGCAGTCGGCCAAGCTGGGCGCTCTCAAAAAAGCCTGCCCGGATTTCGCGCGGATGCGCACCTTGGTGATGAGCTTTCTCGGCATTCTGCAAGCCGGGAAGGTTCGAACGCTGGCGCGCTGGATGAAGCAAGCAAACGCTTCCGGGATTTATGGGATGAAGCGTTTCGTGCGGAAGTTGAAACACGATCTGGCCGCGGTGAAGAACGCGCTCCGAGAAAGTTGGAGCAACGGTCCGGTGGAGGGTCACATCAATCGGCTGAAGACGCTCAAGCGCCAGATGTATGGTCGCGCCGGCTTCGAACTCCTACAAGCCCGATTGCTGCCGATGTCTCGCGGCTCTCCGCTGCACCGGAAATTGAGGAAGAACCTTAATTTGTATAGAGGTCTTGAATTTGTATAGAGGTCTTGCTTTAATTGAATATAGTCCGATGAAAATACAGTGTTTCTTCCGACTTGTGACCATGCCTCGACCCGGCGTCGGAGGGTCCTTCTGTCGGAAGACCGAAGCCAAGTAAGGCTTCCGTCATGCCTGATTTCAACAATTGGCGCGATTCGAATCAACTCCGAAATGACGGACCGGTTCTCAGGTCGGCAGGTTGAGCTTTTTCAAAAACGCGGCGAATCGCGGGTCGCTGTGCAAGTTCTTCAGTAGGGGATCTACTTTCGTGAGGGGCAGACCGCCGTCACGTTGGGCATAAGCTCGGTCTAGCCACTCGAACGCTTCGTCGGACTGGTTCCGGAAAGCATAAAC
>Ga0209006_10001090_pt1 | contig 24878 bp, 20 predicted proteins | sample JacPin_JW_Ref_O2_FD_188567 | JGI IMG/M metagenome (GOLD analysis project Ga0209006, IMG submission 188567) | Forest soil microbial communities from Algoma, Ontario, Canada - Jack Pine, Ontario site 1_JW_Ref_O2 (SPAdes) (version 2) | ecosystem: Environmental > Terrestrial > Soil > Boreal... | reverse complement strand
AATCATGCCTGCTGCCGCAAGCCGGGGCGCAGTACGCGTTACCCGCGCAGATCGGTGATTACACGGATTTCTACACTTCGATTTACCACGCGAGCGCAGTCGGGCGGCTGTTTCGTCCGGACAATCCGCTGCTGCCAAACTACAAGTGGATGCCGATCGCCTATCACGGCCGCTGCTCCTCGATCGCGGTGTCCGGCCAGCACTTTGCGCGCCCATCGGGTCAGATCGCCGCCGCCGGCGGGGCTGGCGGCGCCGCACCCGCGCTTGGCGCGAGCGCCCGGCTGGACTACGAGCTGGAACTCGGAGTGTTCATTGGCGCCGGCAACGCGCTCGGAACTCCGATCGCGATCGCACAGGCCGAGTCGAATGTGTTCGGCCTGTGCCTGCTCAATGACTGGTCGGCGCGCGATCTGCAGGCCTGGGAGTATCAGCCGCTCGGACCGTTTCTCGGCAAGAATTTCGCGACCACGATCTCGCCCTGGATCGTCACGCTCGAAGCTCTGGAGCCGTACCGCGTGCCGTGGAGCCGCCCGGCTGAGGATCCGCAGCCTCTGGCCTATCTCGACTCGCCCGAGCTGCGCGCCCGCGGCGCGATCGACATCCAGCTCGAGGTCGGGCTGACGACCGAGGCGATGCGCCGCGCGGCTAAGGCTCCGTACCGATTGTCGCTCAGCAATTTCAGGCACGCCTACTGGAGCATCGCGCAGATGGTCGCACACCACACCGTCAACGGTTGCAATCTGCGGCCGGGGGATCTGCTCGGCACCGGCACGCAATCAGGACCGCAGCCGCAGGAAGCCGGATCGCTGCTGGAGCTGTCGAACGGCGGCAAGCTGCCGCTGACATTGCCGGACGGCGAGACGCGCCGCTTTCTGGAAGACGGCGATGAGGTGATCATGCGCGGCTGGTGCGAGCGCGCGGGCGCGGCGCGCATCGGATTTGGAGAGCTGACCGGACGGGTGCTCAAACCGCAGCGTTGAAACAGCGATATTAAAGATGCTAAAGCTCTATACGTATTTTCGCAGCTCAGCGGCCTTTCGCGTGCGTATCGCGCTGAACTACAAGCAGCTGCCATACCAGTCCATACCGGTGCACCTGCTGCGCGGCGGCGGTGAGCAACACAGCGCTACATTCGCCGAGCGCAATCCGGCGCGGCTGGTGCCGGTGCTGGAGGATGGCGCCCTGACGCTGATGCAGTCGCTCGCAATCATCGAGTACCTCGAGGAGACGCACCCCACACCGGCGCTGTTGCCGCGCGATGCGGCCGCGCGCGCTACGGTGCGCGCGCTGGCTTTCAGTATCGCCTGCGATATCCATCCGCTGAACAACACCCGGGTGATGCGATACCTCAAGTCGCCGCTGGCGATCGACGATGAAGCCCGCGCCGAGTGGTCGCGCCATTGGATCGCGCTCGGGTTCGGCGCGCTCGAGCGCATGCTGGCGCAAGGTGGCACGGCCGGTGCGTGCTGTTACGGCGATGCGCCGACACTGGCCGATTGCTGCCTGATACCGCAGGTGTTCAACGCGCAGCGCGTGAATTGTCCGCTCGAGCCGTATCCGACGATCCGCCGGATCCATGAGTACTGCATGCGCCTGGAGGCATTCGTGCGCGCGGCCCCTGGAGCTCAGAGCGATGCCGAATAGCGCCAACCACAGGCTGCGCCTGCAGAACTACCTGCCGTATCGATTGTCGGTGGCCGCAAATGCGGTGTCGCGGCTCATCGCCCAGGCCTATGAACACCAGTTCGGACTGAAGAACCCGCAGTGGCGGCTCCTGGCGGTGTTGGCCGATGAAGGCCCGCTGACGCAGCAGACTTTGTGCGGTCGCACAATCATGGACAAGGTCACGGTGATGCGGGCCGCGCAGGGGCTGCTGCGCCGCCGCCTGATCAGGCGGTTGCCCAATGTCGAGGACGGACGCTCGCACCGCCTGACGATCACTGCCGGGGGTAAACGCCTGTACGAGCGGGTCGTGCCGCTGGCGCTGGCGTACGAGGCACAGCTGCTGTCCGGAATCGAACGCCGCGACATTGCCCGGCTCGAACAGCTGTTGCGGCGGCTCGAGCAGGCGGCCAGCACGCGCGCCCAGGCGTGAACGGCGCGCGAGCTGACTTAATGTCGGTATTAAATCACTTTAATGTTCTGGCCATATCGACTTAACGGGGGTTCCCGTAGCCTGTTTCGGGTGACAGCACAACTTCAGGTGGTGCGGGCATGCTGCGCGTGCCTGCTTTTAGGCTTAGCCGCCGCCCAAGGCGCCTGCAGCGTCACCCCGGCTTATCGCCAACCCGCGGTGGCTGCGCCAGTCTCCTGGCAAAATGCGCCAGACGGCGTCAGCGCCGACTGGCCGGCTGCGGACTGGTGGCACAGTTTCGGCTCTGCGCAACTCGATGATTACATTGCACGGGCACAGTCGGGCAATGACGACATCGCGGCGGCGATCGCGCGCGTACGCCAGGCCGATGCGCAGGCGCGCATCGCCGGCGCAGCGCTGCTGCCGGAGCTGGATGCCGGCGCCTCGGCATCGCGTCAGCGCCAGCTGATCGCCACCGGCGGTCCACCGATCACCTATAACGAATATTCGCCGCAACTCACAGCGAGCTACGAGCTGGATTTCTGGGGCAAGAATCGCGCCGCCCGCGATGCAGCAGTGTTCGCCGCGCAGGCGAGCCGCTACGACCGCGAGACCATCGCGCTCACGGTAATGACCAGTGTGGCGATGACCTATTTCGAGGTGCTCGAACAGCGCGACCGGCTCGACGTCGCGCGGGACGATCTCGCCAATGCACAGCACGTGCTGGATGGCTTGCAGTTCGAGCAGGATGTGGGCACCGCGACGGCGCTCGATGTGGCGCAGCAGGCCACGACAGTTGCAACGCTGAATGCATCGATTCCGCCGCTGGCGCAGCAGCTGCAGCAGAATATCGACGCACTCGCGATCCTGATCGGCCAGCCGCCGGAGAATATCGACGTCGGCGGCGGCAGCCTGGACCAGCTCACCCCGCCGCAGATCATGGCCGGATTACCCTCGGAGCTGCTCACGCGGCGGCCCGATGTCGCGCAAGCGGAGGCGCAGCTGAAGCAGGCCAATGCCAATATCGGTGTGGCGCGGGCCGCGTATTTTCCGAGTATCGATCTGACTGCAAGCGGCGGTTATGCCAGTACAGCCCTGAGCACACTGCTGATGCCGCAGAGCCGCGTGTTCGCTCTTACCGCCGCCGCCACCGAGACCATCTTCGATGCCGGCGCACGCCGCGGGCAGGTGGAATACTCGCGGGCGCGCTATGCCGAACTGTTATCGGACTATCATAAGACCGTCCTGACGGCACTCGGCAACGTCGAGGACTCGCTGGTCGCCGTGCAGCAGAGCGCCGAACAGGAACTGCGCCAGCAGCTGGCGGTCGACAAGGCGCGTCGCGCCTTCGAGTACTCACAACTGCAGATGCAGGCGGGCACCACCAATGTGCTGACGGTGCTGAACACCGAGACCGCGCTGTTTACCGCCCAGGACACGCTGGTGCAGGTGAAATATCAGCACCTGCAGTCTCTGGTCGATCTTTACCAGGCACTCGGGGGCGGCTGGCAGCAGGCACAGGCGGATCAGTGAGCGACTCCGAATTCAACGCGCCGCATTCACGACACCGGCCGGTGCTGCTCGCCATTGGCGTGGTGCTGCTGCTCGCGGCGGGCTGGATATGGCTGTCGCGCAAGCCGGCCACTGCTGCCGGACCGGCCAGCGGCCCAACTCCGGTGGCGGTCGAGACGGCCGAGGCAACTCGCCGCGATGTGCCGGTGTATCTGGAAGGGCTGGGCAACGTCCAGGCCTTTTACACCGCAAAGATTACCGCGCGCGTCGACGGTCAATTGGAGCGCGTCGGCTTCGTCGAAGGTCAGCTGGTCAAGAAAGGCGATCTGCTGGCGCAGATCGATCCGCGGCCGCTGCAGGCGGCGCTCGATCAGGCCACCGGCATGAAGGCCAAGGACGCGGCGCAGCTCGACAGCGCCAAGCGCGACCTGGAGCGCTACATCAAGCTCGCGCCGCAGAATCTGACCAGCCAACAGGTGGTGGACACGCAGCGCGCGCTGGTGGCGCAGATGCAGGCGCAACTACAGGTCGATGGAGCCGCGATCGACAACGCCCGCACGCAGCTTGCCTACGCGACCATCACCGCGCCGTTCTCGGGGCGCACTGGCATCCGCCTGGTCGACCCCGGCAACATCGTGCACGCCGCCGACACCACCGGCATCGTCGTGGTCACGCAGATCCAGCCGATCTCGATTGTGTTCACGCTGCCGGAGGACGTGGTGCTGCAGATCAATGAGGCGCTGGCGGCGGGCGACGTGGCGGTCACTGCGCTGTCGCGCGACGATCGCACGCAGCTCGATTCCGGCAAGCTGACGCTGCTCGATAATGAGATCGATCCGTCGACCGGCACCGTGCGCCTCAAGGCGACTTTTCCGAACGCGCGCAATTCGCTCTGGCCGGGCCAGTTCGTCAACGTGCGCGTGCTGCTGCAGCAGCGCAGCGCCGTGGTGACGCTGCCGACTGTCGCGGTCGAGCACGGGCCCGACGGTCTGTTTACCTATGTCGTCAAAGCCGATTCCACGGTCGAAGTTCGGCCGATCAAGACCGCTGAGGACAGCGATGGCGTCACGGTAGTGCTCGACGGGCTGCAATCCGGCGAGCGCGTAGTGACCAGCAATCAATATCGGTTGCAGCCCGGTGCGCACGTGCACCCGGTGGCGGCGGCGAATTCGCCGGCCAGTTCACCGGCCAGCTCGCCGGCCAGTGTAGCGGCCAGCCCGCCGCCGCCGGCACCGTCAGAGGACAGCGCCGCCCAGGCCGCCGCCGCCCAGGCCGCAAAGGTTGCCCAAAGCCAGAAGCCATGAACATCTCCGAGCCCTTCGTCCGGCGGCCGATCGCGACCTCGCTGCTGATGGGCGGGATTCTGCTGATCGGCTTCGTGGCGTGGCCTCTGCTGCCGGTGGCGCCGTTGCCGCAGGTGGACTTTCCTACCCTGGTGGTAACCGGGCAGCTTCCGGGGGCCAGCCCCGAGACCATGGCCTCATCGGTGGCGACGCCGCTGGAATACCAGTTCGCGCAGATTCCGGGCCTGACGCAGATGACCTCGACCAGTGTGCTCGGCACAGCGCAGATCACGCTGCAATTCGGCCTTGACCGCAGCATCAACGCTGCCGCGCAGGACGTGCAGACCGCGATCGACGCCGCCGGCGGCCAACTGCCGAAGAACCTGCCGAGCCCGCCGACCTACAAGAAGGTCAATCCGGCCGACTCGCCGATCCTGATTCTCGCGGCGCATTCCGACGTGCTGCCGCTCACCGTCGTGGACGACTATTGCGAGAACGTCATCGCGCAGCGGCTGTCGCAGATTCCGGGCATTGCGCAGGTGGTGATCGGCGGTCAGCAGAAGCCGGCGGTGCGGGTGCAGGTCGATCCGGCCAAAATTTCCGCCCTCGGCATCCAGCTTGAGGATGTGGCCAACGTGATCGGTCAGGCCACCGTGAATGCCCCCAAGGGCTCGATCAATGGCGCGCTGAACAGCTTTGCGATCTACGACAACGACCAGCTGCTGAAAGCTGCGCCGTGGAACGATGTGGTGGTGGCGTATAAGAATGGCGCTCCGGTACGTATCCGCGACATCGGCGTAGCAGTGGACGCCGCGGAAAACAACCAGATGCTCGGCTGGCAGAACAACAAGCTCGGTATCCTGCTGCTGATCTACAAGCAGGGCGGAGCCAATGTCATCGACGCCGCGGCCAACGTCAAGTCGATGCTGCCAAAGGTGCTGCTATCGGTGCCGCCCTCGATCAAGGTCGATCAGGTGTTGGATCGCACCACCACCATCAAGGCATCGGTGCACGATGTGGAGTTCACCCTGGTCCTTACGATCGCGCTGGTCGTGATGGTGATCTTTCTGTTCCTGCGCACCGCCTGGGCGACGATCATTCCCGGCGTCACCGTGCCCCTCTCCCTGCTGGGCACGGCGGCGCTGATGTATGTGGTCGGCTACAGCCTGGACAATCTGTCACTGATGGCGCTCACGATTGCGGTCGGCTTCGTCGTCGACGATGCGATCGTTATGCTGGAGAACATCTACCGGCACATCGAGGACGGCCTGTCGCCGCTGGAGGCGACGCTCAAGGGGTCGCGCGAGATCGGCTTCACCATCCTGTCGATCAGCATTTCGCTGGTGGCGGTGTTCATTCCACTGCTGCTGATGGGCGGCATCGTCGGCCGGCTGTTCCGTGAGTTCGCGGTTACGGTCACGATGACGATTGCGGTATCGGCCTTCGTCGCCCTGACGCTATCGCCGACCATGTGCGCACTGTTCCTGCGCAATGAAAAGCACGCGCAGCACGGCCGGTTTTACCTTGCCATCGAGGCGGCGTTCGACCGCATGCTGGCGCTATATACGCGCGGCCTGGACTTCGTACTGCGCCATCAGCGCCCCACGCTGATCACCTTCGTCGCTACCGTGGCGCTCACCGTGGTGCTGTATGTGCTGATACCCAAGGGGTTCTTTCCGCAGCAGGACACCGGCATTCTGATCGGCCTGTCAGACGCACCGCAGGACATTTCATTCAGCGAGATGGTGCGGCGCGAGCATCTGCTCACCGACGTGCTGGCGCGCGACCCGGACATCGAGAGCTGGGCGACAGCGATCGGCGGCAGCCGCTCGCTCAACAATGGCTTCGTGGCGGTCGGTCTCAAGCCGCGCGATGAGCGCTCGGCCAGTGCCGATCAGATCATTGCCCGGCTGCGCCGCGAGATCGCCCACGTGCCTGGCGCCACCATATTTCTTCAGGCCGCGCAGGATCTGAACGTTGGCGGCCGCCTATCGCGCACGCAGTATCAATACACGCTGCAGGATGCAGATCTGGACGAGCTTAATGAATGGGCGCCGAAGCTGCTCACCGAGCTGCAGAAACTGCCGATGCTGCGCGATGTGGCGTCGGATCAGCAGACCGGCAGTACCATGCTGTCGCTGACCATCGATCGCGACCAGGCCGCGCGCTTCGGGATCCAGCCATCGCTGATCGATCAGACGCTGGACGATGCCTTTGGGCAGCGCCAGGTGACGCAGTACTTCACGCAACTCAACGCCTACCACGTGATCCTCGAGATCACGCCATCGCTGCAGGCCGATCCGCAGTCGCTGTCGAAGATCTACGTCAAATCGCCGGTTACCAATCAGATGATACCGTTGTCGACGTTCGTCAAATTCGACACGCATCATGTGACCTTCCTGTCGATCAATCACCAGGGGCAGTTTCCGGCGGTCACGCTGTCGTTCAACCTTGGGCCCGGCGCGGCGCTTGGCGATGCCGTCGACGCGATCACCCGGCAGACGGCCTCGATCCGTATGCCGTCGGCGATCACCGGCAGCTTCCAGGGTACCGCGCAGGCGTTTCAGAGCTCGCTCAAGACCCAGCCCTACCTGATTCTGGCGGCGCTGGTGGTGGTCTATATCATTCTGGGCATGCTGTATGAGAGCTACATCCATCCGCTGACGATACTGTCGACCCTGCCATCGGCCGGAGTCGGCGCACTGCTGGTGCTGATCCTGTTTCATTTCGACCTGTCGGTGATCGCGCTGATCGGCATCATCCTGTTGATCGGCATCGTCAAGAAGAACGGCATCATGATGGTGGACTTCGCGCTGCAGGCCGAGCGCGAGCAGCACCTGTCGCCGGAGGCGTCGATACGACAGGCCTGCCTGCTGCGCTTCCGGCCGATCATGATGACCACGATGGCGGCACTGCTGGGCGCGTTGCCGCTGATGCTCGAGCGGGGCACGGGTTCGGAGCTGCGCCAGCCCCTGGGCTACACCATGGTCGGCGGGCTGATCCTGAGCCAGGCCCTGACGCTGTTCACGACGCCAGTGATTTATCTGTATCTGGACCAGTTCACCGGCCAGCGGCGCCATGCCCGCGCCGCCGATGCAGCGGCCACGGCCGGCGTGCCGGTGCCCCAAGGAGCCTCATGAAAGTACTGCTGGTGGAGGATAATGAGCGCGTGACGCAGTTCGTGGTGAAGGGTCTGCAGGAGGCCGGGCATACCGCCGATCATGCCGGCAACGGACGCGATGGCATGTTTCTCGCGGCCAGCGAGCCGTATGACGTCATCATCATGGACCGGATGCTGCCCGGGGACATCGATGGACTGGCGATCATCGAAACGCTGCGCAAGTCAGGCAAGCGCACCCCGATCCTGATTCTGAGTGCACTGTCCGAAGTCGACGATCGCATCCGCGGCCTGCGCTCCGGCGGTGATGACTACCTGACCAAACCATTCGCGTTCGGCGAGCTGCTGGCCCGTCTCGACGCACTGACGCGACGCGCCCAGGGCGAGAGCGCGCAGACCAAGCTGGAAGTGGCCGACCTGCGCGTGGATCTGCTGACTCGTAAGGTCACGCGCGGCAATCGAAGCCTGACGCTGCAGCCGCGGGAATTCAAACTGCTCGAGTACCTGATGCGACATGCCGACCAGGTGGTGACCCGCACCATGCTGCTGGAGAATGTCTGGGACTACCACTTCGATCCGCAGACCAACGTGGTGGACGTGCACATCAGCAAACTGCGGCAGAAGATCGACGCCGACTTCGAGCGCCCGTTGCTGCGCACGGTGCGCAACGCCGGCTACACCCTGACCTCGCATGACTGACCGGCAGGCTGTATGAGGTTTCTGCGCTCTTCCGCCCTGACGCTCGCCGTGGGCTATATCAGCCTGGGCCTGGCGGCACTGGCCCTGTTTGCCGCGCCGCTGTGGTACGCGTGGCGGGTAACGATTCAGGAAGGCCGCAATGAGATTCTGCAGTCCGATGCGCTGCGCCTGACGGAAGTATTTCGCCGTGAAGGTGCGCCGGGCCTGATCAGCTATATCGACGCGCGCGTCGGCATGCAGATCGCGGGAGAGCGCCAGTTGTTGCTGGCCGATGCGGCATTCAAGCCGCTGGCCGGCAACTTGTCTGCGTGGCCGCAAAACGTTCCGGCACAGCCGGGCACCTACACCGTCAAGGCCGAGCTGGACAACCGCGTCACCGATCTCGCGGTCGTGCATTCAACGCTGAGCGGCGGCTATCACCTGCTGGTGGGGCGCGATACCGCGCGCTACTTGCCGCTCGAGCAGCGCTTCTGGTATGCGTTGGCCGGCGCAGTGGTCATTCTGTCGGTCCTCGGCACCATCGGCGGCATTCTGATCCGGCGTGCATTGATGGCGCGAATTCATGGCATCCGCCAGACCGTGTCCGCGATCATCCAGGGCGATTTGCGTCAGCGGCTGCCCACTTATCACGGCGGCGATGAGCTCAATACGCTGTCGCAAACGATCAACGGCATGCTCGATCAGACCGAGCAGCTGATTCACGGCATCCGCAATGTCTCCAATTCGATCGCGCACGACCTGCGCACGCCGCTGGCGGAACTGCGCTCGCGGCTGGAGGAGCTGGCGCTGACCAAGCCCTCGAGCGAGCACACCTTTGCCGAGATCGACGCCGCGGTGGCCGACGTGGACCAGGTCATCCGTATCTTCAACGCTCTGCTGCGGCTGGCGGAAATCGACAGCGGTCTGCGCCGTTCCGGCTTTGTCACGGTGGATGTGGCGGCGGTTGCGGCGGCGGCGGTCGAGTTCTATCAACCGGCCGCGGAACTTCGAGGAACCAGCCTGTCGCTGCAGACCGAGGGAGCAGCCTCGATCCGCGGCGATCCGGTTCTGCTGGCGCAGGCGCTGGGAAATCTGATCGACAATGCGCTGAAATATACGCCCGACTACGGCACGATCACGGTCGAGGTTCGAAGCGGCGGTGAGGGCAGCGTTGAGATCGTGGTGGCGGACAGCGGCCCGGGGATTCCTGCGGCCGAGAAACCCAAGGCGGTCGAGCGCTTCTACCGCGGTGATACCAGCCGCTGCACTCCCGGTGTCGGTCTCGGCCTGAGCCTGGTCGATGCAGTGGCCCGGCTGCACGGCAGCCAGCTTAGACTGGAAGATAATGAGCCCGGCTTGCGGGCGCGTATCGTTGTAACTCAGGATACGCCCCAGATCACGCGCGCCGCGCGTGCGACCACCGACGAGGGAGGGTTTCGACATGAGCCAGTCTATCCATGATGCCTCGGTTCCAGTGCTGGCGCGTGCACTGACCAACCTCGCGGGCGTGCTCGAAAAGGGCCGGCTGCATGCCGAAAGCGAGAAGATCGACCCCGCGGTGCTGCTTGGCATGCGGCTGTATCCGAACATGTTTGCATTTACGCGGCAGGTTCAAGTGGTGTCCGATACATCCAAGGGCTGCATGGCGCGGCTGGCCGCGGTGGAGGCGCCGAAATACGAGGACACCGAGTCGAGCTTTGCCGACCTCAAGCAGCGCATCGACAAGACGCTGGCGTACGTCAAGGGATTCGAGCCGCGCCAGCTCGAGAGCGCCGACAGCCGCCCAGTGGTCATAAAATTTCCGAACAGCACGATGAATTTCAAGAGCGGCTGGGACTATCTGGAGTCATTCGTACTGCCCAATGTTTATTTTCACAGCGCGATGGCCTATGCCATTCTGCGCCACGGCGGCGTCAAGCTGGGCAAGGGCGATTTCCTCGGCAGCATCGGCGGCGCTTGACGGCGTCGCGGAAGTTAATACGCCACGATCATTCTTTCGCGTGCTGCACCGCTGTCAATTGCACGGAGGTCACCCCCTTTAGATCTCCAATCGCGACCACCAGCGATTCCAGATCGCCACGCCCGCGCAGATTCAGTCGTATCGCCTGCTTGTCGGGATCCGCCTGGGCATCACCTCGTTGCAGCGTGAGCTGATGCACCGAGAAGCCACTACCGATACACAGCCGGGTGATTTCCTGCACTGCGCCTTTGCCGGCCCGATATTGGATCTGCAGCTCGGCTCGTGCCGAGAGGATCCGATGCGTGACGCGCGTATAGCCGTACATGATCAAGAAATGTGCGGCGGTTACAAACAGCGCCAATACGGGCATCCCGGCGCCGCAGGCCATGCCGACAGCCGCGGTCAGCCAGACAGTGGCTGCCGTGGTCAAGCCGCGGACCACGTCGCGTTGCACGAAGATCAGGCCGCCGCCGATGAAGCCGATGCCGGACACGATCTGCGCCGCGACTCGAGACGGATCAAGCACAACAACGTTGGCTTCCAGTACGTTGCCGAAGCCGTATTTCGATACCAGCATGATCAGCGCTGCGGCGACTCCAACCAACGTATGGGTTCGCAATCCGGCGCTCCTGACCCTGAACTCGCGTTCGAGGCCAATCAGCGATGACAGCAGCAATGCCAGTGCAAGTTCACCCAGTTGAACGGCAGTTTGCCCCTGCGGTTCCGTAGACAGCCAATCGATCGGGTGCATGGTCAAGTCCTCAGGGCACTGATTTCTTCAAGGATCGCGCGACAATCGGTGATTCACAAGAGAGCAGCGACGAGCTGGCACTGATCCGATCCGACATCCTGATGGTACGCTGAGGTTTCCAGAGTTGGCAGTATCGGGAATAATGGCGATACCGTGTACGAGTCTCCCATCTTCGTTTCCGGCCACAATGGTCTTGTGGGGTCCGCCATCGTGCGCCGCCTGCGCGCCGGCGGCGCCAAGCATCTGCTGCTGCGCACGCACAAAGAGCTCGATCTGCGTCGGCAGGCTGACGTCGAGCGCTTCTTCGCCGAGCAGCGGCCGCAGTACGTGTTCCTTGCGGCGGCCAGGGTTGGCGGCATAGAGGCCAATCGCAGCTATCCGGCGCAGTTCCTGCGCGATAATCTTCAGATTCAGACCAACCTCATCGATTCGGCGCAGCGCTTCGGCACGCGTAAGCTGCTGTTCCTGGGTTCGAGCTGTATCTATCCGCGACTTGCACCTCAGCCGATGTCCGAGGACTGTCTGCTGACCGGAGCGCTCGAACCCACCAACCAATGGTACGCAGTCGCCAAGATAGCGGGCCTGAAAATGTGCCAGGCTTATCGGCGTGAGCTGCGCTTCGACGCCATCTGCGCGATGCCGACCAATCTGTACGGGCCGGGCGATAATTTCAGCCTGGTTGACTCGCATGTTCTGCCGGCTCTGATTCGCAAATGTCATGAAGCCAAACTGGCCAACGCGCCGGCGGTCGAAGTCTGGGGTACTGGCACGCCGCGGCGCGAGTTTCTGCACGTGGATGATCTGGCTGACGCCTGCGCATTTCTGATGCGTGAATACAGCGACGAGGCACCGCTCAACGTTGGCTGGGGCGAGGATGTCAGTATCGCGGAACTGGCGCACCTTATTGCAGAAACGGTCGGCTTCAAAGGCGAGCTTCGATTCGATCGATCAAAGCCCGACGGGCCGCCGCGCAAGCTGCTGGATACCTCGCGGCTGACCGCGCTGGGATGGCAGCCGAAGATAACGCTTAAATCCGGGCTCGCTGCCACCTACGAATGGTTCAGCGCGCACCAGGCGCATTTGCGCCGCTAACCGCGCGGCCGGCGCGCGCTAATGGCCTTCGCCGGGTTCAAGCTTGGCGTGGAGAGAAATCTCGGCGCGCAGAAGCCGCGAGATCGGACAGTTCGCCTTGGCGTCGGCTGCGATCTGCGCGAATTTTTCCTCGCTGATGCCGGGCACCCAGGCCTCGTTCTCCAGATGTACCGTCGTGACGGTCCAGTTGCCGCCGACCAGCTCCAGCGACACGGTCGCCTGCGTCGCCAGGCGCTTGGGCGTGAAACCCGCTTTGCCGAGGCTGGCCGACAGCGCCATCGTGAAGCATCCGGCATGTGCCGCGGCGATCAGTTCTTCGGGGTTGGTGCCCTGGGCGCTCTCGAAGCGGGTCGCAAAGCTGTAAGGAGTGTCCTTGAGCACACCGCTGTGGGTCGCGAGCGCGCCGTGTCCGCTCTTGAGATCGCCGGACCAGATGGCCGATGCGGATCGCTTCATTTGCATGCTCCCTGTCATTACTCGCAGGTATCGTCGGCATGGACTGTACTGCTAGAGTCGCGCGAACGCCAAGGGTGATGCGATGGAAGAACCGAACTGGCTGGTGTGGGCGCGGGAACTACAAGCCATCGCGCAGACCGGCCTGAATTTCTCGGCCGATCCCTACGATCTTGAGCGCTATCAGCGCCTGCGCGCAATTGCCGTGGAGATGCTCGCGGCAGGCTCTGGCGCCCCGATCGAGCGCATCAGCGCGCTGTTCGACCAGGACCTCGGTTATCCGACGCCCAAGGTGGACGTTCGCGGAGCGGTGTTCCGCGACGAGCGGATTCTGCTGGTGCGCGAGATCAGCGATGGCCGCTGGACGCTGCCGGGTGGCTGGGCGGATGTGAATCAATCCGCCAGGGAAAGCGTCGAGCGCGAGATCCAGGAGGAATCCGGCTTCCGGGCGCGGGCACAGAAGCTCGCCGCGGTGTGGGACTACCGGCGGCAGGGGCACGTCTACAGCCACCCGTATTCCATTTATAAGTTCTTTTTCATCTGTGAACTGATTGGCGGCACCGCCACTGTGAGCACCGAGACCAGCGCGGTGGAATTCTTTCAGCTCGAGCAGCTGCCGGAATTGTCGCTCGGGCGCGTGACGCCGGCACAGATCGCACGCATGTACGAACACCGGCGCAACCCGGAACTGATGACGGAGTTCGATTGATGGATCGCGAATTCCTGCGCCGATGCGCGCGGCTCGTGTACTTGCCGGGGCTGATGCTGGCAGCGCTGCTGCCCGTGTCGGCGGCGCTTGCGGGCAGTGCCAGCAACTCGGCGGCGCCCGCCGCGCTTCCGGCTGCGCCTACCGCGCTCCCGGCTGCGCCCAGCGGGCCGCATTATCTGCTGCCCTCACAGGTCGACATCGTCGCCCTGCTGCCGCCGCCGCCGGCTGCCGACTCGCCGGCGCAGCGGGCGGATCTGCAGGCGGTGCTCGACGCGCAGCGCGCTGCACGTGCGGACGGCAGCGTCGCGCATGCCGTGGCGGACGCCGAGCCAAGCTGCGGACGCTTCTCGGACGTGCTCGGCGATGTGCTGGCGCCGAAGAGCAATGCCAGATTGCTCGCGTTCCTGAATCAGGCTGCGCGTGACGGTGCTTCGATTTCGGGGCCGGCGAAGCAATATTGGAAACGCACGCGGCCCTATGCGTACAGCGGCGAAGTCGAGGCACTGGCCGACATGTCAGCGGGTCGGAAGGCGGCACCCGGGATGGATAGTGACAAGGCTGCTGACGCGCTGGCACATTCTTCTTACCCGAGCGGACATGCCACCTTCGGGACGGTGTGTGCCATTCTGCTGGCCGACATGGTGCCTGAGAAACGTGAAGCGTTGTTTGCGCGCGGCCGCGATTACGCCCACTCCAGGCTGATCGTCGGTGCGCATTTCCCCACGGATCTGGAGGCAGGGCGTATAGCCGGGACCGTGGCCGCGGCGCTGCTGCTGCAGAACGCGAGTTTCCGCCGCGATCTGGCCGAGGCGCGCACAACGCTGCGTTCGGCTCTCGGACTGACTGCCGAAGTGCCCGATCTCGCGCCCGACGGCGCCTATAAAGAGTAGCGCGGCGGCTAAGCCGCGCGCGCCAGAGCCTCGCTGCTTCGCAGAACGGGGAGCTCGCGATCCACATTGGTCCAATGCCACAGCTCGAGCTCGCCCGAGCGGGTTTCGATCAGTGCGGAGCAGCTATCGACCCAGTCGCCGTCATTGCAGTAGAGCACACCCTCGATCTCGACCATCTCGGGCCGATGGATGTGCCCGCAGACGATACCATCCAGGCCCCGGCGACGTGCCGCGTGCGCGGCCGCGACCTCGAAGCTGCGCACGTAGCTCATGGCGTTACCGACGCGGCTCTTGAGATATCCGGCGAGTGACCAGTAGCCATAACCAAAGCGATGACGCAGCGCATTGAGAGCGCGGTTGAGCGCCAGCACGACGTCATACAGGCCGGAGCCCAGAGTGGTAAGCCATCGGCTGCATTTGACGGCACCATCGAATTCGTCGCCGTGCATCACCAGCAGTTTCTTTCCACGCAGCGTTTCATGCACGTATTCATTGTGCATTTCCAGATCGCCGAAGCTCAGACCGCCGACCTGGCGGAACTGCTCATCGTGATTGCCGGGCACATAGATCACGCGCGTGCCGTGCCGGGTCTTGCTGAGAATCGCGCGCAACACTTCGCTATGGGATTGCGGCCAGTAAAAGCTGCGGCGCAAACTCCAGATATCGATGATGTCGCCGACCAGGATCAGCTGCTCGCACTGTACGCGGCGCAGGAAATCCAGTACCAGGTCGGCGCGGCAGTCGCGCGCCCCGAGGTGAATATCGGAGATGAAGGCGGTGCGTACCTGAATAGCCGGTCGAGGGCCAGACGTCATGAAAGCCTCTGCGCAGCCTGGAACCGGGTACGTAGTCTTGGCCGCTGGAATGACAATTCTGTGGCATTCCAGTGAATTAGCTATGAAGGCTCATGCCTGATAGCAAATCCAGGGCGTAAGACACCAAAATATGAGGGATTAGGTTGAATCGCGCGGAGCACTGCCGCCCAGGGCCTGAAACAGGGCCGCGGTGTCGGCGTAGCGGTTGGTCCTTGCCTGGGCGCGGCCGACGAGCGCCTGCTGGTAGATCTGCTGCGCGCTGAGCAACGAAAGATAGCTGACCGCCCCCAGCTGGTATTGATGGTCTGCAATCTCCAGACTCGCGCGCGAGAGCGTGGCGGCGCGATCGGCCGACTGTTCGGCATCGGCATCCGCCGCCAGCGCGCGCAGCGCATCGGCGACATTCTGAAACGCCGTGAGCACCGCCGCCCGATATTCAGCGCCAGCCTGGTCGAGCGCCGCGCGCGCAGCGAGTTCCCGGTGATACAGCGTGCCGCCGGCGAACAGGGTCTGCGACAGGTTTGCTCCCGCTGACCAGAATTCGCTTTGCGCTGCAAAAATCTTTGCGGATTCGGTGGCGACGCTGCCCAGGCTGCCGCTGAGCGTGATCTGCGGCAGCATATTCGCAATGGCAATGCCGACGTTGGCCGTCGCTGCGTGCAGTTGCGCTTCGGCGGCGCGCACATCGGGACGCCTTTCCACCAGCTTCGAGGGTACGCCGAGAGGAACAGTTGCCGGCAGCGTAATCTGATCGAGCTCGAACTGTGAGAGCGGCGCATCGCTCGGCAGATGCCCGGTCAGCACCGCGAGCATGTCACGTTGCTGGTCGAGACTTTTCTGCAGCGGCGGCAGCGTGGTTTCCAGCTGCGCCAGTGCAGCTTGCTGCGCCAGCAGGTCGGCTTCGGCGATGGCGCCCAGTTCAAGCTGCTGGCGCATGACCTGAAGGGATTCGCGCTCGGCGTCGATGATCTGCCGCGTGGCCTCGATCTGGGCGCGCAGGCCCGCCTCCTGAACGGCCGATGTCACGACGTTCGCGGCCAGCGTCAGGTAGGCCGCATCATATTCGTCGCGGCTGGCATCGGCCGTAGCCTGCAGCGATTCCACCTGGCGACGGTTCGCACCGAACAGGTCCGGGATAAACGAGACGCTGACCTGGGGCGTGTACAGATTGAAAATCGGCGCGCCAGAGGTGAGCGTGGGTGCGAGCACCTGCACCGCGTTGCGATTGCGGCTGGCATCCGCATTCAACTGCACTTGTGGAAAGTAGGCGCCACGCCCCGCGGCGACGTTCTCCTGTGCCTGGCGCAACGAGGCTTCCGCCGCCTGCACGTTGGGGTTGGCGCGCAGCGCTTCGGTGACCAGCGCATCCAGGGCCGGGGAGCCGAACTCATGCCACCACTGTGCCGGCGGGTCCTGGCCAGGGACGAGTAACTGATTGTCGCTGCTGGACGGCGATGCGCCGCCGTCGACGGGCGCGCTGCTCAGGACGGTGGGTGCCGGTTGCGCCGTATAACTGTCGGTGCTGGGGTCCGCTGGCCGGTGAAAGTTCGGACCCACGGCGCAGGCCGACAATTCCACGGCGCTGCTCAACAGCAGGGCGGCGAGCCGCATCCGTTCCGCCGGATACGCGGCGCGCATCAGCCGCTCCCTGGCGCGGGTCCGCGCGTGTCATCGGTGTGGATTGTGTGGCGCGAGGAGAACTTGTCGATCAATACCGGCATCACCAGCAGAATCAGCAGCGGAGCAAACAGCATACCGCCCACAACCACCACTGCCAGCGGGCGCTGCACCTGCGATCCGATACCGGTGGAGAACGCCGCCGGCATCAGACCGACACAGGCAACGATGCAGGTCATCATCACCGGGCGGAACTGCGTGCGGCAGGTCGCACGGATGGCAGTGCGCTTATCTGCGCCGGACACGAGGCTCAGGTTGTAATACGAGATCACCAGAATGCCGTCCATGGCCGCGATACCGAATAGCGCTACGAAGCCGATGGCGGCGGAGACGCTGAAGTGTGTGCCGCTCAGATAAAGCGCGAAAATGCCGCCGACGAGTGCCATGGGAATCACACTGGCGGCGAGCAGCACGTCTCCCAGGGAGCCGAAATTCAGGAACAGTAATACGCAGATCAGCAGAATCGCAATCGGCGCCACGATCACGAGCCGTCCCAGGGCGTCCTGCAGATTGCCAAATTCGCCGACCCATTCGACGTGATAACCACCGGGAATCGGCACCTCGGCCTCGACGCGGCGCTGTGCTTCCAGTACCGCGGTGCCCAGATCCCGGCCGCGCACGCTGAACTTGATCGGTACGTAGCGCTGCTGCTGCTCCCGATAGATGAACGAGGCGCCCGATACCAGATGCACATCGGCAACGTCAGCGAGGGCGACCTCTACGGTGGTACCGGCCGTTGCGTTCTGCGCCGCAATCGGAATGCGGCGAATCGCATCCAGGCTTTGCCGGTAAGGGGCAGCCAGCCTCACGATGATGGGATAGTGGCGATCGCTGCCGTCCTCGTAAAGATCGCCCGGCGACTGACCACCGATGGCCGCCTGCACCACGGCGTTTACATCGCCCGGCGCGAGCCCGTAGCGCGCCGCGCGCTCGCGGTCGACATCGATGCGAATCGTGGGCTGGCCGAGCGAGCGCAGCACCGCCAGATCGGTGATTCCGGGTACGTCAGCCAGCACCTTGGCGATCGTGTTGGCAGTGTCCTCCAGCGTCTGCAGGTCATTGCCGTAGACCTTGACCGAATTCTCACCCTTGACGCCGGAGGCGGCCTCTTCGACGTTGTCCTCGATATATTGCGAGAAGTTGAACTCGACGCCGGGGAATTGCTGCTGCAGCCCCCCGGTCATCTGTTCGGTCAGCTTGTCCTTGGTCAGCCCGTGCGGCCAGGTTTCGAAAGGCTTGAGCGGCACGAAGAATTCGGCATTGAAGAAACCCGTGGCATCGGTGCCGTCATCCGGGCGGCCGTGTTGCGAGACGACATCGGCGACCTCAGGATATGAGGCCATCAGCCTGCGCATCCGATTGACATAGCCGTTGCCTTCCTCGATGGAGATCGAGGTCGGCAGCGTGGCGCGCACCCAGAAATTGCCTTCTTCCAGTTTCGGCAGGAACTCCAGGCCCAGCGTCCGTACCGCCAGCGCCGCCAGCAGCAGCACCAGCGTCGCCACGCCCAACGTCAGTATCCGATTGCTCAGTGCGAATTCGACCGCCGGTTCATACCGACGCCGCAGCCACGCGATTGCGCGAGTTTCCTTATCGTCGATTTTCTGGGTCAGCAGCAGAGCACTGAGTGCCGGTGCGATTGTGAAGGTCGCGATCAAGCCGCCGAGGATCGCGTAGCCATAGGTCTTGGCCATCGGGCCAAAGATGTGGCCTTCGATGCCGGACATCGTGAACAGCGGTACGAAGCCGGCGATGATGATCGCGGCTGCAAAGAATATCGAGCGACTGACCTCGGCCGCAGCGGTGGCAATGATCGCAAACCGGCCGCGAAATCCGCTCGGGGTGCGCATGTGATCCAATGGGGTGGCGCCCGTGCCTCGATGGCCGGCAGCTTCGGCGAGGTGGCGGAAGATATTCTCCACCATGATCACGGTTGCATCGACCACCAGACCGAAGTCAATCGCGCCGACCGACAGCAGATTGGCCGATTCGCCGCGCAGCACCATCAGGCCGATGGCGAATGACAGTGCGAACGGTATCGTCGTGGCCACGACGATCGCGCTGCGCAAGTTGCCGAGGAACAGCCACTGCAGCAGGAAAATGAGGGCTATGCCCGCGACCATGTTGCGCAGCACAGTGCGGGTCGTGACGTGGATCAGATCGGAACGATCGTAGATGCGCTCAATGCGTATGCCTGGCGGGAGCAGGCCGGAGCCGTTGATTTTATCGACTTCGGCCTCGACCCGCCGAATGGTGGGAATGCTTTGGGCGCCGCGGCGCATCAGCACGATGCCCTGAACGATGTCGTCGTCGTCATCAAGGCCGGCAATCCCGAGCCGCGGCAGATGATCAATGCGCACCTCGGCAACGTCCGCCATGTACACCGGAACGCCGCTGGTGCTGGCGATCATCGTGCGGCGGATATTATCGATCGAATGAATCAGTCCGACCCCGCGCACCACCAGCGACTGAGCACCGATATTGACCGTCTGACCGCCGACATTGATGTTGGCATTGGACAACGCCTGCAGTACCTGCGGGATCGACAGCCCGTAGTTCAGCAACCGCCGCTGGTCGACGACTACTTCGTAAGTCTTGGTCTTGCCGCCCCAGCCGGTGACGTCAATCACTCCCGGCACGGCTTTGAATCGCCGCTCCAGGATCCAGTCCTCGATCGATTTCAGGTCGGTCACGGAATAACCCGGCGGTCCTGCGACGCGATAGCGGAAGATCTCGCCGATGGGGCTGGTTGGTGACACCTGCGGCTGTGCGCCATTGGGCAGTGCCGCGAGCTGCGATAATCGGTTGATCACCCATTGTTCGGCCTGTTCGTAGGTGAAGTCATAGGTGAATTGCACCTTGACGTCCGACAGCCCGAACAGCGAAATCGTACGTATGGCTTGCACGTTCGGAATGCCGGCCATCTGCACTTCTATCGGTATCGTGATGTAGCGTTCGATTTCCTCGGCCGACTGGCCGGTGTTCTGTGTGACGACATCGACCAGCGGCGGCACCGGGTCCGGATAGGCCTCGATGTTGAGCACCATGAAGCTGGCGACGCCGCCGGCCAATGCCAGGATCAGCAGAATGACGACCAGGACACGCCGCCGCAGCGCGAACGAGACCAGGGCGTTCACGAACTAAGAGCCCGCGGCGGAGCGATCGATAAAGAGGCTGCCCCGGGTGACTACGCGCTCTCCCGGTTTGAGCCCGTCCAGCACCTCAACGAAACCCTCGTTATCCCGACCGGCGCGAATAGGCCGGATGGCGAGAGCGTCGGCCGATTGCAGCACCCAGACATGCGCAGTATCGCCCTCGTAAACCACTGCGCTTGCGGGAACCGCGGGCGCCTGCGCGCCCTCGCTGGTCAGAATGCGGAAGGTCGCGAACATCTCCGGCTTGAGGGCGCCGTCGGCATTGTCGATCACCGCGCGCACCGTGAGTCGGTGGGTATTCGGATCGATCGTCGGCGCGATGTAAATCACACGCGCAGTGAAGGTGCGATCGGGGTATGCCAGCACGCCGACTTCGACGGTCTGACCACGCTGTATGTGCGCCGCATCGGCCTCGCGCACGTTACCGATCATCCAGACGCTGGACATATCGGCGATGGTAAACACCGGCGTGGACGCGCCGGCCTGCGCATACTGTCCCGGACCCACCTGCCGATCGACGATCACGCCGCTGATCGGCGCGAGGATCTGCGCGACCGGGCCGGCATGCCGCTCGCTCGTCAACGCATCGATGGCCTGGTCGGAATAGCCGAGAATGCGCAACCGATTGCGAACCGACTGTAATGTAGTCTCGGCCGCGCTCAGGTCGGCCTGGGCCTGCTGCCAGTCGGCCATCGAGCCGCCCTTGGCATCGTACAACGCATGTTTGCGCGCTTCGCTGCTGCGCGCCAGCTTGACCTGTGCCATCGCGGTCGTCAGATCGTTCTGCGCCTGCGAAAATTCCGACGCCTCGATGCTGGCCAGCGGCTGGCCGGCCTTGACCGTATCGCCCAGTCCGGCAATGACCCGTGTGACGCGTCCCGAGTAGGGTGAGAACACCGGCGTGCTGTGATCGCCGTTGACCGCGATTTTGCCCTCGGTGATTTCCTGGCTGACAAACTGATGCAGATCTACCGGCTCGATCGTCAGCGTTTTGAGTTGTTGGGCGGTAGGGCGAAACGTTCCTGACGGTGGCGCGGCCGGGGCAGCGGCGGGGCGCTGCCCGAAACTCCGGTCGACCAACATGATGGCGAGGGCGACGATGACGATGATGGCGGCGCCCACACCCAGCCATTGCCATTGACGGCGCGAGTTCCAGCCGGCTTCCGGCGTTGTCCCGGTCTGGCTGTCATCTGTCGCCATGCCAACCTCTCTCTATGCATGACAAGACGCGCGATCAGCCGCGGCGCATGGCGCATAGTGCCGAGCGGCGTGTTGCGCACGCCTTTCGGTCAGATTACAGATTGGAAAGCTCCGCTGCGTCGACCGGGACTTATTCCTGGACCTTCGGCAGAAGGATCGAGGCTCTCAGACCGGGGTCGCCGTCCTCGAGGCGTAGTTGTCCGCCGTGAAGCTGCGCGATCGCGGCGACGATCGCCAGACCGAGTCCGTTGCCCGGCAGGCTACGGGCCTGGTCGAGACGATAGAACCTCTCGGTCACGCGCGGTAATTCATCGATAGCGATGCCCGGGCCGTTGTCCTGCACGCTGATCACTACACCTTGGGGATCCGCCTGGGCGCTGACTTCCACCGTCGCTCCGCCGCCCGCGTATTTGATGGCGTTGTCGATCAGGCTGGCGACGGCGCTTGCCAACAGGTCGCGATCGCCGCTCGCCCATACGGGGCTTTCACTGGCTATTCTGAGTTGCACCGCGCTTTCCTCGGCGGCGGCGTCATACAGCTCGACGATGTCATGCAGAACACGCCCTATATCTACCGCCTCGAAGGACGCCGTGCGCATTCCCGACTCCGCTTCGGCGATTTGCAGCAGTTTGTTGAATACCAGGATCAGATCATCGATCCCGTCGATGGCCGAATGCGCCGCCTCCGAGAGGGCGTTGGGCGCCGTGTTGTGCCTGAGCGCATCGTCCAGTGTGCTGCGCACGCGGCCCAGAGGGGTGCGCAGATCGTGCGCGATTGCGTTGGACACATGCCGGACGCCATCCATCAGATGCTCGATCCGATCCAGCATCCGATTGATGTCGATGCCCAGTCGAGCGAATTCATCGTCTCCGGAAATGGCAATGCGTTGGCTCAGGTTACCGGCCTCGATGTCTTCCGCAGTGCGGCGGATGGCGCCAATGCGCGCCTCTATCTGATGACGAAACACCATGGCACCGAGAACGACCAGGATCAGCGACACCGCTGCGCCAATCTCCAGCGCCCTGATCACCAGGTCGCGAATCGCGCGCTGCTCGCTCAGATCTCTGCCGACAAACAGCAGGCCTGCGCCAGGTAGCCGCTGCACCAGGAGGCGCGCCGAGGCAGGCCGGCCCTCACGTATCACCTGGCGATTGACCAGTTGCCCGAGGGAAATCGCGGTCTCCGGCCATGATGTGAGATTTCCCACCACCCGCTCGCCGGACAGCGAAGTCACCAGGAATATCTCGGTGTCGCTGTCGATGCCGTCGGTGAGCTCCTGGCTGATCTCGCGCGATAATTCCTCGGTAGGTCGCGTGCCATAGGTTTCCAGCAGGCGATTGGAGATGGAAGTGATCTTGCTGTCGATGCTGCGATCCAATACTCCCACCGTCCCGAAGTAAAATACTGCCGAAGCAATCACGATCAAGGCGCCGATGAGAGCTCCATTGCCAAGCGCGAGCCGCGTTGCGATCGAGTTCTTAAGGCCGACCATGTATGCCCAGCATGTAGCCCGCACCACGAATGGTGTGAATCAGGGTGGGCGAGAAGCCCTTGTCTACCTTGCTGCGCAGGCGACTGATCTGTACGTCGATGACGTTGGTCTGCGGATCGAAGTGGCAGTCCCAGACCGCTTCGAGCAGCATGGTGCGCGTAACCACCTGACCTTCGTGGCGCATCAGGTAGGCGAGCAGGCGCAATTCGCGCGGCTGCAAGGAGATCGACGTGGCGCCGCGCGTGACGCGGAATGTGCGTGTGTCGAGCCTGAGATCCGCTACCCGCAGTTGTGTCAATTCATTAGTCGGACTCGCGCGGCGCAGCAGCGCCTCGACGCGCGCCAGCAGCTCGGAAAAAGCGAACGGTTTGGAGAGGTAGTCATCGCCGCCGGCGCGTAGTCCGCGCACGCGCTCGTCGGTGCTCGTCAGGGCGCTCAGCACAATCACCGGTGTCTTCTTACCGAGGTCGCGCAGCTTGCCGACAATCGAAAGGCCGTCGACGCCGCCGGGAAGCAGTCGGTCGAGGATGACGAGATCCCAGCTGTCGTTGATCGCGCGATGCAGCCCGTCCAGGCCGTTGTCGCAGGCTGTCACGCTATAGCCAGCCTCGCGCAGGCCATTGCAGGTATAGCGCGAGCTGTCGGCATCATCTTCGATGACGAGGCATCTCAAGATACGATCCCCGACTGACACGAAAGGTCGCACTGCCATGATGATAAGACGTCCTGAAGCTGGAAGTGGAAAATCGGCGGGTAGCGGTGCTCTGAAAGGAACGTCAGAGCGGCAAGCAGGATTACATGCCGAGGCCTGCGAGTTCGTACTTGAAACCCGATCCAAGTGCGAAGCCGTAGAAAATCAACGCGATACCCGCGATCCTGATTGACATTGTCGCGATCGTTGAGCCGGAGCGCACGGCAGGCAGCAGGGCAAAGTTCTGATTAATAAAGCGCTGAAGATGCTTCGGCAGCGCAACTGCCCAGATTCCGATGGCGCTGATGCCGATGCTGGCCACAAGCTGGATCAGGAATATGAAAAGACCGCGGGTCATCTTCGCCGCACTCGATCATGGATTCGCAGTATGGGATGGCGCAGCAGCTGCGGTCGTGCTCGCCACGTCGCGCCGATGCCACCAGCCACCGCCAAGCGCTTGAAACAACGCCACGGTGTCACCGTAGCGTGTCGCTTGTGCCTGCACGCGCTGGAGCAGAGCTTGCTGGTAAGTCATCTGGGCGTTGAGGAGGGTCAGATAATCGACGTAGCCGATCTCCATCTGCCGCCGTGTGAGATCATAAGTGACCTTGGCTGCATTCTCCGCTCGGACGTTAGCGGCTAACGCATTGGCGTCGCACAGTGACGCGTGCAGCGTGTCGGCAACGTTCTGATAGGCAGTGAGCACCGCACTCTGATATTGGGCTGCAGCCTGCTTCAGCGCGCTGTCTGCGGCGCGCTTTCTGTGCAGCAACGTACCGCCCTCGAAAATGGGTTGGTTCACATTGCCAACCAGACTCCAGAATGGCCCGCCGGTGCGAAACAACCAGGGAAGCTCATCGGCATTACCGCCGAGCGTGCCAGTGATGGAGATCTGCGGCAGCATTGCGGCGACCGCGACACCCACCTGAGCGTTCGCGGAGTGCAATTGGGCCTCGGCGGCGCGCACATCGGGCCGCTGCTCGATGATCCTGGCCGGCAGGCTCAGCGGCAGCTCCGGCGGTAGCGTGAGCGCATCGAGCTCGAAGGTCTCGGGAACCTCCTGGTTCGGCAGGTTGCCGACCAGCGCACGGATCAGATCGCGCGTCTGCTCGAACTGCTTCTGCAGCGGGGGTAGAGTCGCCCTGGCCTGTGCCAACGCAGTCTCCTGAGCTGCAACGTCGATGCGCATAGCCTCGCCGAGCCGAAATTGATCGCGCAGGATCTGCAGCGATTGGGTATCCGCCTCGATGATCTGCTGGGTGGCTGCGATCTGCGCGCGCAGCGAGGCTTCCTGGATGGCGGCGGCGACCACGTTGGAGGCCAGTGTG
>Ga0209006_10001089_pt1 | contig 24885 bp, 24 predicted proteins | sample JacPin_JW_Ref_O2_FD_188567 | JGI IMG/M metagenome (GOLD analysis project Ga0209006, IMG submission 188567) | Forest soil microbial communities from Algoma, Ontario, Canada - Jack Pine, Ontario site 1_JW_Ref_O2 (SPAdes) (version 2) | ecosystem: Environmental > Terrestrial > Soil > Boreal... | reverse complement strand
CAAACAATGCCGACAGCAGAATTGCCGACCACCAGAAGCCCATGCCAGTGGTCAAAGTGAACTGAAGATATCCGCGAAAGGAGAATTCCTCCGCCAGGCCGACCACGATAAATGCCACGCTCCAGGCGGCCGTAGCGGTGAGAAGCGTTTCGCCGTGGATTGCTAGACCGTCCAAGTGAAATCCGTGCAGGCCAAAAATTCCCAGCAGAGCCGCGCTGATGGCCACAAAGCCAACAATCCCGCCAATCCAAAAATTCTTTCCGAAGGCGAAGCGCAGAGACAGACCATATTCCCCGAACTTCCGCCGCTCGATCTTCGCCATGATCAAAGCGGGGATCGCTGTGAGCACAAATATGAGGCCTTCGGTGAGCAGCGTCCCTGTCGGCGTAAGTTGCGATGCGTTGAACTGAACTCTTCCACCCAGCACCATACGCAGCGCGCCTACGACTACAAACAAGACTCCGCCGCACGCAGCCATCAGCGCGAAGAAGATTAGCACGCGCCAACCAGCGCGAATGCCATTCGGTCCACGGAAAACTGTGTTGGGAACAGGCGGCGTTGGAACATCTGCCGCAACAGGGACCAGAATCTCTGGGTCGGACATGCTCTTAGTTTACGAAAAAGAGGCGGCGAAGTTCCGTCCACCACGAAGTTGCGAAGACAAAAAGAAACAAGAGATCAGATTTTCTCTGTGTCTCTGTGGTGAAGTCTTTTTCCAGCCGCGCGGAAACCTTACCAATAGAACTTCATAGCGAACTGAAACTGCCGTGGATCATAAGCCGAGGTCGCCTGTCCGGCGTTGGTGAACAGCGGGCTGACCGCGGCCACGTTATAACGATTGGCGATATTAAACATGTCGGCGATCAGTTCCAGATTGTAGCGCTCGCCAAAATATATGCGCTTGGCCACCCGAAGATCGTTGAACAAAGTCCAGGGAGAGACGCCGGCATTGCGCGAGAGATTTCCATCGAGCGACAAAAGCGTGCCGTTAAAATCTGCGGGGCAGGGCTCCTGGAAAACTCCGGTGGGCGAATACTTGGAACTGACCGCGGGAAAGCCAAGCGCCGTACACCCGGGGTTGACGAAGGTGTTCGGGCGCCCGGTGAGCGACGAAAGCTGCAAATTGTCGCCGTCGCTGGTGATGATGTTAAAGGGGCGGCCGCTGGCAACATCAATGATGGGAGCGAAGGTCCAATCGCTGAAAAACTTTCCTGCGAAGCCACTGCCAACCTTGCCAGTCTGATAAACGCCGCTAAAGACAAAGCGGTGGCGCTGATCGAAGGTGGAGTTCGAACGGTCGAGGGCGGGATAGTAACTGTCCTGCGGCGTTAGCGTCGACTGCAAATCGGTCGAGTCGTCAATGGAGTGCGACCAGGTATACGACGCCAGGAATTCGTAGTGGTTGTTGAAGCGCTTGCGCAGGTTGGTGGTGAAGCCGTGATAGATGGAGCTGCCGTTAGAATAATTGGCATCCATGTCGCCAAAGGGGATGCAGCCGGTGAGGCTTGCCGGATCGCAAGTGGTGTTGAATCCCTGGCTGGCCAGCCCGAGGAGAATCTGGTTCGCCAAATCCACGCAGGCTTTGCCGCCCGGCACCGACGACGAGTAGAACGCGGCGATGGATGGATTCAGCCCGGACGGCCGGAAAAAATTCATCAGCGAAGAGTCGACATAAGGACCTTGGGCCCCGGCTCCGCAGCCGCTTACCGTGAAGGGACTGCTGGGAGTCTGGCCCGCCGCGACCGCGGCGAAGTAATTGTTGAACATCAGGTCGCCGCGAATCGTATTGGCGTTGATCGGCCGGTTCAAGTGCCGTCCACCGTTGAAGTTGTAAGCCAGCGTCAGCGCGAATCCTCCGCCCAAATCGCGTTCCACGCTGAGGTTCGCCTGCTGCGAATAGGCATAAACAAAATTCTTCGACTGCGGATAGCCGAAGGGCTGAAAGCCCAGGGCCAGAGGCGAATTGGAATTCAAGTAGTTTTGATTGAGGAAAATCGACTGCGGGAAATTCTGTGCCTGGAATTGCTGCTGATTGGGCAGATATCCCAGAGCGTTGGTGACCGAAGAAAGCAGAGAGGCGGCGCAGGGATTCGCCAAACTCGGCTGATTGATGGGAAGTCCCTGAAAAATCGGAATCGCATTCAGGTTGCCTGGGTTGCCCGGACCGCTGCACCCGCCGGTTCCCGCAAACGCCAACTGGCCGCTAGTCGAACCGTCCGACGCGTCGCCGAGAAAATAGAGTCCCAACAGCGGATGGTCATAAAAAATTCCATAGGAAGCGCGGATCACCGTCTTGCCGTCGCCCTTGGGATCCCACGCCAACCCGATTCGCGGCTGAACGTTATTGGTATCGGTCTGAATTCCTTTTTGGAGACCAAGAGCGCGATATCCGGCTTCCGCCAGCGCGCTCGGTGGTTTGAACTGCGGCGGAAATTCCACGTCGTAGCGCACGCCGTAATTCAAAGTAATGTTCGGGCGAATCTTCCAGGAATCCTGCCAGAATGCGCCCAGAGGCTTATTGGAAAAAGAATCGCTGGGGCTGCCGAAACCCTGAATGAAGTCGCCCGGCAGGCCCGCGCCATAAGCCTGGACCGGCGAAAGTCCGGGGAACGCGAGTCCCGGAAGGCTGAATCCCAAGTCGGCCGCGCTGAAGGAGCCGAAATCATAGACGCCACCGTAGTTCACGGTGAAGGTCGCGGTGGTCGAAATATAGTTGAAGTCTACGCCGAACTTGGTGGCATGAGATCCCATGGTCCACGAGAAATTGTCGGTGAACTGGTAGCGCTGCTCCACGCGCTGAATATAGGAATAAGGCTCGCGTCCGAAATAAGCGTAGCCGGGAATGTTGACCGCCGGGTCGGCTCCGCCCGGAATCTGGGTGTTGTAGAAATACGAAAGGCCCCGCCGAGCATACTGAAAGCGGAGTTCATTCACCTTGTTGTTGCCGATAGTCCAGGTATCCTGCGCCACGCCGCTCACATCGCGGTAAGTCTGTTCCGAAGTGCGTGAAAAGGCGTTTTGCCCGAAGGGCTGGTCCTGGCCGCTACCTTCCAGTCCCGTCGTCGTGCTGGGACTTACGTTCGCCCGCATCGTCAGACGGTTGTTGGTATTCACGTTATGATCGATGCGCAACGAATAGAGGCTGGTGCCTTCGAACACAGGAAAGTTGCCCACCTGCGAAGCCAGAGTCTGGTACGAAGCCGGCACCGGCACGCACGGTCCCGGCGGCGTGCAACTCGTGGGAAATCCGGCGAACGAAGAAAGCAATCCGCCTGAGAGTCCCTGGACTAAGCCCGTTGGCCAAACTCCCTGCACCGCCTGTCCTGAAGATGCACCCGCCAGCACAGCGTACTGGCCCACAGCCTGAGCCACCAGCGGATTGGCCTCTGCCGCCAGAGTCGTTGGACTCGTAAGAAAGCCGACTTGATCGGGAGTGAGCTGCAACGTTCCGAAAGGCAACCCGACCGCCGTCGTATCGAACGGAACCAGGCCAAAGTTATTGGCGCCGATGTCGGAGAATCCCGTCTCATGGCGCCGCGTGATCTCATAAGAAAAATAAAAATAGGTCTTATCTTTCTTGATCGGTCCGCCGAACGCCGCACCAGCCTGCACCCGCGTGTATGCGGGGTTGGGAACCGTGCTGAAGGGATTCACCGCTTGAAAGGCACGGTTGCGCAGATAGCCGAAAACGTCGCCGTGGAAATCGTTGGAGCCCGAGCGCGTGATGATGTTGACCACGCCTCCGGCCGCCCTCCCATATTCCGCAGCGTAATTGTTGGTGATGATCTGAAATTCCTGCACCGCTTCCTGCGATACCGTGGAGCGCACTCCGTTGGTCGCATTGTCGGTTGCGTCGGCGCCATCCACGTTGACCAGGTTCGAGCGCGCGCGCTGACCGCTGATGTTCAACCCCGACGTGGGCGCAGCCCCCAGAGTCGGCGCATTGTCCCGCGACACTTGCGAATCGGTCAGCGTGAAGTTGATGTAATTGCGGCCGTTGATGGGAAGATTGTCGATTCGCCGCTGGCCGATGGTGTCAGTGGTCGAACTTCGGGAAGTTTCAACCAGTTCCGCTTGCGAGGAAACATTCACCACTTCCTTGCCACTGGCCACACTCAAAGCGATCGGCAGATCCGCCTGCTGGCCCACTGTAATGGCCACGCCGGTGTTTTCGACCTTGGTGAAGCCGCGGGCCTCCACGATCACCGTGTAAGTTCCAGGAGGCAGCAGACGCGCCGTGTATCCGCCTTGTCCATCGGACGTCGCGGCGCGCTCCAGGCCCTTGGCCTCATCGCGCACCATCACCGTTGCATCGGAGACCACATTTCCTGCGGGATCCTTCACGCTGACGCGCAAATCGCCAGTGGCAGATCCGCCTTGAGCGAAGGCCGCGGTCGAAGCCAGCAGCGTCACCACGACGGCCAGCAGGAAAATCGTTGCCTGTGCGGCGCAAGCGGGTTGAGGACGAACGCCCGCGCGAACTTGCTTTGTGCGCATCATAGAACTCTCCCTTGAAATCGCTGCGGTGAGCAGACGGCAGAAACCATCCAGCGGCAGATTGCCGGCTTCGACACGATAGGTTTGCAGAACTAACGCCCGGAAGGTTTTACATCAGAAGAAGGGCTGAATACAAGCGGGGGTGGTGCGTCGGTTAACGCGATCCTAGCTAGCCCGGCTTTAATTGGCCCAGCGTCCCGCGGGAATGTTGTCCCGCGTGCCGAAGTTCGGCAACTTCGATAAGCAAACGACAGGCAAATATTCTGCGGCGCCAATTATTGCGCCGAAAGCCGTACCGCAACCCGTGGATTCTGTAACCGGCCCAGCCGCATCGCGGCGCCGTTCAGCCGTTCATAACGGTCGACTACGCGTACCGCCGCGAAGTCCGAGTACGGCCACGCGAGCGCCATGTAAATCCGCGCCAAAGCGATGGTTGCATTGCGGCGCAACAGCAACGCGTCACTGACCAATTGTTGCGCGGCATCCGCGACATGCGCATCGCCGCCGGCCAGCGCGGCTTCACCTGCCCGCAAGAGCACCGAAGCGTTGTTCGCAGCAACATGAACGTAGGCCGCCATCGCCCGCAACCGCTCGCGCCGCACCGCGCGAAACGGTCCGGCCGGCAGCCGTCGCCGCAAATATTCATCCTCGGCGGGATCAATCAAATTGCGGAACGCCCCAATATCGATGGGCCGCACCGCAACCGCAAGCTTGGCGCTTCGCCTGACCTGGAGGCTTTGGGTTACGGCCATGCGCAGGATAATGCCCAGCGCCAGAATCGCAGCAGAGACAAGTATGATGGCCAGATTCATTGTTGTAGTAAACGCTCCAGTTCCCGGTTCCACGCCGCCAGATTATTCTCCGGCAACGCCGCCGCAGACGTAATGGCACTCTTGTGCGGTACTAGGAGGTAGTAACACCAAATCAGGACACAAAGGTGGTAGGTGCCCATGACCAGAAAATCGAGCAAATAGCTCTTTTGGCCGAGCAGCCAATCCGCTAGAAGAGCCCAGTAGGCCACGTAAACGGAGGCCACAATCCCAAAACCTAGCGTGATGCCAAAGATCGGGCGAGGCCAGCTTAAGTGAAAGCGGGCGGCGAACACAAAAAGAAAAAGAATCAGCCCGCATTGAACTACGCTGACACTTCTTCCTAAGATGCGGGACGCGGAAACGAGCCAGAAACTTGCGTGATTCGCATAGGCAGCAATGAGCGATCCGGCAAAGACGAGAACGATGCCGACGACGCTAATTAGGGACTTCGCTGATCGGCCAAGCGAGGGATATGATCGCAGGAGATTGGTGAACACCTCACCGATAACCATCAACTTTACGATTACCTCAGCCACCAAGAACGCAAGATAGCTCCACCAGTAAGTCGTGTTCGGCACCGAGGGGCTCAGATAGATGGCATAAATAAGTCCGCCGCCTGTGGCTTCAAAAACCGTGTAGGAAAAAAAGGCAGGAAATTGCTTGTGCAAGCCTAGCCTCCACATCATGGAGGCTAGGAACGCGAGGAGGATGCAAGGCGCGATCGATAGGTAGTGCCACAACAGCGAATGAGGCTGCACCATGGCTGTAGCGGAATACTATAGCTGGAAGCGCGTCGCGGGCAACCGTAATTCTCGGCCTTGTCCGTTTTTTGTAACAGCAGTGGAGCGCTACCTGCAGTTTGTCTGGCCGGAACAGTTGCCGTTCGTGCCCTGGCCATCAGCGTGAAGCACGGTGGGAACTACCAAAGTGTTGAGGAACAAAAGAGCGGTCGCAAGCGCAAGTAGCACACGTTTCACGGTTTACTTTCCTCCTGTTGATTTGAGAAGCGAAACCGTAATCGTCCGTGGCTAGCTCTCGGGGTGGGCAACAGTCCCGGTGTATTTCCTTGTTCGGAATTCGTAATGAATACCAAAATTACGGCATAAGCGCGTTTATTCAAGCTGGCAGACGTTGTCTCGCGGACGGCACCTCTGAGATCTCCCTCACTGGATCCAGGAAATTTACGCCGTTCGGAACTGGGACATTCGGAAGAAGCAGGTAGTACCACCACAACACGACACACCCGTGATAGACGCTCATGCTGAAAAAATCGAGCAAGTAATACTTGGCGAAGTGAATTCCATTGGCGTAAATTGCAGTGACCGCCAGACCGATGCACGCGGAAATGCTCAACCCAAGAGCGATGCCAAAGGCTCGCCGCTCCCACGCCAAATGAAAGCGTGCGGCGAAGAGAAAGGTGAAAAGCAAGAAACCAGCCTCGATCAGGTAGATCGTTTGCTCGACTACCTGCCGATATGACATGAGAGCGTACGGGCCGATGTGGGCGTGGGCCGCCGCCATTGAGGCTGAGAACGCCAATACTGCTCCAACACCAGCGATCAGTTTGACTCCTAGCCCACGGAGCGCTGGACGTTGACTGACAAGATGGGAGAATAATTCCCAAATGACAAACCATTTCACCAACGCCTCCATGGTCAACCCAGCGATATCCGACCGGTAGTAAGCATTGTTACTCACGCCCGGAGCCACATCCAACACCCACATCGTGAACCCTTGAACACCCTCAAAGACCAAATAAGCGAAGAACGCAGGAAAGATTTTTTGGAGTTTCCTGCGCCAGCTAAGCAGGGCTAAAGCTGACAGAAGGACAGAAGGTCCCAGCCACAGGTAATGCCACAAAAATGAATGCGGGTACAACATGGAAGTCAACTTGGCACCATACCGCGCTCATTCCCGCGCTGCAACAGCCGCCAACGAACCGACGTCATCACGATTGTTTTGTCTTTAGCCGACTATCCAGGCCGTGGTATTTTTGGAACTGCCCAAACAGTGAGTCAGAAACATCGGCCACGCCAATGACGCTAAAATCAGCCCTCCAGGACCTTCGCGAAACCACACTGGCGGCGCTGCGCGGAGCTTTGGCCAAGCTGGCTTATCTGGCGTCGTTGCGTCGCGGTCACGCCAGCTACCGGCATTGGGGCCTGTCCCAGGTCCACGGCGACGAATCTTCCGAGCGCGCCTTGAAAACGGCCCACAACGAAGTCCTCGCCGAGGTGCTGAAGACACCCTTGCCTTCGTTGGTGGAGGATTTGCGGGAATGCAGCGAAGACAACGGGACGCCTTCCGCCGTTTACGCCGAGGAACTTCGCCGCCAGTACGACGATCTGCTGCCCGAGGAGAAAAAAGATTCTCCCGCCGCACGGCATCTTAGTGCAGTGCTGCTTGCCCTTTCGAGCCTGGAGAAGAATTCGACGAAGAACCCGACGAAGAGTGAGGCGACGAAGAAGACTCCAGTTCGCGCCACTCGCTCAACTTCATAGCCACTCCCACCACCTGCCCAATCACTTCCGCTTCCTGTGGATGCCGCAGCACGCGCACCGGCACTGGCGACAGCGGATGCGGCTGCAATATCAAATCCTCGCGCCGCATGCTGCACCAGCAGCAGGTATGGCCGTCACGCGTCTCCACAAAGTAAATGGGCCGCTCGTATTCCGACCGCCACATACCTTCGGAAACTTTGTTGCGCGCTTCATCCACCTGAATGAAGCTCCCCGGCGGCAGGATCGGGTGCATCGTGTAATCCTGGTTGCCCACGTAGCCGTAAGTGAAATCGCTGTTGGCAAACTGCGCCAGATAAGCGAAGGGCACCAGTCCCCATTGCTCGACCATGCGCCCCAGATTTGTTGTGCGCTTTTCATCGAAGCCGGGATCCATGCGCAGCGGCACCTGCACCGAAGACAAGCCCGCCAGCGCACTCGAGACATGCGACTTCGGCGGCGCCACCAGGCCCAGGTCCGCGGCCGTGTTATTCATATCCACGCCATACCACGACAGCAGCTCGCGCAGGTCGCGGCGGTAGATCACCGACAACGTATAGAGCCGGTAAATACTGGGTAAAATGCCCTTGGTCTCAATATCGGACAACCGGCTGGGTGGGACGGAGAATTCCTCATTGCGGTACTTTTCCGCGATGCGCGCGCTCGATATTTCCACGTCGCGCATGGTTAGGCCAAGTTTTTCGCGCAGAGTACGAAGGCTTTTTCCGGCTGGGAGCATCACACGCCTCCAAAGTTGCCGAGCATCATATCAAACCCGGAGAGACTTTTGTCCATATCTTGCACCTCTGACTGGGCAAAAATACCCAAAAACGTCAAAAATTTCTGTTACGAATTCCGAACATACATTAACGGCTTTATTTTACATGTGTTTGCACATGTTTTTCGGTGCCGAAGGACGAACTGCCCGGCAGTCCGTCGACATATGTCGACTCCAGTGACTTTCCCATTGCTGTTCGGCTTTCGTAACGCGGGGGCTGTGGAAATCTTCAATCCCCCCGGTTCAGACCCCTAAACTGAGCGAAAGGTACACCAACGGCGGAGTGAAATCCACCAAAATTTACCCCACTGCGAAGTAAATCGCCCTTGCCCCCACCGCGCGCATTCGGCAGTGACATTTGTCACGCCCCGCCTGTGATGGATAGCACTGGTGCCAGATCCGGTGGTCGGCGATGATGCCTCTACTGGCTGAGAAATTTCAGATTCCGCTGCCGGGCGGAAACGAAGCCAGAGGAGAAAAAAATGGCATCCATCGCAACGTTCGAGCCGAGGCCGTCTGCCACGATTGCAACTCCTACTGTCGCCAGCCTTGAATCGGTCACCAAGAACTACGGACAGATTCCTGCGTTGCGCGCGGTCAATTTCGACGTTCACTCCGGCGAGGTCGTCGCCCTCCTCGGACCCAATGGCGCGGGCAAAACCACGGCTGTCAAGCTTCTCCTTGGGTTAACCCAGCCCAACTCGGGTAAGGCCCGAGTATTCGGCGGCGACCCCTGCAACCCCGTTAACCGAATGCGCACCGGGGCCATGCTGCAAGTGGGCAAAGTTCCGGAGACTTTAAGAGTCCGCGAGCACATCGATTTGTTCTCCTCTTATTATAGGAATCCTTTGCCCCTGGCCGAAGTCTTGTCCGCGGCCGGCCTGGAGAAAATCAGTGACCGCAAGTTCGGCGACCTCTCCGGCGGCCAGCGCCAGCGCGTCTTGTTCGGCCTGGCTATCTGCGGCAACCCCGACCTTCTTTTTCTGGACGAGCCCACCGTCGGCCTCGACGTGGAATCGCGCCGCGCCCTGTGGGATGAGATTCGCTCCCTGGTCGATCGCGGCAAAACGGTTCTTTTAACCACTCATTACTTAGAGGAGGCCGACGCGCTCGCCGACCGCATCGCGGTCATCAATCAAGGCGCGATTGTCGCAGAGGGAACTCCATCCGAAATAAAGGCCAAAACCAGCGGCAAGCGCATCCGCTGCGTTACCAGTTTTTCGCTGGACGCGCTGCGCCGCATTCCCGGCGTCGCCGAAGTTCGCGAAGATCGCAACGCCGTGGAGATCCACGCCAGCCAGGCCGAACCGGTGGTTCGCCAGTTGCTGAATCAGGATCCGACGGTTAGTGGGCTGGAAGTGACAAGCGCTGGCCTGGAGGAAGCCTTCCTGGCCCTCACGCAAGACAACAGCAAGATCGCAGATCAGAAAAATTAATTCGCCACTCGCACGCAGTAAAGCGCGGAGGAAACCGATGAGCAGCACAACGGTAGTATTAAGCAACGCACGGATCGAACGTTCTCCCAGCCACACCGCCACCATCTACCTGAAGGAATCGAAATATGAATTCCTCAAGAACCTTCGCCTGCGTCTGTACACCGCGTCAGTGCTCAGCTTTCCGCTGATGTTCTACGTGCTGTTTGGCCTGGTATTGAACGCCAAAGAAGCAATTGCGGGAACCGCCGTCCCTACTTATCTGATCGCCACCTACGGCACCTTCGGCGTGATGGGCGCTTCCTTGTTCGGCACCGCCGCCGGCTTGGCCTCCGACCGCGGCCTCGGCTGGCTTCAGGTCAAGCGCGCCAGTCCGATGCCGCCCTTCGCGTACTTCATCGCCAAAGTCGTGGTCAGCATGATCTTCAGCGGCATCGTCGTTCTGGCGCTGATCCTGCTGGGCGTCGCTTTCGGCGGAGTCCGCTTTCCGCTGGGCGAAATGACCAAACTCGTCGCGACTCTAGTCGTTGGATCGATCCCATTCTCCGCTATGGGCTTGGCGATCGGCTACTTCGCCGGACCGCAATCCGCGCCCGCCACTATCAACCTGATTTATCTGCCCATGTCGTTCGCCAGCGGCCTCTGGGTGCCGTTCATGTTTCTACCGAAGATCGTGCGGCAAATCGCGCTGGTCCTGCCGCCCTATCATCTCTCACAACTAGCGCTGGGCATCGTTGGCGCGGGCAAACACGAATCTGTCGCCACGCACTGGGAAGTCCTGATCGCTTTCACGATGATCTGCCTCGGCGTGGCTCGCATCGGTTTCCAGCGCGATCAGGACAAGCTCTACGGCTAGAAGTCGTGTCATAAATGGGTTCGGGAAGGGCACGGTTTCAGCCGTGCCGTAAAGAGCCAATAAAGATGCGGGCTTTAGCCGCTGAAGCTTCGTTGGTGTCAAACCGGCCCCGACGATTTATGAGATAGCCGGTAGATTCTCGAAGACCAGGAGTTTCGCTTATGATCGCAAATTCGAAGAATGCGAACTCAAGAAAAACGATGGCCTGGACCGCCGCGCTGATCGTGCTGGGCCTGCTGGCTCTGATTGGCGGAACGAAAACTCTTGTGCTGCTGCTTCCCGCGGCCGTCTTCGTTTGGTACCAGGCGCGCCACATGGTCCACAGTGGCCGAAATTGACCCCTGGGGCGACAATAGAAAAGAGCGGGAATAGGAGCGACAATAGAAAAATGCCGCTGATAAGTTTCGATCGCATCCAATCCGGCGAAAGCGGAAGCCGCTGGAAGCTCATGCCCTGGCGCGACGTGATGGCCGACAAAGACCATGGCTGGAGCTTTTTGCTCTGGATCATCTATCTCGGCTTCTTCTTCATCGATCCCGCGCTGAGTCATCACCCCCTGCGGTTATGGTTGCTCGACGCTGCGGGCGCCCTGGTCTTTCTCTTCCTTTATCTCGGATTATTTTTCATCGAGCGCCCATATCCGCTTCTCCACATCGGCGGCATGGTGGTTCTCGGACTGCTGTTCGCCCCCATCAACTCCGGAGCCTGCACCTTCTTCATCTTTGCCGCGGCTATGCTGCCGTTCACCGTCAAAACTCAGACCGCCGCTATTGTCGGTCTGGCCGCCGTCGGAAGCATCGGCGCGGTCGACGGCCTGCTCCTGCACGTCAACGGCTGGGAACTCTTCTATTCCGCGGTTTTTCCCGTCCTGATCGGCGCGGGTAACACTTTCTTCGCCGAGCGCAATCGCATGAATTGCGAGTTGCGCAAGGCCAACGAAGAGATCGAGCATCTGGCCAAAGTCGCCGAGCGCGAACGAATCGCCCGCGACTTGCACGACGTTCTCGGCCACACGCTCTCCGTGATTACCTTGAAATCGGAGCTAGCCGGAAAACTCATCGTCCGCGATCCCGAACGGGCAGGCAAGGAAATTCGCGAGGTAGAAGAAATATCCCGTCAGGCTTTATCCGAAGTCCGCGACGCAATCCGCGGCTATCGCTCGAAAGGTTTGGCCGCGGAGCTCGCGCAAGCCAAGTCCACTCTCGAAACCGCAGGTGTCGCCGTGCAATGCGACGCCGCGACCACCCTGAGGCTTCCCGCCGTGCAGGAAAGCGTACTCTCGTTGGTTGTCCGCGAAGCCGTCACCAACGTCGTCCGCCATGCCCAGGCGCACACGTGCAGCCTGCGCCTCGATCAGCAAAACGGTTCCTGCCTGTTGGAAATTCAGGACGACGGATGCGGCAGTTCTAACGGCGAAGGCAACGGCTTGCGCGGCATGAGAGAAAGAGTAGAAATGCTGGGCGGCACCGTGAATCGGGAAACCAGTTCCGGAACGTGCTTGACGATAACTCTGCCCATGAAGCGAGTAACTGTCGGAAGCAACGAGACAAAAGAAGACCTTACTTGAGCCCCGGGTTTTGTCGTACCCTGTGTTCCCCTGTGTCCTCTGTGTTTAAAGGTTTTTTCCACCGCCGCGAATAAATATGCAGCCTCTCGCAACTGATCGATGAATCCACCAACCAAAGACGCCCGCAAAACCATCCGCGTGGTCCTGGCCGAAGATCAAGCCATGGTCTTGGGCGCCCTCGCCGCCCTGCTCGAAATCGAAGGCGACATCTCCGTCATCGCCAAAGCCAGCAACGGCAAAGAAGCCCTCGACGCCGTCCTCGCCCAAAAACCCGACGTCTTCATCACCGACATTGAAATGCCGCTGATGACCGGCCTCGACGTAGCCGCCGAATTAAAAAAGCGCCGCACCGGGACTCGCGTGGTCATCGTCACCACCTTCGCCCGCGCCGGATATCTGCGACGCGCCCTCGAAGCCGGAGCTTCGGGTTATCTATTAAAAGACATGCGCGCCGAAGAACTCGCCGACGCCGTTCGCCGCGTCCATCAGGGCCTGCGCGTAATCCATCCCGAGCTCGCCACCGAAGCCTGGGCCGAAATGGATCCCCTCACCGACCGCGAACGCCAGGTTCTGCGCCTCGCCGGTGAAGGCCTGGCCAGCGGCGACATCGCCTCCCAACTCAACCTCTCCGACGGCACCGTGCGCAACTATCTCTCCGAAGCGATCAGCAAACTGGGGGCCAGCAACAGAGTGGAAGCCGCTAGAATCGCGAGAACCAAAGGCTGGCTATAGGATTGCGAAGAGCGTGGATCGCGTGGAGCGGGCACTCTGACCCGCTTGCCTGGAGCGCAACCACTGGCCTACGGGCAAGCAAGCTGCGCACTCCCCGACACCTGGCACCCTCCGCCGCAGGCGGTAATCGCATTGCAGGTGACGGAGCCGGAGCTATCGTCGGCAAAGACCGTGTAAGTACCCGCCGCTCCGCTCGCACACTCTGCCAGCCCCGCGCTGCTCACGCTCACTTCACTGGTGGGCGCGTTCTGGTAGCAACTCCCCCAACCTGCGCTAAGCGGCGTCACCGTCTTGGGATTCACGTTGTAAAATCCGGTCGCCGTGAACTGCACCTGACCGCCAGGATAATCGCGGGCATCCGCCGTTGCCGGACTCAGCGTGATAGATTGCAGCACATGATTCGAATTCGAGTTCATGCTCGAACCGCAAGACAGCGCAAACGCCGCCAGCAAGATCAACGCGAGAAAATACGCTGGAACCGGAAGACTCCGCATAAAATCTCCTCTCTCTGAAGGCCAACACAACAACAGACAGAGAGTTTCGCCTCGACTCAAAGTCTATTTTGCCAGAGGGCTGGCTGTGATCTTTCAAGACGTTGCACCCTTCGCAGAAAACTGACCACATCATTTTGGCTGCCCCAGCCTTCGCAGTTTTTCGAAGGGTGGGCGGCATGCTGCATCCATCAGGCAACTTGACGCACGCGAAGTTCGGCGTTCCACTCCTCATTAACCAGCACAGGGCCACGCTCGACTAGGCGTCCTCGCGAAAGCCGCTGCAGGACCATTGCTGGGGTTCGAGCACCGAACCGCACTTTACCGGGTTGCCATACATGTAGCGGAGTTTCTGCGCCTTCCGATCTCGCTGTCAAAACCGGGACCGCGCTTCTGCAGCCAAACGCCGGAAGCCGGAAAGGGGCAGCGGGAAGCCGCCCCTACGGCTCCGTGCCCGCACCCATAATCTCCGCGCCTTCCCGCTGCGCCACTGCCGGATACGCCTGCCGCTTCCTTCGCCGCAGGTCGCCCGGCAACTGCGACCCTGTCATCCACAGTCCCGCCGCAACCGCCGCGGCCCACGTAATCGAAATCAGAGCCAGCCGCAACAAATCCGCCATGCGGCTGCCATGCCCCGTCAACGGGAGCGGCACAATCTTCGCCACTTCAAAACTCAGGCCCGCGGCCACCACCGCGGTGCCCGCCGACTTCGCCAGCTCATCCCAGCGCAGCCCGCCCAGCGACACCAGCTTGCGCCAGTGCAGCAGCAACATCAACGCCAGCAGGTTGGCGCCAATGCCAATGTCCGACGCCCACGCCAGCCCCACCACTCCATAAACGCGAAACAGCAGCGAATAAATCGGCAGCGACGACGCCGTAATCACCGTCACCGCCACCATGGGAGTGAACGTGTCTCCCGCCGCATAGAACGCTCGCGCATAAAGTCCCTGCGCTGCCCACAACGCCAGCGACAGCGCGAACCAGAAAAAATAGATCGCAGTCGTCTGCGTGTCGGAAAAAAGAAATCGCCCGCGACGATAGACGAGATCGATCAGCGGCAGCGCCGCCGCCATCATCCAGGCCGTGGTTAGAAAGGATGCCGCCGACACGCGGTAGACCGAGTCGTTCACCGTGTCGGCAAATTCCTTCAGCCGCTTCTCGTTAAACAGCCGCGCAAAAAACGGCAGCGAAGCCTGCCCCGTTGCTTGCCCCAACACCGCAATGGGCACGGCAAACAGCCGCTTGGCATAGTTGAGCCGCGCAATGTCGCCGATGCCGCTGGCCGCATAGTGGCGCAAAATCCAATCGTCGGCCGTCACCAGCGACACGCCCAGCATCAGCGGCACCGAAAGCTTCACCCACTCGCGAAACGCAGGATTGGTCACATCGAACGAAGGCTTATATCCGGTGCCAATCTTCGCCGCGCCAATCACCGACGCCAGGAACGGTCCCACCAGGCTTCCCGCCAGCGCTCCATATGCCAGCGCCGCGATCCCCATCCTATGCCCGCCAACTACGCCACCAAGAATAATGAACACGTTGTAGAGCAGCGGCCCCAGCGCGGGAAAAAGAAACAATCGGTGCGAGAGCAGTACCGCCGACACTACTCCGCCCACATAAAAGAAAATCTGCGCCGGCAGCAGGATGCGCGTAAGGTGAACGCAAAGATCGATCTGCGCGTCGGAAAATCCCGCGTGCGAAGACGTAGGCCCAAACATCCAGCGCACAAACTGCGGCGTGAAAATCTCCGTGAAGATCGTTCCCCCAATCATGACGGCCGTCATCACCGTCACCACGATGGAAAAAGTTTTCTCCGCATCGGCCTCGCGCTTCTCCGCCAGAAAGCGCGTATAGATGGAGATGAATGTAATCGAAGCCGCTCCGCCGGCCACGATATAGTTGAGCCAGTCGGGAAGCGTAAACGCGGCAACGTAGGCATCGGTCTGCGGCCCGGCGCCAAAGGCGTAAGCGATGTAAGCCTCGCGCACATAACCGATGACGCGTGACAGCATCACCGTGCCCATCAGCAACAAAGTCGCCGAAAACGCCGTGTGCTGATGCGACGGCTGCAGGAAGCGAAAAAGTTTTTTCATTTCATCCGGAGACGAGGTGCACACCCAGCCCGCAGCCCATCTTATCGCACCAAGGTTTCCCTCTGTGAGACTCCGTGATTCCCCAATGACCCTCCGTGGTTAAGATTCTTGCCGCCTAAACTGAATTGATCTCGCCCCCTAACCCTCAGATTTTGCAGATGTTGCCGGATGATCTCGACTTGACCCGCAATTGATCTCCGCTGCATTGCCACCCGCCGTGTGCCGGCGCACATTGATCTCACGGAGGCACTCCATGGCAACCCACGATCCACTCCCTCAACCCATGACGCAACTATGTGAACAGGTCAACCCTCGCATCCTGCTGGAGATGCGGCGTGTCAGACCCTTTGCCGAGACCACGCGAGTGCAGGAAAGCTTCGTCGCCGCTCTGGAAAAGCGTGCGCTGACTTGGCTGGCCGAACGCACGCCGGCATGGATCGGCCCCGATCACTTAACCGCCCTCGGACTGACCGCGCAGATCTGCGCGGGCGCCTGCTACGCGCTTGCCGCGTGGAACCGAAACTGGCTGCTGGGCGCGATCCTCTTTCTTGCGCTGAACTGGCTGGGCGACTCGCTCGATGGAACGCTGGCCCGGGTTCGGCAGCGGTTGCGTCCGCGCTACGGATTCTATGTCGACCACATGGTCGATACCCTCGGCGCGCTCGCCCTCATGGGCGGGCTGGCTTTGTCGGGCTACATGCATCCCTGGATCGCGATGAGCTTGCTGGTGGGTTTTCTGGTGCTGTCGATCCAGTCGTATCTGGCCACTCATGCTCTGGGCGAATTCCGGCTCTCGTTCTGGAATTTTGGGCCGACGGAATTGCGCATTCTGTTGGCGGTGGGAAATCTGGCGTTGTTCTGGAAGCCGATTGTGCATCTGTTCGGAAAGCAGTTTCGGCTCTTTGATGTTGGCGGAGCGATTGGCGCGCTGGGCATGGTGCTGATGATCCTCTTCTTTACGCTGCAAAACACAGTGCGGCTCTATCGCGAAGAGAAGATCGCATGATCATGAGCGTGACGCTGGTTCGCTGGATGAAATTCAATTTCGTCGGCGCGATTGGGATCGCTGTCCAGTTGGCGGCGTTGTTTCTACTGAAGACAGTTCTAAATCTCAACTACTTATTGGCCACAGTCCTCGCCGTGGAAGCCGCGGTGATGCACAACTTCATCTGGCACGAGCGCTTCACCTGGGCCGATAGAACGAAGCCGGACCGAAAGTCGTCATCAGCGCGCAGTTCGCTGGCGCGCTGCCTGCGCTTCAATGTCGCGAACGGCGCGGTTTCCATTCTCGGCAATCTGGCGTTGATGAAGCTTCTGGTGGATTTCGGCCATGTGAATTATCTCGCTGCTAATGGCATCGCGATCGCGCTGTGCTCGCTGGCGAATTTTCTAGTCAGCGAAGAGTGGGTGTTCGCATGATCGTAGATCGCGCGCAGCGGCAGAGCCTGCCCCGAGCTCGTCGATGGGAGTGACCGCTCCACACTTCGACCACAACCACGCTACGGGAACGAGATGAACAGGTCGCTGAGATCCAGTTGGTTGGCCGCGTCGCCGAGGAATGGAGTGACTCCCAGAAGTTCTTCGACGGTGCGCAGCGTAGAGCCGTGGGTGTAGTCAAGCGTATTGGAATAGCCGCCGCCTTTGCCGTTAGGCGAAATCACGATCATGCCGATGGGGCCGTCGGCGGTGACGGCCTGGTCCCACGTGATCAGAATTAACCCTCCAGCCTGATACGCGAGCGAATTCAGAATGGTGGGCAGGTTAGTGGCGAGCCAGGCGTCTCCGCTGGCCACGCTTCCGCCTCCCATGCTGTCCGTGGTATTGGGCGTGATGAAGGTGTAGTTGGCCACCGTGTTGGCTTTCAGGTCGGTGGAGAGTTGGCTGTATGGCAGCACGTGGGCCAGGCAGGTCGCGGAACTTGTGCTGTTGGTGTTGGTGACATCGTCGAAGTAAACGAACGGATTGGTGTAGACCGCGAATTGCGCCACGCTGGTCAGCGGGCAGGTGGCTCCGTCGATGCCTTCGTTGTAGGACTTCCAGGTTTTTCCCGCGGCGGTGAGCATGGTCACCAGATGGCTTGTGGTGCTCTGGCTGTTGCTGGCGGGCGGACTGTTATCGGTGACGCCAAGATTGCTGCCCGCTTCAAGCCATAGATAGTTGGGCAGATCGGGATGCATGCTGGGCGGATTGAAATAGGCTTCGGCGTGCGATCCCATGGGCAGGAGCACGTTGTTGATGTAAGGCGCGCTGGGGCTGCCCTTGATGGACGACCAGTCCTGATCCTCCATAGCGATGACGAAAACGTTCGTGATGGCGCGTCCGGGGGCAATAACCGCCAGCGGCAGCGTAAGCGCGCTGGTCTGGCCACCGGCGGTTCCCGTGACGGTCATGCGGTAACAGCACTCGATGGTGGAGGAAGTCGTGGTCACGACCAGTGTGGAAGTTCCCGAGCCACCCGTGATGGTGCTGGGAGTGAACGTCGCGCTCGCGGCGTTGGGCAGTCCGCTGAGTGAGAGCGCCACGTCCTGCGTAAAGCCGGCAGCCGGAGTTAGGGTGATCTGGTATCCGGTAGCGCCACCAACCTTGACGGCTTGTTCGACGGGAGCTGTGCTGAACGTGAAGGAACCGGTGGGCGCCGTAACCGACAGCGATGACGAAGCGGTATGAGTCACACCATTGCTGATGCCGCTCACGCCGACCGAGTAAGTCGAAGCTGTCAGCGTCGCCGGCGTGACCAGGTTCATCACGGAGGTGCCGGCGCTGGCAACTGTGGGCGGCAGGAACCATCCGTTTACGCCGGTGGGCAGACTGGTACCGCTGAGCGTAACCGTACCGGCAAAGCCGTGCAGCGCGGTCACCGTGACGGTGTAATTGCCGGTGCCTCCGGCGACGACCGAAGCCGTAGACGTGACGGCGATATTGAAGTCGGGGGCCGCGGTGACTACCAGGCTGGCGGTGCCTGTGTGCATGAGCGTACCGCTGGTTCCGGTGACAGTAAGAGTGGAAGTGGCGGCGAGGGCGGCTGTGGTGGTGATGACGGTTAAAGTGGAGGATCCCGAGGCAATCGCGGAGAAGCTGGCGGCAGCGCCGGTCGGCAATCCTGTAGCGGCGAGGGTTACGGTACCCCTGAATCCGTTTTTCGCGGTGATGGTCACGGTGTATGCCGTGGAAGCGCCGGCGACTACGGTCTGCGGCGAATTGCCGACGGCGAGGGTGAAGTCGGGAGTGCTGCCGCTTCCGCTGGAGGTGGAAGAATGAGAACCGCCACCGCATGCGCAAACAAGCGTTAACAAAGCTACAACCACGGACAACGGACCGAGACGAGAGCAGCGCATGGGTGTCACCGTGAACTTTCTTTTCAAGGATTGATGAGGAAGACTGTATTTATTCTTTCGGCAGGAAGGAGAAGTTCGTTAGGTTCCGAGGGTAATTAAGAAAGTCTAATACTTGGCAAGAGCAGTTCAGTATCGAGCGTGCGATACCGCGCCATTTTACGGGCTGCAGATAATGTCTTGCAGTTGCGGGGCGAGCCGCAGGAAGTGACGCAAATTGAAGGTATAGACTCTTTTGCAGTCGTTGCTTGTCGCGGCAGCCAGGTGCAACGCGTCGTAGATGAGGCCGCCAGTCCAGGATTTTGCGGCAGCCTCTTGCAAAACAGATTTGTGTTGTACGGCGCTTAGCGCGACGATTTGGAAGTGAGGCAAGATATTCTGCTCCAGCAATCGCCAAACTTCCATGGGATGGACGGCTGGTGCGAGCGGGGCCTTGGTGAGAACAGCATAAAATTCAGCGGTGCCATGTGCACTGATTACCGCTTCCAATCTTCCCATCCGTATTTGCTTGAACAAGGCTAACGCCTGGGCCTGATGAGGGTGACCGGATACCGAGGCCGCGACCAACACAGAGGTATCGCAGTAAATTTTCATCAGGCCTCGCTAGCCCAGAATGTCGCGCAGTCTTTCTTGCTCCACATCTTCACGAAGCTCTTGCCAGTCGAAGGGGCGAATGGGTCGCCCGGTGTGAACCAGGAATCCGTCGCGCTCGACGAGCGAAGGCCGGTGGGCGATGGGTCGAAGCAGAAGCCCTTCCGGGGCTTCGGTTGCTTCCAAGGTTGAACCAGCCCTCAGCCCAAGGCGTTGGCGAAGCGGTTTGGGCAGCACCACCCGGCCCGATTTGTCGAGGCGTAGCTTCATGCCATTTAGTTTACCATGTGGCACGCAAGATGGCACGATAGACGTGGCACGATAGACAGAGGCACGCCAGACAGTCTGCGCATCTTAAATCCCAAGGATGCAGCCGACCTGGACTAGCTGATCCGAAGTATCAGCTTGCCGTAGTTCTTTCCCGCCTCCAGTTGCTTGTACGCTTCTACGGCGCGATCCAGGGAAAAGACTTCGCCGATCACAGGAGTTATTTTTCTCTCTCCAATCCAGGTGGAAAGTTGAGTCCAGGCCGGGGCCATGATCTCTGGCTTTTGCGCGAGATAGGTCAGCCACAGGCCTTGCACGCTGGCCGACTTGGCGTACATGGCGCGTAGGTCGAGCTGGGGTTGTTTGCCGGTGACGGTGCCGTATTGAATGACGCGGCCGAAGCCGCTGAGACAACGCGTGCTCTTGGCAGTGTGCTCCCCGCCGAGCATTTCGAAGACGGCGTGAACGCCTTCGCCGTGAGTAAGATTCTCTACCACCTCTTCGTAATCGTGCCGTTTGTAGTTGATGCCATGCTGGAGGCCAAGCTCTTTGACGCGCGCCAGCTTTTCGTCGGAGGACGAAGTTCCATACATTTCGACGCCGAGGATTTTGCCGATCTGCACGGCGGCAGTGCCTACTCCGCCGGCGACCGCATGGATAAGCACGCGATGAGTCTTGCCGGCGGCGGCCGGTTCGCTCATACCGGCCTGCCAGTAGGCGAGATACGCGGTGAAATAGTTCACGGGAAACGCGGCGGCCTGTTCGTCGCTCCAATGATCGGGGACAGGCCAGAGCAGGCTGGAGTAGGCTGCGACTTTTTCGGCGAAGGCCGAGTACTGCGTGTATCCCATGACCCGGCGGCCCGTAGATTCTTCCACCCCGGCGAATTCGCGGCCCGCGATCAGGGGCGGGCCGGGCGTTCCGGGATAGCCGCCGCGCGTGGTCATAAGGTCAGCGAAATTCATGCCGCAGGCGGCGACGCGGACCATGGTTTGCCCCGGCTTTGGCTCCGGTTGGGGAACGTCTTGTAGGGTGAGCGCGTCCGGGCCGGACAGACTCGGGATGATCAGGGCCTGCATGGGAGGAGTCTAGCAGGAGCGGCTAATACTTCATGGCGTCCGATTCTGCTGCTCTTGACTCTGTTCCGAGTGTGGTCTAGAAGCCTTTGTTGCCGCTGGAAGGCGTGAAGTGAAGTGTGAGTTCATAGCCGGGAAGGCTTACGGGAACGCTGTAGTCGGCGGCCAGGTAAACCGCGTTGACGCCAGGAGTGCTGATGCGGGTGACTGTGACCTGCTCGGGAGTCAGCACGATGTCGTGCCCTTTGGCTTTTGTCAAGACGACCGTCCGCAGATCGTCGTCGGTCTGGCGGGAATTTCCGGCAATTACGGCGGCTTCGCGAAGGTCATCCTGGAATGAATAATTATTCATTTCGGGTGGAACGATCTGAAATGCTGAGTAGAACACGCCGATGACAGCGAGAAGTCCGACGATGGCTTTAAGGGTCCCCATAGCGAATCACGCTCCGCCACGGTCGAAACTCAGACGGCGCGGCGGAGCAACTCCTGAAAATGGTCTACTACCGCCGAGATCGTAACATCGCGAACTTCGCGAGTCGAGCGTAGAACGACTTCCACGGTGCCTTCGGTAACCTTCTTGCCGACCGTAACTCTAAAGGGGATGCCGACCAGGTCCGCGTCCTTGAATTTAACGCCCGGACGCTCGTCGCGGTCGTCAAGCAGCACGTCGAAGCCGGCCGCTTCCAGGCGTTGCGCGATCTCTTCGGCGGCCGATTTGACGGTCTCGTCTTTCACATTGACCGGCGAGACCACGATCTCAAACGGCGCAATTGCCGACGGCAGCCAGAAGCCGTTTTCGTCGTTGCTTTGCTCGACCGCCGCGGTCAGAATGCGCTCGATGCCGATGCCGTAGCAGCCCATGATCGGCATCACTTCCTTGCCGTTCTTATCGAGCACGCGCGCGCCCATCGATTCCGAATAGCGATAACCCAGCTTGAAAATGTGGCCGATCTCGACGGCCGTGTCGATGCGCAGGGGGCTGCCGCAGTTGGGGCAGGCCTCACCCGCATTCACTCTGCGCAGGTCGGCGTAGACCGTGGGCTGAAATTCCTTGCCCGGAGTCAGATTCTTGACGTGGTAGTCCTCTTTGTTTGCGCCCGCGATCAGGTTCGTGCGGCCTTCGAGAGCTTTATCCACGAGCAGCACGGGGCGACCATCATCCTTATCATTCTTTATATCTTTCGCCCAGTCGATGCCCAGTGGCCCCAGATATCCGGCAGGAGATTTGAATAGAGCCTTGATCTCGGCTTCATCCATGGGGCGGATGGCGACCCCAACCGTAGCGTTCAGCTTGGCTTCGTTCAGTTGATGATCGCCACGTATCAGCACCACGATGCCGCGCAACTTTGTTTTTCCTGTCTTTTCGTCTTTCTCTTCCGCCATCAGGGCCAGCGTTTTGATTTTGTTCTTGGGCGAAACGCCCAGGAATTTCGCGACATCTTCAATCGTCTTCTGGCCGGGCGTATGCACTTCGAGCGGCTTGCCGTCGCCTTCCGGCGCAAGATCTCCCCACGGCTCCAGCTTCGAGGTCGCCTTCTCCATGTTCGCCGCGTAGTTGCAGCCGTCGCAGCTTACGATGTGGTCTTCTCCCGCCGGAGTGCGCACCATGAACTCGTGCGATTCTTTTCCGCCCATCGCGCCCGAATCCGCCTCGACCACCATGTATTTCAGCCCGCAGCGGTCGAAGATGCGGCAGTAAGTCTCGTAATGTTTTTTGTAAGAAACATCCAGCCCCGCGGCGTCAATGTCGAACGAGTAAGCGTCTTTCATCATGAATTGACGGATGCGCAACAGGCCCGACCGGGGGCGCGGCTCGTCGCGAAATTTGGGTGCAATCTGATACCAGATCTGCGGCAATTGCTTGTAGCTGCGCAGCTCTTTGCTCGCGATATCGGTCATAACCTCTTCTTCGGTCATGCCCAGGCACATGTCGGCGCCTTTGCGATCTTTCAGGCGGAACAGATTTTCGCCCATCAGCGCCCATCGACCGCTGGCTTCCCAAAGTTCGCGGGGATGCAGCGCAGGCAGAAAAAATTCCTGCCCGATCTTGTCCATCTCTTCGCGAACGATGGCAATGATCTTGTTGAACGAGCGATTGCCGAGAAACAAGTAAGAATAAATTCCCGCCGCAAGCTGGCGAATATAGCCGGAGCGGACCAGGAATTTGTGGCTGGCGACCTCGGCGTCGGCCGGAGCCTCGCGCAGGGTAGGAATGAAGAGTTGTGACCAACGATGCATGGGTTGGGTGGCGAGTACCGGGGCCGCAAATACCGAGGCAAAAGGACCGGGCAATTCTCGCTGGGTGAATTGCTATTGTAGCAGCGAGTTTCTTTTGACCGCTCCACAGCTGCCCGATAGAATAGCTACTGCTATGGCAAAGACGCGCTACCGGTACAACATCATGCTCAGGCCTGAACCTGAAGGCGGATATACCGCGTTGGTTCCTGCGCTGCCCGGCTGCGTCACTTACGGACGAACATTGGACGAGGCGCGAAAGATGGCAAAGGACGCCATCGCTGGTTACATTGAGAGTCTCAAGAAGCACAAAGATCCTATCCCGACGGACGACGATACCCTCGTTGCATCGCTGGAGTTAGAATATTCGCGCTGAAGAAATTGGCCTCGACTGTTCAATAGATTGTAGGGCTGATTTCTATGACAAAACTTCCAGCCGTTAGACCCCGCCAGATCATCCGGTTCCTGGAACAGAGGGGCTTCGTTCTGGACCATACTTCGGGCAGCCATTTCATCTTTTACCACCCCTTTTCGCGCCGCCGAGCCGTAGTGCCTCGACACAACCGCGACCTTCCCAAAGGCACATTGATGTCACTCCTCAGGGAAGCGGGCTTTGCCCGGAAAGAGCTGATCGATTTCCTGTCCGGACTATGAGCGGCCAGTCGCGACGCCGTGGGAGTTCTAACCAACGAGAGTCGATACATCAAATACCAAGTATTGTGTTTCATAACATCATTGTGATATAGTAACTAACGTGAGGTCGAAGTCTATGGTGATCGCCTCGGAGACTCAAGTCAAAGTAGCCGACGAGGTTTGGATCGCAACCGCACTGCTTCACCGGGACCATCCGGACCAATCCGATTTTGAGATCGAAGAGATTGTGCAACGTGCGGCCAAAGAAGTCGGCAACGAACCTCTGCGTCCGGGAGTCTACGTTCACATAGTGCAGCACTGCGTCGCGAACCGCGCGCCGAGCCCCGGACGCTACCGAATGTTGATTGAAACGTCGCCTGGGCGCCGCCGTTTGTTTCGCATGGGAGATTCTTATCATCCAGCGCGGGAAGGCTCCAAGACGACGCCAGCGCCACAAGATATGCCAGAAAAATATCGTGAATTGCTAGACTGGTATCGAGGTTGGGATCAGGATAGCGTCGAAGACCGCATTAAGAACGATCCACTGCTGGCGCTGCGCGGCTCGGGCAAGCATATCTGGGCTGACGAGCACGCGGACGAATATATTCGCCGGCTTCGCGAGGGTTGGGAGTGAGTCGCATCTTTTGGGATAGCAATCTGTTCATCTACCTTTTCGAAGACAATCCCGAATTCTCGGATCAGGTGGACGAATTGCGCCGCAAAATGCTGTCGCGCGGAGACCAGCTTTTGACTTCGACCCTGACACTGGGAGAAATCCTGGTAAAACCCATGGCCCTGGGAGATCGAGCGCTTTGTTCGCAGTACGAAAAGATCCTCGGCGCCACCGCTACCATAATTCCGTTTGGAATCCAGACGCCGTGGCACTATGCTGCCGTTCGCACCAAAACCAGGATCAAAGGCCCGGACGCAATTCAATTGGCCTGTGCGAGTGAGGCGCGGGTTGACTTGTTCATTACGAACGACCACCGACTGG
>Ga0209006_10001088_pt1 | contig 24889 bp, 20 predicted proteins | sample JacPin_JW_Ref_O2_FD_188567 | JGI IMG/M metagenome (GOLD analysis project Ga0209006, IMG submission 188567) | Forest soil microbial communities from Algoma, Ontario, Canada - Jack Pine, Ontario site 1_JW_Ref_O2 (SPAdes) (version 2) | ecosystem: Environmental > Terrestrial > Soil > Boreal... | reverse complement strand
GCGCATTGACGGCGAACTGGTGCCGTTGACCGACCAGCCGCGCATCAGCGCGGAAGACATGCTGACCATGGCGTTCAGCATGATGTCGGCGCGGCAAAAACAAAAATTCAAAGAGACCACGGAAATCGATATGGCCTACGGCGTCGCCGGACTGGGCCGCTTCCGCGTGAATATTTTCCAGCAGCGCGGAAACGTGGGACTGGTGCTGCGCGTGATTCCCACGAAGATTCGCGCACTCGACGAATTGTTTTTGCCGAAAGTGGTGGAGCAGATTTGCGACATGCCGCGCGGGCTGGTGCTGGTGACGGGCGTCACGGGTTCCGGTAAGTCGACTACGCTGGCCGCGATGGTGGACCGGGTGAACTCTTCGCGCGCTGAGCATATTGTCACGATTGAGGATCCGATCGAATTTCTGCATCGCGATAAAAAAGGATACGTGAACCAGCGCGAGATTGGCGTGGATACGCCTTCGTTTGGAGCGGCGTTGCGCGCCTCTCTGCGCCAGGATCCGGACGTGATTCTGGTGGGCGAAATGCGTGACCTGGAAACGATTTCGACGGCACTGCACGCGGCCGAAACTGGCCACATGGTCTTCTCAACCTTGCACACGCTGGACGCGGTAGAAACCGTGAACCGCGTAATTTCTATTTTTCCGCCGCCGGAGCAGAAGCAGATACGCATGCAACTGGCGGCCGTGCTGCGAGCGATTGTCAGCCAACGCCTGGTGAGGCGCTGCGACGGGGAGGGCCGAGTCCCTGCGGTGGAAGTGATGATCAATACGGCCTACATTCGCGAATGTATTCTGGTGCCGGAAAAAACCCGCGCCATTCGCGACGCGATTGCGGCCGGCACGTCGCAATACGGAATGCAGACTTTCGATCAGTCTTTGTGGGATCTTTTCCGCGCGGGGCTGGTCAATTACGAAACCGCGCTGGAGAACGCTTCCAACGCCGACGACTTCAAGCTGCGCATGCAGGGCATTGCGTCGACGGCGGATATCTCGCGGCAGTCGATGCAGTCCGCGGGGTTTGGGCGGTAGCTTCGGGCGTTAGAGATTTGCCTTCTTCATTCGGTTGCCTCCTTTTCTTGGGCGCGCTTCTGCGCGCCCTTTTTTCGCAACTCTATCGCGTTCACGATTCGGGACTCGGGACTGGCGACCCGGGACTCGGTAGGGCTATCGTTAGGGCATGGCGTTCTCGCGTCCGAAGAAAAAACCTTATTCTGAAGATCAGCTCTACGAATATGCCGTGGGAGCGTTGGGGCGGCGCATGCGGACTGTGGCCGAGTTGAAACGGCTGATGCGGACACGCGTGGAAGAGGCGGAGTCCGAGTATGGACAGACGCTGATCGAGCTGGTGATCCGGCGGTTGAAGGATCAGGGATATTTGAACGACGCGCACTATGCGGCGTATTACTCTTCGCTGCGTCGCGATAATCTGAAACTGGGACGGATGCGGGTGGTCACGGATTTGAAGACGCGGGGCGTGCACGGTTCGGTGATCGAGAAGGCCGTGGAAGCCGCGTACGAAGGGGTGAGCGACGAGAAGCAGGCTCGCGAATATCTTCGCAAGAAGCGGCTGCAAAAACCGAAAGATCAGAAGCAGGCAGCGCGCATTTTTCGTCAGCTGGCGCGGGCGGGTTTCGCGATGAAAACTATTTTCACAATCCTGAAGAAATGGGACGTGGATGAGGAAACTTTGAGTGCTCTCGAAAGTGAGAGCGCGTGAGCTCGATTTGCGCCGATTCGTGGAAGTGTTGCATACTGCAAAACCGATCCGCGACGGCTTGAGGAGAATACTGTGAAAACGAAGTGGAGAGCGATTGTCGTAGCTGCTTTGTTGACCGCAGCGGCGGTCGTTTACAGCCAGGATACTGCGAGCTCGGGCAAAGATAAGTCTGCCGGCGATGCGACATCCTTGAAGGACAGCGCCAAGACGGGTGCTAGAGACACTGCGAAATCTGCCGCTGATACTGGCCGCGTTATCGGGAATGCGGCGAAGAGATTCGGACTCGCCACCAAGAACGCCGCGAAGAATGTCGCGAACGACACACGGACGGCGACCAAGGGAACGGACAAGGACGCCAAGCCGGCCACGAAAAGCACGGAGAAGGCGGCAGACAAGACCGGCAAGGCCACCGCGAAAGCCACAACCAAAACCGGCGCTGCGGTCAAGACGGATGCGAAGGCCACGGGCAATGGAGTGAAAAAAGGGACGGAGAAGACCGTCGACGCGGCGAAATAGCAGAAGGTATTAACCACACGGGTCAGAGAGGTTTCGATATTGCTCTGTGGTCGTTTGTGTCGCTGTTGTTTAGCTTTTGCCCGCGCCTAGCTGGGCAAAGAACTGTTTTCATTTAGAATTAATCCTTCATGTTGACCGGTTCGGAAATCCGCCGCAAATTCCTGGATTTTTTTGTGCAGCAGAAGCAACGTCCGCACAGGGAAGTCCATTCGTCGTCGCTCGTTCCGCAGAACGATCCCACCCTGCTGTTCACCAACGCGGGGATGAATCAGTTCAAGGACGTTTTTCTGGGGCTGGAGAAGCGCGACTACCTGCGTGCTACCACCTCGCAGAAATGCGTGCGCGCCGGGGGCAAGCACAATGATCTGGAAAACGTGGGATTCACCAACCGGCATCATACGTTTTTTGAGATGCTGGGGAATTTTTCTTTTGGCGATTACTTCAAGAAAGATGCGATTGCTTACGCGTGGGAGCTGATCACTTCGCCGGAGTGGTTTGGGATTGCGAAGGAGAAGTTGTATGTGACGATTTTTGAAGGGTCAGGCGAGCCGATGCCTGTGCCTCGCGACAGCGAGGCTTATGACCTGTGGGTGGCGCAGGGCGTGACGAAGGATCGCATTTTCGACGGCGGGCTGAAGGATAATTTTTGGCAGATGGGCGACACCGGGCCGTGCGGTCCTTGCAGCGAAATTTATTACGACATGGGGCCGGCAGCGTCTGATCAGGGGCACGCGGACTGTGCGTTCCCGTGCGACTGCGGACGGTACGTGGAGATTTGGAATCTGGTATTCATGCAGTTTGACCGCGATGCCGGCGGGAAGTTGAATCCGTTGCCCAAGCCATCGATTGATACCGGCATGGGGCTGGAGCGGGTTACGGCGGTGCTGCAGGGCGTGATTTCGAATTATGAGACGGATTTGTTTGTGCCGCTGATTAAGAGGGCGGCGGAACTGACGGGACGGGGCAAGATTACTGACTTCACGGTGGAAGTCGCGCACGAGGCCACCAATAAATCATCTGCTGCATCGTTGCGAGTGATCGCCGACCACTCGCGCGCAGCGACGTTCTTGATCTCTGACGGGGTTCTGCCATCGAACGAGGGCCGCGGTTATGTGCTGCGAAAAATCATTCGGCGCGCCATCACGCATGGACGGTTGTTAGGGCAGACGAAGCCGTTCCTGTACCAGATGGTTCTTGGCGTGCGCGATCTGATGCAAGGTGCGTACCCGGAGTTGAGGGAGACCGCGGATCGCGCCTCGAAGGTCGTACTAGCGGATGAGGAGCGATTCGCTCATACACTGGCGATCGGCCTGGAAAAACTCGATGAGATAATCCGCCAAACTAAAATCAGCCCGGTACGAGTGGCTTTGCAGAAAGCGATCGACGAAGTGAGCCTAAATCCAGAACAGTCCAGCGACGTGAAACACCTAGCCGGCGTCCAGTCGGATGAGACACTTTTACTTAGCTATGCGACCGGCGCCCAACAGCCGTTGTCCTTCTTGGCTAATGTGGATGTTTCGTCGACGGCTAGGCGGGTCTTGGACCATCGTCTCGCCGAAGCGGCCTCCGTACGAACCGAGCTAGGCGGGGCAGACGCATTCAAGCTCTACGACACTTTCGGAATGCCCCTCGATTTCATTCAGGATGCCGCGCGTGACCAAGGATTGGGTTTTGATCAGGTCGGTTTCGACCGCGCGATGGAGGAACAAAAGACTCGTGCGCGCGCTTCCTGGAAGGGTGCGGCTAAGCAGACGGCTAACCCTGCCTATCAGAAGTTGCCGACTTCTAAATTCGAAGGATACTGGCAGACTCGGTCGGACGGGTGCGAGGTACTGGCCCTTATTCGCAATGGGCAGGGAGTACAACAGCTTTCGGCGGGCGAGGAAGGCGAGGTCATTCTTGATCACACACCGTTTTATGCCGAATCCGGCGGGCAGGTTGGGGATCAGGGATGGTTTTATTCGGACGATCACAACACCATCGTCGCCGAGGTGAAGGGATGTTATTCCCCGATTCAGGCGGTGCGGGCGCATCAGGTGGTGATGAAGGGTGGGACATCAAAAACCACCCCCAACGAAAACCGCGTTGGGTGGGCCGCCCAGCATCCGGGAGATTCTACCCTCAAGGTGGGGGATAAAGTGGACGCCGTGGTGAATACCGATGTTCGCGAGGCCACCATGCGCAATCACACGGGCACGCATTTGCTGCATGCCGGACTGCGTGAGGTGTTGGGGAAGCATGTGAAACAGGCGGGGTCGCTGGTGGCGCCGAATCATTTGCGGTTTGATTTTTCGCATTTCGCTGCGGTGGAAGACGAAGAGTTGCAGGATATTGAAGACATCATCAACAAGGAAGTGTTGCGCAATATAAGAGTCGAGACGCTTACCGACGTGCCCATCGACGAGGCCATCAACAAGTATCACGCCATGGCGCTGTTCGGGGAAAAATATGGCGACAAGGTGCGCGTGGTTCGCATCGGTGATTTTTCGACGGAGCTTTGCGGGGGCACGCACACGGCTGCGACCGGGGAGATTGGGCTGATCAAGATTCTGAAGGAAGGGAGCGTGTCTTCGGGAGTGCGGAGAGTGGAGGCGATTACCGGCGATGGATCGCTGCGGCATTTCCGAGAAGCGTATGCCACCGAACAAGAGGCCCGCAAATGGATCTCAACAGACAGGAAGGGACCCTCTCCAAAAATCGAGGATGTGGATGGTTCCATTAATCAGTTCATGCTTGAGAGCCATTGGCGCTTGCCCACCGCCCTCCATGAAGAGTTCAAGGCGAAAGACGCGGAGATTAAGCGACTGGGGCGTGAGCTGGATCAGATGCGGATGAAGTCGGCATCGATCGGCGCGGCGAATATTGGCGACAAGGTGAAGGAAGTGAAGGGCGTGAAGGTGTTGGCGCATCGCGTAGACAATCTGGAGCGGGCACAGATGCGGACGCTTGTCGATCACCTGCGCGACAAGATTGGATCGGGCGTGGTGGTGCTGGGGTCGGCGTCGAACGGGAACGTGTCGTTGATCGTCGGCGTCACGAAAGATTTGACGGCGCGCGTGCAAGCTGGAAAGGTGATTGGTCCCGTGGCGCAGAAAGTTGGCGGGAAGGGCGGCGGGCGCCCGGATCTGGCGGAGGCTGGCGGGAAAGATGCTGGTGCGCTGGATATCGCGCTGGACGGGGTGTATGGAGTGGTGGATTCTCTGCTGGGGTGAGGAAAGCAGTCGTCAGGGGTCAGTAATCAGGGGCCAGTTTCGGTTTCTCCTTTTCCATTCCTTCTCTGGGGTTTGTTATGCAGGAACGTATTCGGTTCATCGAACATAACGGGAAGCAGATTCTGCTGGCGGACTGTTCGCACTGCACTGCTGAGGAATTGGAAACGCTGTCCCGGCTGGTTCCCAGTTATGTGACGGCCGAACCGAAGGGGTCGGTGCTGCTGCTGGCGGATTTTACGGGCGCGCAGTTTGAGCGCAGCGCGATCGAGCGGCTGAAGCGGGATACGGTGCTTGACCGTCCGCACCTGAAGCGCTCGGCGTGGGTGGGGACGGAGACGTTGCCGCACATATTTTATGAACATCTGAAAAGTTTTTCGCAGCGCGATCTGCCCACGTTCAAGACGCGAGAAGAGGCGATGGACTGGCTGGTAAGTGATGACGAGTTGCGTTTGCCCGATCGTACTCTGGGGGACCTACCGAAGCGTCGGCGCTGAAGATTAGCTGGTAGTCAGCTCCTCCACTTCAGCGTGACTGGGCCGGACATGGGATGCTTCATCTCTTCGCCTGTACGCTTGGCTTCCAAGTGGGCGGCTTTCAACTGGAAATACCATTTTGCAGGACGGTCGGCGTCGTCTATCAGCATGAGATGAGGATTGTGCTTCAGTCCTTCGGCTTGCATTTCCATAGTGCGGCGGTCTTGTTCGACAAATTTCGCGAACACGAACTTTAGCAACTCCGGGCCGAACGGTACCCAGCGGAAAACATTCCAGGCGGCGACCACGTCGATGCGGCAATGATTGCGCGTGATGGGCGTGACAGTGGTGAGAGACGAAAACCAGAATTTTCCGGCGCGGATGGTTTCGCTGCGTAGGTTGGGCAAAACGAAATCGATGGCGGTGGTGATGGAATCGGCGGCGGCATACAGGCGGAGAAGCCTGTAGGGCGCGGAGTTTGAGCTGGGAGTGTGGGCGCTCATGCGGAATCCGTTGGGGATGGGCTCAAAATTTTTCCGCTTCTCGTGAATGCTGTGGCGGCTGCGCCACCACCACGCCTGGTGAACGAACGGTCCGTGCGCGGGGTCCATGAGGCCGATGATGCCGTGATCGACACTGACGGGCATGTCGGCGGTCAGATACGCGAGCTTGTAGTAGGGGCTGAACTTTTCAACTTGCGGTGCGGACTGCGGAGCGCCGGCGGACTTGATGAATCCCGCGCCCTGCGGGCTGGGCTCGGGAATGTAGACCCAGACGAAACCGTCCTGCTCCTCGCAGGGATAACTGCCGGCGTAGATGCGATCCACTTTCAAATTCTGGTCTGCCGTGAGCGAAGGAATGAGCTGGCACTGGCCGGTGTGAGCGTCGAATGTCCAGCCGTGGTAGGGGCACTCAACGTTGGTTCCGTCGAAGTGACCATCGTGGAGCGGCATGCCGCGGTGCGGGCAGGCATCGCGCAGAGCGAAGGGACGGCCCTGGCGGTCGCGACCGACGATCAGCGGAATTTCGAGAAGCGTGGCGGGATGAAGCTGATTGCGCACGACGCGGTCGGCGGGCAAGGCGCGATACCAGAAGCCTGGGAGCATCAGCGAATCGGGCGTCTGGCGTTGGGGTGAGTCGAGTTCGGGCATGGGTGGAAATTGTTGATTGCTGATTTCTGATTGCCGAATTAGAAACATATGCTAGCATCCGCAGGACTTGGGCGGGACCGCAAAACAATGGAATTTGTCGGACATTTTCGCAGGCTTACTCCGGTACAGCGGAATACATTTATCGCGTGTTTTCTGGGGTGGTCGCTGGATGCGTTCGATTTCTTTATTTTGATCTTCTGCGTGAACGCGCTGGCGGCGCAGTTCCAGACGAAGGTGTCCGCGATCGCAGAAGCGATTTTTCTGACGCTGGCCATGCGGCCGGTGGGCGCACTGCTGTTTGGGTGGATGGCGGACCGGTTTGGCCGGCGGCCAACGTTGATGGTCGACATCATCGCTTATTCGGTGTTCGAGCTGGCTTCGGCGTTCGCGCCTTCGCTGAAGTTTTTTCTGATCATGCGGGCGTTTTTTGGTATTGCCATGGGCGGGGAATGGGGAGTGGGCGCGGCTTTGGCATTCGAGACGTTGCCGGCGGAAGGGCGCGGATTTTTTTCCGGTCTGTTGCAGGAAGGTTATGTGGTGGGGAATCTGCTGGCAGCAGCGGTCTACGGAACGCTGTTCCCCATCGTGGGCTGGCGCGGAATGTTCGTGATTGGGGCTCTGCCGGCATTTCTAGTGATCTACATTCGGACGAAAGTGGATGAGTCGCCGGCCTGGCTGCAAGGCCGCGCATCGCGCGCGACCGAGCGGCACGTGGGCAAGGACATCGCCACTTACCTGGGCAGTTTTCTTTTTCTGGTCGTGCTCATGTTCGGCTTCAATTCTTTCAGTCACGGCACGCAGGATCTCTATCCGACGTTCCTCGAGAAAAATCATTTGTTCGCGCCGCAGACGGTGAGAACAGTTTCGATAATCGGCAGCATCGGAGCGTTGCTGGGCGGGATTTGTTTTGGCACATGGTCGGAGCGAATCGGACGCCGCCGGGCGATTGCAATTGCGGCGCTGCTCTCGATTCCCATGATTCCTCTGTGGGCGTATTCGCACACGGTTGCCATGCTGGCGGTGGGCGGCTTTCTGATGCAGTTCATGGTACAGGGCGCCTGGGGGGTGATTCCCGCGCACTTGAATGAACTTTCTCCGCCGGCGGTGCGCGGCACGTTTCCGGGATTCGCCTATCAACTGGGGAACTTGCTCGCGTCACGGAACGCGGTGTTGCAGGCCAAGTTAGTGGAACGGCGCTTTGGAGGCAGCTTTCCACCGGTGCTGTCGTGGACGGTGGTAATGGTGGCATCGCTAGTGGCGGTGGTCACGTTGAGCGGGAAGGAACGAAGAGGCGCGGATTTGTCGAGCACAGGCGTAAGGGGATTGCCCAAGGAATCATCGCTGACCGAAGGGATGCTCAGCGGCTAAAGCCGCTTCGGCGGGGGCTATCTATCGCAACGCTGAAGCGGCGCGCCACCCAAAATCAAACGCTGAGAAACTTGAGTAAGGCCGAGGGGCACGAGTTGGGGGTGATCGTTGGCTTTCGAAGCGAGATTGGCAGACTTGCGAGACTGGGCACACGGCTGGGAGGCGGGGCACGACAGGATTGTTTCGGGGAGGCTCCTGTGGTACGGTAAGTGAAAATTCCACGCCTTCGTAAATTACATTCACAGGGTTCCGGAAGTTGTTTTGCGCGAGGGCGCTTGGGAAATGCGTGTATCGAACGGATGTAGTCGGAGTAGCGTTACTTTATGAAGGAAATTATGGATCAACCTGTCCCTGCCGGTGAATCCGCTGAGAAGGAAAATTTTGCGAACCGCAAGCTGATCCGGCCGACGCTGCCGCGCGGGGAGAACCACGGCAACCACAACCCGCCTCCGTCGCAAACGCGGGAGCGCGCAGAGCGTCCGGAGCGGCACGACCGGGACCGCGTCGACCGGGGTTCTGGGATGGGGAGCGGGGCGATGGGCGGCGGACGAAAGCTGACGCCTCCGGAACAGACCAACGCGGAGAATTTTTATTATCAGAAGCAGATGCAGTCGCGCACTCCGATGGTGATTGTGCTGCGGGACGGCGAGGAAGTGCACGGCATCATTGAGTGGTACGACCGGCAGTGCATCAAGGTGAACCGCGACAACGGCGGACCGAACCTTATGATCTACAAGCCCGCCATCAAATACATGTATAAAGAGGGCGAGAACGAGCGGTAGGCTGGCCGAGCGAGTGTGATCAGGTTTGCGAGGGTACGTCGAAGAGTTTCCCCTGGTAACGGCCTCCTTTCGTAATCGGTTTCGGGGGATAGAGTTAGGATGTTCTCCTTACGCGGAATCTCCCGCAGAAAGTTTGTGCGGTCGGCGTCGCTGGCATCGGCTGCGTGCCTGCTTCCCAACTTTCGTATCTCTGGTTGCATCCCCGGCTTCGCTGCAGCGATCTCTGCTCCTCCCCTCGAGGAATTCGGATACGGCGATGTGACGCTGGCCAGTGATCTCCACGAAAAACAGTTGGCGGAAACGCATGCGCTACTGATGGGGCTGAACGAAGACAGCCTGCTCAAGCCGTTCCGACAGATGGTGGGGCAGCGCGCGCCGGGCGAGGATTTGGGCGGCTGGTATCAGTACGCTCCGGACAGCAGGGACTATTTTGAAGTTGGTTTTGCCCCTGGATGCACGTTCGGGCAATGGGTTTCCGCGTTGGCGCGGTCGTATGCCATCCACCGATCTCCGGAGACGCGCGAAAAGGTTCTCCGGCTGAATCGTTTGTACGCCAAGACCATTGCCGGCGACTTGTACGAGAACACTCGCTTCCCCGCTTATACCTACGACAAGCTGATGTGCGGGCTGATTGACTCACACCAGTACGCGGGCGATCCCGATGCGCTCGCCATCCTGGATGAAACCACGAAGACGGCGTTGCTGCACTTGCCGAAAAAAGCCGTCGAGCACGGGCAACGGTGGCGCTCGAACCCGGATGTTTCCTACACGTGGGACGAGTCGTACACAATTTCTGAAAATCTATTTCTGGCTTACCAGCGAGGAGCGGGGGAGCAGTATCGGGCTCTCGGTCTTCAGTATCTTGACGATGCGTACTACGATTCGTTGGCGGAAGGCCGCAGTAACCTGGAGGGACGGCACGCTTACAGTCATGTGAATTCGCTGTGCTCGGCGACGCAAGCGTATCTGACGCTGGGCAGCGAGAAGCATCTGCGCGCGGCCAGGAACGGTTTTGACATGATCGCGGCGCAGAGCTTTGCCACCGGCGGTTGGGGGCCGGACGAGACGCTGCGCGCGCCGGGCAGCGCTGAGATCTATAAGAGCCTCACGGGCAGCCACAGCAGCTTTGAAACGCCGTGCGGTTCGTATGCGCACTTTAAGCTGACGCGCTACCTGCTGCGCGTGACCCGCGATTCACGCTACGGCGACAGCATGGAACGTGTGATGTACAACACCGTGCTGGGATCGTTGCCGCTGCAGCGGGATGGCCGGACTTATTACTATTCGGATTACAACTTCAAGGGACGCAAGGTTTACCACGAGCAACGTTGGGCGTGCTGCTCCGGGACATTGCCGCAGGTGGCGGCGGATTATCGCATCAACACGTACTTTCGCGATCCGCAGAGCGTGTACGTAAACCTGTACATTCCTTCGACGGTGCGATGGACGCAGGACGGAGCGCTGATCGAGCTGACGCAGAAAAGCGAATATCCCTACGAGCCGCACTTGGAGTTTGAAGTGAAAGTCTCGAAGCCGGCGGAGTTTGGGGTGAATTTTCGGATTCCGCAGTGGGCGGAGGGAGCTTCGATTGCGGTGGACGGAAAACGCGAGTCGGCTTCGGCTGGAAGTTTCGCGAGCGTAAGGCGGCAGTGGAAAAACGGCGACCGCATCGAACTGGAGCTTCCGCTGACGAAACGGCTGGAGGCGATTGATGCGCAGCATCCCGAAACGGTGGCGCTGCTAGTGGGGCCGATCGTACTGTTCGCGATTATGGATTCCCAGCCGAAACTGACGCGTGCGCAGTTGCTGGCGGTGAAGAAGATGGTTCCCGAGGTATGGCACGTGGAGACGGCGAGCGGAGTGATGAAGATGATGCCGTTTACGGCGATCGAGGATCAGCAGTATTTGACTTACTTGCGGGTTTAGCCAGCGCGTCTGGATGATGAGATTTGAGCCTGCGCTCGGTTGTATCTGCCCAGCGATCTAGCTCGATTCGCCACTGTTATTTCGGAGGTGCGATCGTTGCCAACAGTGAAACGGCACGCAGCTCTGCTGGCCGCGTATTCGGCTACGAAGAAAAAACTCGACGACGTGCCCACGCTTCTCCTGAGCCCGGGACAGACTTTGTTCCGCTCCTTCAACCCCAATAGCGCCCACTCCTCGCTCCCCAAGCCCCAGCCAGGGACGCACGTTTCGAAGTTACAAGCGAACAAACTCCTAATCCCTGGCGACGGCGTCCGAGAACTCAACAACCGTTTTAGCGGCCCCTCCTACAATGCAGCCGTTCCTGCCTCGGCTGGGTTGTATTGCGTGCTTCAGCAGCAAGCCCTCGTGAATGAGGCGATGCATTACACCGGAAACCCTGGAGTGTGGGCCCTGACTGGCAAGTGCGTCCTGAAGATGCGGATCATGGGAACGATCCTGGTCGCTGACCTGTCACCGCATAATCCGCGAGCCCGCCGATTCCTTCGGGAGTTGGGAGCAGGGACCTGGGATCAGATGATCGATCCCACGGACTGCTCGGTCGCACGCGGGATCGGATTGGCTATCGCTGAAAGCGGTAACCTGCGAGGTCTCTCGGTCCAAACTGTGCGCGAGTCCGAACGATCATCCGAGGAACGTGGTGATAATCTGGTATTGTTCACGGCCCCCGGGCGAGCCATTTCGGGGGTATACATCGAAGAAGCATATTATTTCGGCAGGACCTACGCCCCAGAGGTGTTTCCAGTTGCATTTCCGTGATGGCGCTCGCCAAGCGCGTCTTTGAGATCACTCGGTCAAGCTCTCTGTTGGAAAACAAATCAGCGTATTGTCGGGACGGGTGAAAATTCCTGCCAGGTTACGGGATAGATGCTCCCGTTGACAATCTCGGTTATCTCCCCTAGCATCAATAACTTGAGGCACATCTTGAGCTCAAGTTCGGGAGCCCCTTGTGATTAAGCTCGACATCATCAACGAAGTGGTCGCCAGGACCGGCATCACCAAGACCAAGGCCGAGCTGGCGGTGGAGACGGTTTTCGAGAGCATGAAGAAGGCGCTGGCCCGCTCGGATCGTATTGAGCTGCGGGGATTTGGCGTGTTCAACGTGCGTCCGCGCAAGACCGGGATCGGGCGCAATCCGCGCACCGGTGCCGAAGTTTCCATTCCGCCGGGCCGGGCGGTGCGGTTTAAGCCGGGGAAAGAGTTGCAGTCGATTGATTAGAGGGGAGTTGCTAGTGACTAGTGTCTAGTTTCCAGTTGCACCGTTCCAGCTTCTTAGATTCTGCATTTCATCTACATCCGTTTCTTCATCGCGATCGATCGAGGATTGATCGCTCTGAATTCTCTACTGCCCGCTCTCTGCTGCGACCTGCATCTCTGCTACTCGTAGTAGCATCAAGAGAAGCCTGGGTTATGCCGGGCTCAGATTCCGACTGAATTTCGAATGTCTGATCCGATTCCTTCTTTAGCGTATCGTTCTGCGGATGAGTCTCGCCCCGTGGTGCAGTGGGTGCCGCGTCCGCCGGGACAAATTTACTGGCTGCATGCGCTGCTGTTGTTGCTCACCTGCTTTACTACGCTGGTGGTGGGGGCGCGGATGCAAGCTAATTTCATGCAAGGCAAGCCGGCATTCTCAATGGACGACGAACCCCTGTCGCTGTTTCCGGCGCGGTGGATTTTTGAGCATCCCTGGTCGCGACTCAAGCTGGGCGTGCCTTTCGCAGCAACGCTGATGTTGATTCTGCTGGCCCACGAAATGGGTCATTACCTTTACTGCAAGCGCTATCGCGTCTGGGCGACGCTGCCGTTTTTCATTCCCGCGCCCACATTGTTCGGAACTCTCGGTGCGTTCATACGGATTCGATCGCCCATCCGATCGAGGACTGCGCTGTTCGATATTGGCATTGCTGGCCCAATTGCCGGATTTCTGGTTTCGGCGGGAGTGTTGGGGGCGTCACTTGGTCTCTCGAAGCCGATTCCGGCAGGGCTGCGGGCGGCTGACCTGCAGATGGGATTTCCCCTGATCTTCCAGTGGATGCAACGTCTGCTGGCCTGGCACAACGGCGCGCACAGTACAGCGGCCCTGCCTTTGGAGCGCGTGCTGTTGCATCCGTGCGCGATTGCGGCCTGGGTGGGAATGTTCGCCACATCGTTGAACCTGCTGCCGGGCGGTCAACTGGATGGCGGGCACATTGTTTTTTCTCTCGCGCCGTGGGCGCACAAGTTTGTTTCGCGGCTGACCATTCTCGTCCTGCTGCCCATGGGCTATTACCTTTGGTCAGGATGGTTTCTGTGGGCGATCCTGCTGCAGTTGAGCAGCCTGCGGCATCCGCAAGTGGCGGAGCTGCCGCGCGTTTCCGGCGGGCGCGTATGGCTGGCGTTTTTTGCTTTGGTGATGCTCATCCTTACTTGGACGCCAGCGCCCATTCAACCCGGAGCTGCGAGAGAAGTGATCCCTCAGTTGGTACAGATGGTGATACAGATGATCCGCCAGCTTTTCGGGAAATAACGAACGATTGGGCTCTGGCTAAAAGCTACGAGCTAACGGCTAAGAGCTGTTTTCTTCACATCAACCACAACGCATCTACGTCCACAATCACCTGCGTTCGCGGAATTTTTAGCTGCGCGGCGTGAGCCAGCATGGCCCGCAGGGTGCCGTTCAGTTTTTCGCGGCTCGGCGACTTGAGAACGAAGTGATAACGGTAGTCGCGCTTTAGTCGGACAATGGGCGCGGCCGCGGGGCCGAGCACGCGGACGCCCTCATGACGAGTATTCTCAAACCACTTGCCCAGGAGGCCCGACCACTCGAGCGCCTCATCTAGCTTGCCGCTACGGATGAGCACATTAGCTAGCGCGGAATATGGCGGATAGTGCATCCAGCTGCGGAAGCGCAACTCTTTTTCGTAGAATCCGGTAAAGTCGTGACGGGCCGCGTATTGCACCGCGTAGTGATCCTGAAAATACGTTTGCAGCACAACTTTTCCGGGAGACTGGCCGCGTCCGGCGCGTCCGGCGACTTGAGTAAGCAGCTGGAACGTGCGCTCCGCGGCGCGAAAATCCGGAAAGCCTAAGGCTGCATCGGCGCCCACCACGCCCACCAGCGTGACGCCGTGAATGTCGTGGCCTTTCGCGATCATCTGCGTGCCTACGATCATGTCGAGGTCACCTTCGTTGAGGGCGTTCAGCGTGCGCTCGAAATCTTCATGGCCGCGGACGGTATCGCGATCGAGCCGCGCGATGCGGGCCTCGGGAAACATGCCGTGCAAGAGTTCTTCCAGCTTCTCCGAGCCGGTGCCCAGGAAATAAACGTATTCACTGTTGCAGTGCACGCAGACCTTCGGAACCGGCGCGGTGTAGCCGCAGTAGTGGCAAACCATTTTGTGCTCGCGCTTGTGATGGGTGAGGGCGATCGCGCAGTTCTTGCATTCGAGGGTCTTGCCGCAGGCGCGGCAGAGCACTACGGGCGAATAACCACGGCGGTTGAGCAATACCATTACTTGCTCTTTGAGTTCGATCCGCTCTTTGATTTCGGCGGCCAGCTTGCGCGAAATGACCTGCTCGTGGCCGGTTTCCTGAAACTCCTGACGCATGTCGATGATTTCTACTTCGGGCAGCGGGCGCTGCTCGACGCGATCGGGCAATTCGATCAAAACATATTTGTTTTTCTTGGCGTTGAAATACGATTCCAGCGACGGCGTTGCCGAGCCGAGCACCCCTACGGCCTTCGCCATCTTCGCCCGCATCACAGCGATGTCGCGGGCGTTGTAGCGAGGAGTCTCTTCCTGCTTGTAGGAAGCGTCGTGCTCCTCATCCACAATAATCAATGCCAGGTCGGCGACAGGCGCAAACACGGCAGATCGCGTGCCGACGACCACGCGTGCCTCTCCGCGCTTGATGCGGTGCCACTGCTCGGCGCGCTCGCGGTCGGACAAAGCAGAATGCAGAATAGCAACTTCGTTGCCGAAGATCTGATGCAGATCGGCAGCGACGGCGGGCGTGAGGCCGATCTCCGGGACAAGAAGAATGGCGGATCGTCCTGCTTCGAGCACGTCGCGCATGCCCGCCAGATAGACGGCAGTTTTCCCTGAACCGGTAACGCCATGCAACAGCATTCCGGAAAACTTGCGGGATGCGACTCCTTCGCGAATGCGGTCGAGCGCAGATTGCTGAGCCGAATTGAATTCGAACGCAAACGGCGAAGGGCGGGGTCGGCTGTGTGAGCTCGTCCGGTCGGCCGGCTGTTCGATGATTTCGACCAGGCCACGTTTGACCAGTGTGCTAAGGGTGGTTCGCGGAACTTCCAGGGCCTGCAGCGTATCCACGGGAACTCGGCTGCCGGAAGCGGCCAGCGTGTCGATAATCGTCTGTTGATTTGGGTTAAGTTTGCCCTCGGAGGACTTGAGCTGCGCGATCTTCACGGTGCGGGTGGCATCGCGAGCGGCAGAGACGTCTTCGCGGACGAGCCACTTCTTGCGGACCATTCCAGCCAGAATCGGTTTCGAAACGCGAGTCGCAGCGCGCAGCGTTTCTTCTCGAACCAATTCTTTCGCTGGCTCTGTGCTATCCGATGCGCGCGCAGACAGATAGTCGAGCACGCGAAACTCGGAGGCCTGCTCTTCGGGTGTGCGTTGCGAGCGGGCTGACGATCCCGACATGCCCGCCTGGTGCAGCGCCATCTGACCGTCGTCGCTGATGCGATACCCGATCGAACGTTTGAACTCCGCACTCAGCGGCAGCATAGCGCGGAGAACTTCCCCGATGGGAGCGAGGTAGTAATCCGCGATCCAGCGGCCGAGTTGCAGGAGTTGCTCGTCGAGCACCGGCGCGGCATCGAGTACGGTGATGAGGTTCCTGATCTGGACGGAAGGCTTGCGATCGTGCAATTCAACGACGATGCCCGTCATGCGCTGCTGACGAAACGGGACCAGCACGCGCCCGCCGACAATGGGGACGACCTCCGCCGGGGCACGGTAGGTGAAAACCATGTCCAGCGGAACGGGCAGGGCAACGTCGCAGAATTCTGGCATTGGTTTGAGGATAAACTACGGCTGGGTGCGGCCGAGTACCCTCACTGCGAGCCAGGTCCGTTGTTGAGTAGGAATGCTTCGACCGCGCCGACCCACCGCTTCGCAGACGATCAGCGTCGCTCGGCTTGACGGAGGGCTGAGAGCATCTTGACGAACGGCCCGAGTGCTGAACGAACTGCGCGCGGCGGCACCTACGCGTCTGGCTTCAGCGCCTTCAGGCCGAGATACTTCATCACCATCTGCAGATCTTTCCACGCTTCGCCCTTCTGTCGCGGATCGCGCAGCAGGAACGCGGGGTGGTACGTGACTGCAAGGCGCGCGCCGGGCCATGCCGCATCGTTACTTCGTACGCCCGCAGGTTTGAAATCGTAGAAGCGGCCGCGCAGCTCGCCCAGAGACAAATTCATGGCAAGCAGATTCTTGGCAGCGGTGGCGCCCAACGCCACCACAACTTTTGGTTTAATCGCTGCGATCTGCCGCATGAGAAACGGCGAACAGGTATCGCATTCGTCGGGCTCGGGCGTGCGGTTGCCCGGCGGACGGCACTTGACGACGTTCGCGATGTAAACATCTTCGCGCCGCAGTCCCATGGCCTTGATCATGTTGTTGAGCAACTGGCCGGCGCGTCCAACGAACGGCTCGCCCTGCATGTCTTCGTCAGCGCCCGGGCCTTCGCCCACGAACATCAGATCGGCGCACGGATTACCCACGCCGAAGACGATCTGCTTGCGCCCCTGTTTGTGCAATTTGCAGCGCGTGCATTCGCCGAGATCTTCGCGAATGATTTTCAGAGCCGCGACGGGGTCGGTGACAGCGTACTCTGGCTTCGGGGCATGTGCTTCGAGAATGCTATCGTCGGCGACGGGTACGACCACGGCGGATTTTCTGGCGGCCTTTTCCTCTCGCGTTTCTGAAGGGAGTGCGGTCGACAATGCTGCTGTGGACAATGCTGACGATGAATCGATTCCCACTGCCGCCGGGTTGCCGACAGATTCCTGGACCGCAGGCGCTCTCTGGTAGAAATCGTAAATGCCCAGTTCGTTATAGTAGCGTACGCGATCGGCGAGAGCGCGCCGCAGCGCAGGATCGAGAGTGGAAGGCATGAGTGCCTAGATTGTAATGCAGAGACTTAGAGAACGGATCCAGCTTTTACCGGCGATTTGCGTTGCTGGCGCAGGCGCACGACCTGGTCGAGGATGCGCTGTGCCACTTCCCACTTCGTGGTCTCGGGAACTTCCACGACTTCGTCATGGGTGAGGATGGTTGCGGCATTGCGGTCGGAGTCAAAGCCTACGCCCTCGCGAGAAACGTCATTCACCACGATCGCGTCCAGGTGCTTGGTGGTGAGTTTCTGGCGGGCGTTTTCGAGCACGTTTTCAGTTTCGGCGGCAAATCCCACGACGATCTGCACCTGCTTGTGGAGAGAAATCTCTTTGAGGATGTCAGGCGTGGCTTCGAGTTCGAGCGTCATCGGACCTTTGCGCTTGATCTTCTGCCCGGCCGTGACTTTCGGGCGATAATCGGAAACCGCAGCCGTCTTGATGACGATTGTAGCGTGAGGCAAAAGGTCGAGGACCGCAATGCGCATTTGTTCAGCGGATTCGACGCGCGTGAGTTCGGCCGTCGCGGGCGGAGTGAGCGCTGTGGGTCCGCTCACCAGCAGCACGCGCGCGCCGCGGCGCAAGGCAGCTTCGGCGAGCGCGTAGCCCATGCGACCACTCGAACGATTGGTGAGATAACGCACGGGGTCAATTTTTTCGCGGGTCGGACCGGCCGTGATCAGCACAGTCTCGCCATGCAAGTCTTGCGACGCGCCCAGAGCTTCGAGCACCGCGGCGACGATGGTTTCATTTTCCGCGAGCCGTCCCGTGCCGGTCATTCCGCAGGCCAGATAGCCCGAGCCCGGATCCACGATCTTAACGCCGCGCCGACGCAGGGTTTCCAGATTCGCCTGCGTAGCTGGATGGTTCCACATGTTGACATTCATGGATGGGGCCACGACAACGGGCGCTGTAGTCGCAAGGTAGAGCGTGGTCAGGAAGTCGCTGGCAATGCCTTGCGCGAAATGCGCGATCGCATCGGCCGTGGCGGGGACTACCAAGAGTGCATCGATCGCCTGCGCAACCGCAATGTGCTCGATGGCGGAATCGATGTTGGGCTCATGCTCTTCTCCCGGAGAAAACATACCGCTGATTACTTTTTCACCAGAGAGCGCGGCGAAGGTAAGGGGACGAACAAATTCCTGCGCCGCGCGCGTCATCACCACCTGCACGCGAATTCCACGGTCCTGCAACAGGCGAACGATTTCTGCGGCTTTGTAAGCCGCGATGCCGCCGGTCACACCCAGAGCGACTTTCATAATTGTTTGATTGCTGATTTCTGATTATTGCTTGAAATGCTCGAACACGCAGCAATCACAAAATCAACAATGCTCCTTCAGTCCTGACCCAGCACCTTGTCCAGAGCTTCGCTGGCCTGCTCGACTCCGGGGCGAATTTCCGGAATCTCCCACTTCACCTTGCCCGCACGAATCTCATCCTGCGCGATCCGGCAGGGCTTGCGCGAGCTGGTATCGACCACCGGAGGTGCGCCTGACTGCAGTTGGCGCGCTCGCCGTGCGGCCACCAAAATGTACCGGTAATTGCTGTCGAAGCCTTCAATCAACTTCATACAGGGACTCTCCCTTAATTCCGAAATCGACCTTCAACAATGTCCGAACCTGCCATAAGTCTTTCGGGGGAAATCGAGCCTTCGACTTACTATTTCTATTGCCGCTTCTTTTCGTTCGCGGCGACTTGCCTGCCACTATCTGTAATGATACCGCGAAACGCTAACTGCCTGAACCTTCCGGAGGAGAAAAGGAATCGAGAATGCGGCGAATGCGATCGCGAATATTTGCCAGACGACAACGATCCGCCAAGGCCAGGGTGCCTTTCTCCTCGTCCGTCAGCGGCCGGTCTAAACGACACAGACGCTCCGCGCGCACAATCGCCTCCAGGACTTCCACGGACTCCTGCAAGTCATCGTTGATCAAAATATAGTTATATTTGTCGTAATTCTCAATCTCCCGACGGGCCGTGTCCAAACGGCGTTGGATGACCTGATCATTGTCTTCCCCACGATGCCGAAGCCGCCATTCCAGCGTCTTGCGGTCCGGCGGCAATATAAAGATACTGACGGCCTCGGGAAGCCTTTGTTTGATTTGTTTGGCGCCCTGCACATCGATATCGAGCAACACGTCCCTTCCCTTTCGTTCTGCTTGGCGCAGCACAGTCCGCGCGGTTCCGTAGTAGTCGATGCCATACAGGACGGCGTGCTCGAGAAATTCATCCGCGTCGATCATGCGTTGGAAGTCGTCGCGTGATACAAAAAAATATTCCCTGCCATTCTGCTCGCTACCGCGCGGTTGACGCGTCGTGTAGGAGATGGAAAATTCGAGATTGGGAACAAGCTTCAGCAGTTTGGCCACCAGCGTGGACTTGCCCGAGCCCGAAGGTGCGGAAATGATGTAGACCAGCGGCTTGGGGGGAAGGCTCGTTCCAGAAGTCATCTCAGATGAAGTCACTCCAGTTGTGCTTACTCCAGGCGATTTCGTTCCAGGTGAAAGCATTTTAGTTTCTGAACTCATTCCAGGTTCTGTACTTGCTCGCGCGATTTTTCGATCTCCGCTTTCATGGCCAATCCTGCCTCGGTTATTTTCAGCGCTTCACCGGCCAGACCCGACGTCTTCGACAGCAGCGTGTTGGCCTCGCGATTCATCTCCTGCAGCAGGAAGTCCAGCTTCTTGCCGACCTCGCCGCCCTCATCCAGCAGACCCAGAAAATGTTGCACGTGCGTTTCCAACCGGACAATTTCTTCCTGAATGTCGCTGCGATCCACCAGCAGGGCTACTTCCTGCAACACGCGTTCCTTGTCGGCACTGGCACCGAGCAATTCCTGGATGCGCGAGTGCAGCCGCTCGGTGTAGTTTTGCAAAACCGCGCGCCGGTGTTGCTGCACGCTCTTGCCGGCTTCCACAAGATGAGCCATGCGCTGGCGCAATTCGCGTTCGATTCCGCGGCCCTCCTCCTCGCGCATCTGGTTTAGCCGCAGCAGAGCGTCGCCCACCTTGGCCAGGACCGCACCTTCAATTTCTCCATCCACATTTTCGCGAGCTGAGTCGAGCGCGCCCGGGATCCGGAGAATAGCATTGAGGTCGGGTTCGGCGGCCAGGGAAAAATCCGCAGCAGCTTTGCGAAACGCGGCAATGTATCCGCCGACCAGTTCGCGGTTCAAAACGAATGTCTCGCCGCTCGAACGTTCGAGGCTGAGCGTGACTTCCACATGACCCCGCGCCATTCCTTCTTTCAGCAGGCGGCGCAATTGCATTTCCAAAGAATCTGTGCCGGAAGGCAGGCGGAAGTGCAGATCGAGAAAGCGGTGATTCACGGCTTTCAACGAGAGCGCAAAGCCGAGATGCCCATTTGTGGAGGCAGCGCCCCCGAACGAACTCACCGCGCCCGCTCGAGCCTGGGGCTCGACCTCGCCCTTCACTTGCGCGAAACCTGTCATCGATCGTATCGGCATGGAGCCTGGTGTCATTATGCCCGCCTTCCGTAGTCTAAGGCTGTACGACAATTCTCGGCGCTTCTAAGTTGGTGAATTGCAAATCGTACAAACGGCGATACGTGCCGAGCCTGCTCATCAACTCGTCGTGCGGGCCGACGTCCGCGATAGTACCGTTCTCGATCACCACGATGCGGTCGGCGCGCCGCACAGTCGAAAGCCGGTGCGCGATCACGAACACCGTTCTTCCTTCCATCAGGTTGTGTAGCGCGGTTTGCACCAGCGACTCCGATTCGCTGTCGAGAGCCGATGTGGCTTCGTCGAGAATCAGAATCGGAGCATTTTTCAGAATCGCGCGAGCAATGGCCAAGCGCTGCCGCTCGCCCCCGGAAAGCCGCACGCCGCGCTCGCCGATGGGTGTGTCGTAACCCGCGGGCATGGTGCGAATAAAATCATGCGCCAGCGCGGCGCGGGCTGCCGCTTCTACTTCTTTCTGCGGAGTAAACGGCTGGCCATAGGCAATATTGTTTCGCACTGTGTCGTTGAACAGAATCGTGTCCTGGGTGACGATGCCGATCTGCGCGCGTAGCGACGCCAGCGTCACGTCGCGAATGTCATAACCGTCAATCAGCACGCGTCCGCTGCTGGCATCGAAGAAGCGCGGTATCAGATGCACCAGCGTGGTCTTGCCCGCCCCGCTGGATCCAACAATGGCCAGCACTTCGCCTCGCTTTACCTCGAGATCAATGTTGCGGAGCACCTCGCGAGCCTCGCCGCGTTCACTCTCCGCAGCGTAGGCAAAGCTGACTTGCTCGAACTGAACGCTTCCCGAAAACCTGGGCAGAGTCTTGGCGCGCGGCTTCTCGCGAACGTCATCCTCAAGATCCATGAAGCGGAAAATTTCTGACGATGCGCCTAGGGCCTGCTGAAAATTATTATTGAACTGCGCGAATTTGCGGACGGGATTGTAGAGACTGTACACAGCGGCAACGAAAGCGACGAACGCCCCGGGCGTGAGCTGGCTGTGCCGGATCTGGTTGTGACCGAGCAGCAGAAGCAGCGCTACGGCGACGGCGCCGAAAGTATCCATCAGCGGTGAACTAATGGACGCCGCCGCCACGGACCGCAGGTTGGCGCGGAAAAGGCGGCGCGCCGCCTGGCGAAAGCGCGACATCTCCCAGTTTTCTGTATTGAAGGCTTTCACGATCCGGTTTCCCGTGATCGTTTCATGCAAAATGTTTTGGATTTCGGCCAGCTTGTCCTGTCCGCGCCGCGTGTGGGTGCGCACGCGGCTGCCAATCTTGCGCGAAGAATAGATGATGACAGGCACGAACAACACCAGCACCCAGGCCAGCCGACCCCCAATCAATACGACCGCGCACACCGTGAACAGAAACGTGAATGTCTGCTGAAGAAACTCGGCCAGCACCGCCGACATCGCGTATTGCACACGGTCGATGTCGCTGACCAGGGCCGAGAGCAGCGTGCCCGTGGCGTGCTTGGAAAAAAACGCTGCCGACTGCCGCAGGATCGCGTTGTAAAGATCATCCCGCAGGTCAGTGATCATGCCGAAGCCGGCGTGATTCACCAGATAGGTGCCGGCATAATCCAAAAGGCCCTTCAGGATCGTCGAGGCCACCAACGCGAAGGCCACAATCCTCCAGGCATCGTCGAAGTGAATGGGGACCAACTGCTGCAGGTAAACAGCGTGGTTGATCCGCGGAATGGTAAACAACAGAATGTCTCCCGAGCCGGAAGCTACGGGGTTGAGCACCTGATCGAGCACGGGCTTCAGCAGGATCAGCCGGAACGCTTCGAGAAAACCCACTGCGGCCAGCAGCGCTACTCCCGGAAACAGCTGCAGCAAAAATGGGCGCACGTAGCGCAATAGGCGCGTCAGTTGCCGCATGGGGCTCCCAGGCGGAACAGGCGGCAATCGCTTGCTGCCGGTGGAATAGGCATGAGGTGCAAGCCGCTATTCTACCGCTCGGCGGTGGGGTTTGTCGTTGACTCGGGCAATACGCGTCGCTCTACTTCGGGCTGTCGCGGTGCACCACCTTCACCCGGTAGCCGGCTTTCCGCAGGCGACCGCAGACTTCTTCGGCGATCATCACCGAGCGATGCTGGCCCCCGGTGCATCCGAAGCCGATCGTCAAATAGCTCTTGCCTTCTTTGATGTAGTGCGGCAGCAGGTAAACAAGGAGATCGGAAATGCGCTGGATGAATTCACGCGTCTGCGGAAACGAGCGAATGTACTTGGCCACGCGTGCATTGCGTCCGGTAAGGGCGCGGAATTCCGGCACGAAATGCGGATTCGGCAGAAAACGTACGTCGAAGAGCAGATCCGCATCTTCGGGAACACCCTGCCGGAAACCGAAGCTCACGCAGGAAACCAGAATGTTTTTCTCGGAAGATTGTTCGCGGAACCGTTCCGTGATGTGCGAACGCAATTCGTGGACATTGAACTTGGAGGTGTCGATGACAAAATCGGCCAGGGCACGAATGCGTCCCAGATGCCCGCGTTCGGCCTTCAACGCGGACTTGACGCCCGCTTTCGCGCCCAGCGGATGCGGCCGCCGCGTCTCGCTGAAGCGGCGCAGCAGCACTGCGTCCGTCGCTTCCAGGAACACAACTTTCGCCGGGATCATTCGCCGCACGGCCTTCAGAATGCCGGGCAGCCGTTCGAGCTTCGAGCCCTCGCGCACATCCACCACCAGCGCCGTGCGGCGGATCTCGTCCGATTGCACCGCCAGCTCGGCAAAGCTCGGGATCAACTCGACGGGCAGGTTATCCACACAGTAGTAGCCGAGATCTTCGAAGGCCTTGAGCACGGAAGCCTTCCCCGAACCACTCATGCCGGTAATGATCACCAGTTCGCGCGAGCGCTGGCTCGCGCGCGTCCGATGGCGCGTTTTCTTGCCCACTTTTCCGAGCGCGGTTTTGGCGCGTTTGCTTGAGGCTATTCCGGGCGGCATCTAGGCGATAGTAGCAAAGAACTCCACGGGATATTCTCGAATTTCGCGGTGAGAGAAAACCTAACCACGGGGGACACAGAGGATCACTGGGTACCCTTGCGGTTTGTCATCTGCCCGCTCCGGCAGGTAAGCTAATGCGCCATGAAGAAGTTTCACGATCTCACTGAACGTGAAGTGTTGGCTTTGGCAATTTCGTTGGAGGAAGAAGACGAGCGCGTGTATGCCGACTTTGCCGAGGGACTCCGCCAGGACTATCCCGCGTCGGCCGAAATGTTTGAAGCCATGCGCGAGGAGGAGTCCGGGCACCGGAGGCGGCTGATTGAACTCTACCGCCAGAAGTTCGGCGAGCACATTCCACTGATTCGCCGGCAGGATGTGCGCGGCTTTGTGGAGCGGCCGGCGCTGTGGCTGATGCGTCCTCTGCGCATTGAGGCTGTCCGCAAAGAGGCGAGCACCATGGAAGTCGAGACTCGCCGCTTCTACGAAAAAGCTGCGCGCCGCACCGAGGACGCCAGCGTACGGCAGTTGCTCGACGATCTCATCAACGAAGAACGCGAGCACGAAGAGCGCGCGCAGGAGTTGGATAAACAAAAACTTCCAGCGCAAGTGAAGCAGGACGAAGAATTGGCGCAGCGCCGGCTCTTCGTCTTGCAAATCGTGCAGCCGGGCCTCGCGGGCCTGATGGATGGTTCCGTCTCCACGCTCGCGCCCGTTTTCGCCGCCGCCTTCGCAACGCACAACACGCAGGACGCGTTTCTCGTAGGCCTGGCTGCCTCGGCCGGTGCCGGCATCAGCATGGGATTTGCCGAAGCGCTTTCCGATGATGGCAGCCTAACCGGGCGCGGGCATCCATGGGTGCGCGGCGTGATCTGCGGTGCGATGACCGGGCTTGGCGGCATCGGCCACACGCTCCCGTTTATGTTCCGCGATTTTCGCCTGGCGCTCTGGGCCGCAGGCGCAGTCGTCGTAGCGGAGCTGGGCGTGATCACCTGGATTCGACACCGCTATATGGATAGTCCGTGGATTTCGGCGGCGCTGCAGGTCGGGCTCGGCGGGGTTCTGGTGTTCATCACCGGCGTGCTGATTGGGAGCTCGTAGCAGCGATTGCTGATTTCAGATTTCAGATCGTTAAT
>Ga0209006_10001087_pt1 | contig 24955 bp, 22 predicted proteins | sample JacPin_JW_Ref_O2_FD_188567 | JGI IMG/M metagenome (GOLD analysis project Ga0209006, IMG submission 188567) | Forest soil microbial communities from Algoma, Ontario, Canada - Jack Pine, Ontario site 1_JW_Ref_O2 (SPAdes) (version 2) | ecosystem: Environmental > Terrestrial > Soil > Boreal... | reverse complement strand
CAGAAAAGGTCGGTTTGTGCTGATTCGGCCGAGCATGCACCGCGGCATTGTGAATCATTCCCCGGACAGCCCTGCGCGCGCGGGGAGAGGGTCGGGGTGAGGGGGCGTCTCCGCGAGTCGTTGCCAACGAAGTGTCTCGCGGCGCCTCAGCGCCCCTCACCCCAACCCTCCCCCGCAAGAGCGGGGAGAGGGAGCGCAGGCGCAGTGCCGAAAATCATCTGCGATTGTCCTCGGGGCAGGCTTTCGCCGAAAGATGCGTCACGCGAACACGTGGTCGTAGGCGGTCGATGCGGCGGGCAGCGGACTCTTGAGCGCGAAGTCGACCGCGGCGTCGATGCGTTGCCGGGTCGTCGCGTCGAGCGCTTGCAGCCGCGCGATCGCATCGGCGTTGGCGGCGAGCGCGCGCGCGAGCCGCAGCACCGGGTCATGCTCCTTGAGCCAGTCCGCGTGCTCGCCCGCCGGCGCGCGCGCGCCGGTCGCCATCGCGAGATCGGTCGGGCCGGTCACGGGCTCGGGCCACAGCGGATTGCTGCCGGGCCAGCGCTTGGTCATCGCCTCGACGAACACCGGACCCTTGCCGGCGCGGCACTGCGCGACGGCGTCGCCGATCGCCGCATAGGCGGCGCCGGCGTCGGCGCCGTCGATGCGCACGGTCTCGATGTTGACCGAGCGCGGGATGCTGCGCAGATCGGTGCTCGCATGCACCAGGGTCGGATAGCCTTCGCCCGGCGCCCACGAGCCGGAGCTGTTGTTCTCGCACAGGAAGACGACCGGCAGCTTCCACAGCGACGCGATGTTGAGCGCCTCGAAGCTCACGCCTTCCTCGAGCGCGCCGTCGCCGAAAAAGACTGCCGCCACCGCGCCGTTCTTCTTCTGCCGGCACGCATAGCCGGCGCCGGTGCCGAGCGAGATGGCGCCGCCGACGATCCCCGAGGTCGAGATGAAGCCGAGGTCGGGATCGCTGAGATGGATCGTGCCGCCGCGGCCGCCGTTGAGCCCGGTGGCGCGCCCGAGGATCTCGGCCATCGCCTTGCCGGGATCGGCCCCGCGGGCGATCACGTGGCCGTGGTTGCGGTGGGTGGTCGCGAGATGGTCGCGCCGGTCGAGCACCTGCATGGCGGCCGCGCCGGTCGCCTCCTGGCCGATGTAGAGATGATAGTGGCCGGTGAACTGCTTGTCGTAGGAGAGCTTGAGCACTGCCTCCTCGAAGCGGCGGATCAGCAGCATGCGCGCGAGGATCGTCCAGGCGACGTCGTTGGGCAGGGATGTCATGGTTTGCTCGCTTGGCTTGCTCGCTTGGTTCGCTCACGTCTCGTTGCTTGCGATGAATGAACGAATTGCGCAAGCGCCAAGGCGTGCGCTGCAGCGTGGAAAAACCGCCGCCGAATTGACCGGCGAGGCGCGAATTCGATAGCCTGCGACGTCGCTGTCGTCGCAGCAAAAGGTAGGGATCGTGTCGCAGGCGGAAAATCCAGAGCGCAAAAATCCCGGCCGCGGGCCGCAGGGCGCGATCGAGCCGCGCGTCGTGTCGCGGTTCGGCGAGATCGCCGAGCCGCGCGACGATCCCATCCTCGCCGACATGCTCGCGCGCATCCGCGCGACGCGCGGGCACGTGCTCAATATCCATCGCGTGGTGGCGCAGGCGCCGAAGATGCTGCGCGCCCAGGCCGCCTATGCGCGCTCGCTGCGCGAGGACTCCTCGCTGCCGCGCGCCCTGCAGGAGCTGGTGATCCTGCGCATCGCGGAGGTCAACGACTCCGGCTACGAGCAGTCGGTGCATCGGCCGATCGCGCTCGCCTGCGGCGCCACGGCGGCGCAGATCGATGCCTTGCGGGCGTGGCGCGACGCCTCCGTGTTCGCGCCGCGCGAGCGCGCGGCGCTCGCCTTCGTCGATCAGGCGGCGGCGAGCGGCGAGGTCGAGGACGGCGCCTTCGCCGCGCTGCGGGCGGCCTTTTCGCCGCAGGAGATCGTCGAGCTCGCGGCCCTCGTCGCCTGGTACGTCGGCAACAGCCGGTTCGTGCGCGCCCTGCGGATCGTGTCCGAGGGCGGGGGCTCTTGAGCCGCGCATGCGTCCTGCCAGGAGCACCACCATGATGCGTCTCCTCGCCACCGCGGTCGGCCTCTTGCTGCAAGTCGCAACCGTCGCGGGGACGGAAGTCTATCCGTCGCGGCCGATCACCGTCATCGTTCCGTTCGCGGCGGGCGGACCGGCCGACACGCTCGCGCGCATGCTCGGCCAGCGCATGCGCGAGACGCTCGGCCAGCCGCTGGTGGTCGAGAACGTCGGCGGGGCCGCCGGCTCGCTCGGCGTCGCGCGGGTCGTGCGCGCGGCACCCGACGGCTACACCATCGGCATCGGGCATCTCGGGACGCACGTCTTCAACGGCGCCATGTACCGCCTGCCGTACGATCTCGTGACCGACCTCACGCCGATCGCGCCGCTGACCACTGTCCCATATGTGCTGGTCACCAAGAAGGACGTGCCGGCGACCGACATCCCGGGCCTGATCGCCTGGCTCAAGGCCAATCCTGACCAGGCCTCGGCGGCAACCGCGGGCATCGGCTCGGTCGCGCATGTCGCGAGCGTCTACTTCGAGAAGATGACCGGCGTCGCGTTGCGCATCGTGCCCTATCGCGGCGGCGGCGCGGCCGACATGGACGTGATGGCCGGGCATGTGACGCTGATGTTCGACCAGGTCACCGGGGCCTCCGGCGAGCTCTATCGCGGCGGCACGCTGCACGCCTTCGCGGTGACCGCAAAGGCGCGGCTCGCCTCGCTGCCGGAGATCCCGACCGTCGACGAGGCCGGACTTTCCGGGCTCTACGTCTCGCCCTGGTACGGTCTTTGGGCGCCGAAGGGCACGCCGCGCGAGATCGTCGACAAGCTCAACGCCGCCGCCAATGCGGCGCTCGACGATTCCGATCTGCGCCGGCAACTCGCCGCGCAGGAGGCGCAGCCCTTTGCCCGCGACCAGAGGACGCCGGAGGCGCTCGGCGCGCTGCAGAGGGGCGAGATCGCGAAGTGGTGGCCGATCATCAAGGCCGCCGATATCAAGGTCGAGTGAGCGGGCGGGACCGAAGTCTTGGTCACGCGCACGCGACGTGACGGTGACCTCGCGCTGGTTCCCCGACTTCGAGCGCAGGCCACCATCCGGCCCGCGCGCGGGCGCCGGAACCCGAGAGCGTGATGACTCATCTTCGAATCGTCATCACGCTCTAGCTATTTGTTTGAGCATGATCTTTTCCGAAAACCGGTGTCCACCCCCGATCGGGTCGGGGGCAGGCTTTTTCGGGATCATGCTGGAACGGAACCGGAATTCGCCCTGCTGTTGCCGCGTTCGGGCATCAGGCCAGTGGCGGCTGGGGGCGGAGGGAATGCGTGACCGTCCGTCCCGTGAGAGTCTCCGCCGGCGCGATCTCGCGCCGCGACGTGCTGCGTGGGCTGGCCTCGGCGTCGTGCGTCGTCGCGCCCGCGCTTGCGCTCGGCGGATGCGAGGGCTTGGCCTCGGTGGGCGACGCCAACTTCGATGCGTCGGCCATTTCGGCGAGCCGGTCGCTGTTGGTGGCGACCACGCGCAAGCCCGTGCAGGGCGCGCGCGAGCGGCCGTGGTTCGGAACCGAGCGCTGGGCGATGAGCCTCGCGCGCGTGCACCTCACGCCGCCCGACAGCGGCCGCTTCTCGCTCGCCGCGGTCGGCCTGTCCGACTGGGGGCTCGAGCGCGTCGATCTCATGGGCCAGTCGGCGAGCGCGCTCGGGCCGGCGACCAGCGGGCGCGACGTGCTGATCTACGTCCACGGCTTCAACCAGACCTTCGAGACCGCGGCGCTCGATGCGGCGCGCCTGTCGGACGGCATCCGGTTTCACGGCGAGACGGTGGCCTTCTGCTGGCCGTCCCGCGCGAAGCTGTTCGACTACGGCTACGACCGCGACAGCGCGATGTGGTCGCGCGATGCCCTGCACGCGGTGCTCGACGCCTTGCTGGCGAGCCCGACCACCGGCCGCGTCAATATCGTCGCGCACAGCGTTGGCTCGATGCTGGCCATGGAGGCGCTGCGCGAGCTCTACGCGGAGCGCGGCGGGCTCGCCGCCGACCGGATCGGCGCCCTCGTGTTCGCGGCGCCGGACGTCGACATGGACGTGTTCACGAGCTCGGTCGAGCATATCGGCCCGCTCGCCCGCAAGATCACGGTGATCACGGCGACGAATGACCGTGCCCTGGCGCTGTCGGGATGGATGGCCGGGGGAGTGCCGCGCGCCGGCGCCGCCGAGACCGCCAAGCTCAAGCTGTTCGGCGTGCATGTGGTCGACGCGTCGGAGGAGGGCTGGGGGGTCATCAACCACGATCTGTTCCTGTCGAACGACCAGATCCGCGGAGTCATTCGCCAGGTCATCGCCAACGCGGCCAGCACCTGATGGCGGCGCGCGTGATGAAAGGATGAGATCGCGATCAGCCGCCGAACCAGCTCGGCAATGACGCCGGCACCCCGATCGCGCCCCGTCGGGGCTGGTCCGCCGACGAAGCGCGGCAAAAACCACTCCACGGGACACGGGCGTGCGCTACGGACAAACGCCGGCACAGCGAATATGATTCGAGCGATGATTCGCTCCCGCCGCGCGATGACCTCATCCCGTGTTGGCTTCCTGAACCGATCGAGCTGCCGCAGCAATGCGGCTCGCCCTATGTCCCAATGACCTCTGGACCACGTTGATGTCGTTGCCCGCGCACTTGCAGGCACAGCGCTCCTCGAAGCACCAGGCGAAACTCGCTCAGGCCCGGGTCCACTTCCAGAAGCGGAACTACGCGGAGGCAGAGTCGCTGTGCGAGCGGCTCCTCGCCAAGCGGCCGTTCGATTTCGACGTCCTTTATCTGCTCGGCGCCATCAGACATGCCCAAGGTCGCCTGCCGGAAGCTCTCGAGGCGCTGGCCAGAGCGCTCAAGACCAATTCCCGTTCCGCGGAGGTCCTGTTCAATCACGCGATGATCCTCGCCAGCCTCGATCGGCACGCGGAGGCTCTCGACAGCTATGACCGCGCCGTCTCGCTCAAGCCCGATTGGGCCGAAGCACAACATGGCCGTGGCCGCGCCTTGTTCGACACCGGTCGGCCCGAGGAAGCCGTCCGCTCCTATGAAACGGCGCTCGCGCTCAAGCCGGATTTCCTCGACGCGCTGAACAGCCTGGGCAATGTGCTGATAGCCCTGCACAAGCCCGAGCAGGCCCTGACGGCGCTGGCCCAGGCGCTACGCCTGCAGCCCAATAACGTCCACGCGCTGTACAACCTCGGCACCGCACTGACGCAGCTCGGCAGGCTTTCCGCAGCCCTGGCGAGCTACGAAAGAGCAATCGCGGTCGATGCGGGCTACGCCCAGGCCCACGCGAACCGCGGCGTCGTATTGCACAAGCTGGGCCGCCACAGCGAAGCGCTCACGAGCTGCAATCGTGCGACCGCCCTCGAACCGGGGCACGCCAATGCGTGGACCACGCGCGGCAATGTCCTGCATGACATCCAGATTTATGGCGAAGCGGTGGCGAGCTACGACTGCGCGCTCGCCGCCGATCCGGAGCATGACGACGCGTGGACGAACCGCGGCGTGACCCTCGAGCGCCTTGTGCGGCTCGATGAGGCGCTCGCGAGCCATGACCAGGCGCTTTCCATCAATCCCAACAACGCCGGCGCCTGGACAAACCGTGGGAATGCACTGCTGGCGCTGGATCGAGCCGAGGAGGCGCTCGCGAGCCATGAGCGCGCGCTTGCGCTCGATCCGACAAGCGTCGCAGGGCTGATCGGCTGCGGGAATACGTTGGCGAAATTGGACAGGCACGCGGAAGCCCTGGCGAGCTACGATTGCGCGTTGCTGCGCGACGACAAGAGCGCGCTGGCGTGGACAAGTCGCGGCAGCACGCTGCACCTGCTGGGACGGCTCGACGAGTCGCTCGAAAGCCACGACCGCGCGCTTGCGCTCGAGCCGGACAACGCCAGCGTTCTGGTCAACAAGAGCTACGCGCTCCTGCACTCCCGGCGACCGCACGACGTGCTCGAATGCGCCCGGCGCGTGCTCGCCATCGATCCCGACCGCGCGCAAGCGCGCCTCAACAAATCATTGGCCGACCTGCTGCTCGGAAATCTTTCGCAAGGTTGGCGTGGCTACGAGTATCGCTTCCAGATTCCCGACACGCCCGGCCCGCGTGCCTTCGATCAGCCGCGCTGGACAGGAAGCGAACCGATCGATGGAAAGACGTTGCTCATTCACGACGAGCAGGGCCTGGGCGACGTCATCCAGCTCGTGCGATACGCGCCGCTCGTGGCCGAGCGCGCACGCGTCGTTCTCGAGGTGCGTCAGTCGCTCGTGCGCGTGCTTTCTGCGGTGAAGGCGAAAGGCGTGCGGATCGTCGCGCGGGGCGACCCGCTTCCCGGCTTCGACCTTCATTGCCCGCTGATGAGCCTGCCGCTCGCGTTCGATACCACGCTGGAGACGATTCCCGACCCCGTCCCTTACCTCGCCGTGGACCCGTCCCTGGTCGCGGCGTGGCGCCAGCGATTGGCGTCACTTCCCGGCCGCAAGGTCGGGCTCGCCTGGGCCGGCAGTCCCGGTCCGACGGCCGCGACACGCGCGGTCGACAAGCGTCGTTCCATAACGCTCGCGCAGATGGACCCGCTGGCCAGCGTCGGGGGCGTGAGCTTCGTCTCCCTTCAGAAGGGGGCCGCCGCCGCGCAGACCAGGTCGATGCCGGCCGATGTCGTGGTCCACGACTGGACCGAAGAGACGAACGATCTTGCGGACACCGCCGCCTTGATCGAAGCGCTGGATCTGGTGATCTCCGTGGACACCGTCATCGTTCACCTCGCCGGCGCGCTCGGCAAACCCATCTGGATGCTCAACCGGTTCGATTCCGAGTGGCGCTGGCTGCTCGACCGCGACGACAGCCCATGGTACCCGACGTTGCGTCAGTTCCGGCAACCCGTGCAGGGCGACTGGGCGAGCGTGATTGCGCGCATTGCCGGCGAGCTTGCGAAGGGATCGAGCCCGATGGTGGCCCCGTTGTCTGCGCACCGTCGCGGCTGAGCGCGATCTCGACGCGGCGGGCCGGGCCGATTCCGTGGACGCGCCTGGCCAAGCCCTTGAGCGCGTTCCGGGGCGTAGCCAAGCTCGACCCTTCCCCACTGACAGGTTGATCTGCTCAAATATATGTCTCTGCCAATGGGATATGCTTAAATATATTAACTCTTGCGCCTGTTCTACAATTTTGATATATCAAAGCATATTGAATTGAAGAGTTGATATGCGATGACAGATCAGATACGCTATTCGACTGAACTGCTGACCTCGGGCCTCCGATCCGCTCGCGAGGCGAGGGGGCTCAGCCAGCGGGCGCTCGCCGCCCAGGCAAAAATCCCGCAGAGCCATCTCTCGAAGATTGAGGCTGGCGCTGTGGACTTACAGCTCTCCAGCCTGCTTGAACTCGCCCGCGGGCTCGACCTCGAGGTCATGCTCGTCCCGCGCAAGCTCGTTCCGGCCGTCGAAGCCCTAACGCGCAGCGAGGAGCGGACGTCGCAGCCACATCAGGCAGCATCTTGGGCCTTGCCCGAGCTTGACCGCATCAGCAAAGCGGCCCGCGGTCTGCACGGCACGCCACAGGCTTCGAAATACCTGCAGCAAATCATTCACGCCGCCAAGGTGCTTGAACCCGCGGAGATCAGTAGCCGCGACCATCAGGCAATCCGTCGTGTGGCCGACACGCTGACGCACCTGAAACCGAACTCCCACGCTCTGCCGCTCGTGAGGGGCGCCGCGCAGACCCTCCAAACGATACGCAATGTCGTCACGCACCGCGCGGCCGAGGCTCCCGCACCTCAGCGTCCTGCCTACTCTCTGAACGAGGCGGACGACGATGCCTGACGTCTCGGTCCTCAACGTCCTGCTCCATGGCCAGCCGATCGGCACAATGACGCTCGTTCCGGGCGACCGGACCCTGTTTGCATTCAACCAAAGCTACATCGATGACGCAGCCCGGCCCACGCTCAGCCTCTCGTTCAAGGATGCCGTGGGAGGCCTCATCACCGATATTCCGCCAACCCGTGTCCGAGTGCCGCCCGTCTTCGCCAACCTGTTGCCTGAAGGCACGATGCGCGAGTACCTGGCCGAGCGCGCGGGGGTCAACCCGCAACGCGAATTCTTCCTGCTGTGGGTTCTCGGCCAAGATCTGCCCGGCGCCGTGACGATCGTCCCCGCCGACGGCGAGGCTTGGCCGCCGGAAGACGATAACGAAGCGAATGCCGACAATGCCGCCGATCATCGGCGCAACGCGCTTCGCTTTTCACTCGCCGGAGTTCAACTCAAGTTCTCTGCCGTCAAGCAAGCCGCCGGCGGCTTGACTATCCCGGCGCGAGGCGTCGGCGGCTCCTGGATCGTGAAGCTGCCATCGACCGTGCACAACAGCGTACCCGAGAACGAATACGCGATGATGCGGCTTGCCAGCCTGCTCGGCATGGACGTTCCAGAATTGAATCTCGTCGACCTCGCGGCGATCACGGGCCTCCCTGAAGGCATCGGTGAACTGAAAGGCCAAGCGCTCGCGGTGAAGCGCTTCGACCGAACCCCGCAAGGACCGGTCCACATCGAGGATTTCGCGCAAATCTTCCGCGTCTACCCGGACGACAAGTACAAGAATGCCAGTTATCGCAGCATCGCCAGAGTGATTGCCGCGGAAGCCGGGACCGATGGCATCGCGGAATTCATCCGTCGTCTCGTCTTCAATACGCTTATCGGCAATGCCGACATGCATCTCAAGAATTGGTCGATGATCTATCCGGATCGGCGAAATGCCGTGCTCGCGCCGGCATACGATTTTGTCTCGACCATCCACCACATCCGCGACGACAAGGCTGCGCTCACCTACGGCCGCACCAAGCGCATGGACGAGCTCTCGTATGACGAATTGGCCTACATAGCCGGCAAGGCGCGCCTGCCCGACAGGCTGGTGCGAGACACGGCCCGCGAGACGGTCGAGCGCTTCCATCAGACCTGGCGCGCCGAGAAGAAGAATTTGCCTCTCTCGCCCGACATGATCGCGACCATCGAAGCCCACGTGAAGACAGTCCCGATCGCTCACGCGTGAAGCTACGCGACCGCAGCCCGTTCGGCGCGTAAACGCGAGGAGCCGGCCTGCCGATCATCACTCCGCAAACAGCCGATACTGCTCCGGCCGCAGGCCGACGACCTGGCCGATGCGCCACTGCTGATTGCGCAGCGCGACGACCTCGACGGTCGTGTGCGCGCCGTCGCGGCCGAGCGCGATCTCGACGCGGCGGGCCGGGCCGATCCCGTGGATGCGCCGCACCACGCCCTTGAGCGCGTGCTCGCACGAGGTCGGCAGGATCGTCATGTCGAACGGCCGCACGAAGAGCGACGCCGGGCCGCTCGCGTGTCCCTGCGGGTCGATCCCGATCGGGGCGCCGTCGAAGCGGACCTCGCCCGCCTCGATCGCGACCGGCACGACGATCGCTTCGCCGATGAAGCCGTGCACGAACGACGTGCGCGGATGATCGTAGACCTGCTGCGGCGTGCCGGCCTGCTCGATGCGGCCCTTGTCCATCACCACGACCCGGTCGGCGACCTCGAGCGCCTCCTCCTGGTCGTGCGTCACGAAGATCGAGGTGACATGGATCTCGGCGTGCAGGTTGCGCAGCCAGCGGCGCAAGTCCTTGCGCACCTTGGCGTCGAGCGAGCCGAAGGGCTCGTCGAGCAAGAGCACGCGCGGCTCGATCGCCAGCGCGCGGGCGAGCGCGATGCGCTGGCGCTGGCCGCCGGAGAGCTGGGTCGGATAGCGCTCCGCGAGCCAGCCGAGCTGCACGAGGTCGAGCAGCGCCGCGACGCGCCGCCTGATCTCCGCTTCGCCCGGGCGATGGCGGCGCGGGCGCGCGCGCAGGCCGAAGGCGACGTTCTCGAACACCGTCAGGTGGCGAAACAGGGCGTAGTGCTGGAAGACGAAGCCGACATGGCGCTCGCCGACGCTGCGGGCGAGCGCGTCCTCGCCGTCGAACTGAACCTCGCCGGCGTCCGGCCAGTCGAGGCCGGCGACGATGCGCAACAGCGTGGTCTTGCCGGAACCGGACGGCCCGAGCAGCGCCAGGAGCTCGCCCGAGCGCACCTCGAGATCGACGTGGTCGAGCGCGGTGAAATTGCCGAAGCGCTTGGAAACGCCGACGAGCGATATCTTCATGGCGTGCGACCTTTGGCGATGCGGGCTTCGAGGGCGATCTTGATGAAGAGCGTCAGCAGCGCGAGCAGCGCCAAGAGCGAGGCCACCGCGAAGGCCGCGGCGGACTGGTAGCCGTCGTAGAGCGCTTCGACCTGCAGCGGCATGGTGTTGGTTTCGCCGCGGATGTGGCCGGAGACGACCGACACGGCGCCGAACTCGCCCATCGCGCGGGCATTGCACAGCAGCACGCCGTAGAGCAGCGCCCAGCGCACGTTCGGCAGGGTGACGCGAACGAACGTGCGCAGTCCCGAGGCGCCGAGCGAGAGCGCGGCTTCCTCCTCCTCGGTGCCCTGTTCCTGCATCAGCGGGATGAGCTCGCGCACCACGAACGGAAAGGTCACGAAGATCGTCGCCAGCGCGATGCCGGGCAGGGCGAAGATGATCCTGATGTCGTGGACCGCGAGCCACGGGCCGAAATAGCCCTGCAGCCCGAACAGCAGCACGAACACGAGGCCGGCGATCACCGGCGAGACCGAGAACGGCAGGTCGATGAGCGTGATCAGCAGGTTCTTGCCGCGAAACGTGAACTTGGTGATGGCCCACGCGGCGGCGAGGCCGAACACGACGTTCGCGGCGACCGATAGGGCGGCGACCACGAGCGTGAGCCGGATGGCGGCGAGCGAATCGGGATCGCTCAAGGCGGCAAAGTAGACGCGAATGCCGTGGGCGAAGGCCTGGGCGAGCACGTGCACCAGCGGCAGCACGATGAAGCCGCCGAGGAAGACGACCGTGACGGCGATCACCGACCCGCGCACCCAGGCGGGATCCTCGCGCACGCCTGCGGCGCGGCGCGGCACCGCCGCGCTCGGCATGAGCTGCGGCTCGAGCAGATCGGCCTCGCTCATGGTCTCGGTCATGGCCTCGGTCATGGCCTCGATCACGGTCTCGGGCCTGGACAGCACCGTCACTGGCGTTTCCCCATCCGTATCTCGGACCAGCGCTGCAACAGGTTGACGACGAACAGCATGGCGAACGCCGCCGCGAGCATGACGATCGCGATCGCGGTCGCGTCGGCGTAGCGGAATTCCTGCAGGCGGATGACGATCAGCAACGGCGCGATTTCAGAAACATTCGGCAGGTTGCCGGCGATGAAGATGACCGAGCCGTACTCGCCGACCGCGCGGGCGAACGCGAGGGAGAAGCCGGTCAGCAAGGCCGGCAGCATGCTGGGAAACAGCACCCGCCGGACGGTTATCCAGCGGCTCGCGCCGAGCGAGGCGGACGCCTCCTCGAGCTCCCGGTCGACGTCTTCCAGCACCGGCTGCACGGTGCGCACCACGAACGGCAAGCCGATGAAGACGAGAGCGACGAATATGCCGAGCGGCGTGAAGGCGACCCTGATGCCGAGCGGCGCGAGCAGGCCGCCGATCCAGCCGCCCTCGGCATAAAGGCTGGTCAGCGCAATGCCGGCGACCGCGGTCGGCAAGGCGAACGGAATGTCGACGATCGCATCGAGCAGGCGGCGGCCGGGAAAGCGGTAGCGCACCAGCGCCCAGACGACGATCGTCCCGAACACGAGGTTGACCGCTGCCGCCGCAAGCGACAGCCCGAACGACAGCTCGAAGGCGTGCAGCACGCGGCGGCTGGTGACGACGGCGACGAACTGCGCGGCGCTGAGCTCCGCGGTTTTCAGAAAGAGGGCGCCGAGCGGGATCAGCACCACCAGCGACAGCCAGAGCAGCGTGGTCCCGAGCGTGATGCCGAATCCCGGGATCACGCTTCTGCTTCGTCGCATGCCGGCCGCCGCGGCGCTCAATCCGGACCTCGTCCGCTGCCTTTGCCTATTGACCGAAGATCGAGTCGAAGACGCCGCGATCGTTGAAGTGGGTCGCCTGCGCGCTCCGCCAGCCGCCGAAATCCGCGATCGTGCGCAGCTGGACCTGCGGGAAGCGCGCCGCGTATTGCGGCGCGACCGTCGCATCGCGCGGACGGTAGCCATCCTGGGCGATGATTGCCTGCGCGTCCGGCGTATAGAGATAGTCGAGGAAGGCTTGCGCCGCGGCGCGCGTGCCTTTGCGGTCGACGACCTTGTCGACGACGGCGACCGGCGGCTCGGCGAGGATCGAGATGCTCGGCACCACGATGTCGAACCGGTCCTTGCCGAGCTCGTTGACGGCAAGAAACGCCTCGTTTTCCCACGCCACCAGCACGTCGCCGATGCCGCGCTCGACGAACGTCATGGTGGCGCCGCGCGCCCCGGTGTCGAGCACCGGCACGTTGGCGTAGAGCACCTTGACGAAGTCGCGGGCCTTCTCGTCGCTGCCGTATCGCTTCACGGCGTAACCCCAGGCCGCCAGATAGTTCCAGCGCGCCCCGCCGGAGGTCTTCGGATTGGGCGTGATCACCTTGATTCCCGGCCGCACCAGGTCGTCCCAATCGCGGATCGCCCTGGGATTGCCCTTGCGCACCAGGAACACGATCGTCGACGTGTAGGGCGACGAATTCTGCGGCAAGCGCTTCTGCCAGTCGGCCGCGATCAGCCCGCGATCGGCGATCGCGTCGACATCAAAGGCGAGCGCGAGGGTGACGATATCGGCCTGCAGGCCGTCGATCACGGCGCGCGCCTGCGCGCCCGAGCCGGCGTTGGACGTCTTGATCTCGATCGTTCGTCCGCTCCGCGCCGTGTAGCGCTCGGCAAACGCCTTGCTCAGGTGCGCGTAAAGCTCGCGCGTCGGATCGTAGGACGCGTTGAGCAGGGTGAGGTCGGCCGCCTGCGCGGCGCCGGCGATCATCGCCGCTGCGGCGAGCGCCGTGATGGCACGTTTCATCGCTTTCTCCGGCTCACGGTCGAAACCGTTACGCGCCGAACGAGCGCGGCAGCGACGCAAGCACCGCCATCGAGCTCGCCAGCCGATCGGAAAACCATGCGCCCACCCGGCGCAGCGGCGCGCCGAGCCAGGATTGCTCGATGTCGCCGGAGCCGCTTCCGTCGGTGTCGTCGAGGTCGAAGGTGGACAGCTCGGGCCGTCCCAGCACCGCGACCGGACGGCGCAGCGCGCGCGCCTGCGCCGCGACGGCGCTGGCGATCGGCTCGCCAACGGTCGCGATCACCGCTGCCGCTTCCTCGAAATCGAGCACGCGCGGCGCGCGGAAGGCGATCTCGATCCTGCCCGGCCGGCCGCTGAGCCAGATTTCCTCGGCGACGTCCACATCCTGCGAGAGCCAGCGCACGCGTGCGCCGGCCGCGAGGAGGCGCTGCATCAGCGCGACCGCGACGGCGCCCGAGCCGACCAGGAGCACGGTCTGCTGGCGGAAGCGGGAAAATCCAGGTGCGGAAGTCATTTTGGTCAATTCTCCGGTTGACGAGAATTATTTTCCATATAGAAAGCCTTTTAGCGCTGCAAATAGAAAAATATTCTCCTATTGGACCTATGTGATGGGGAAAATTCGATGGGGCCGAACGCAGGAACAGAGATGCAATTTGCCCGCGGCGGGGCCGCCGGGCGTGCGCCGGGAGCGGAGTGAGCCCATGGACCGGCTCGACGAGCTCGAGGCGCAGAGCATCTTCATTTTTCGCGAGGCCTTCGCGCGGCTGCGGCGCATCGCGCTGCTGTGGTCGCTCGGCAAGGACTCCAACGTGATGATCTGGATCGCGCGCAAGGCGTTCTTCGGGCGCGTGCCGTTCCCGGCGCTGCATGTCGATACGGGCAAGAAGTTTCCCGAGATGTACGCGTTCCGCGAGCGCTACGCGGCCGAATGGAATCTCGACCTCAAGATCGAGCCATGCCCGCCGCTCGAGGGCATCGACCCGACCCTGCCGCCGGCCGCGCGCTCGGCGGCGCGCAAGACCGAAGGGCTCAAGCTCGCGCTCGCGAAATACGGCTTCGACGGCCTGATCGCCGGCATTCGCCGCGACGAGGAGCCGACGCGCGCCAAGGAGCGGGTGTTCTCGCCGCGCGGCCGCGAAGGCGGATGGGACGTGCGCGACCAGCCGCCGGAGTTCTGGGACCATTTCAACGCCGCCCCGCCGCCCGGCGCGCATCTGCGCATTCATCCGATCCTGCAGTGGACCGAGCTCGACATCTGGGCCTACACGCGGCGCGAGGGCATTCCGGTCATTCCGCTCTATTTCGCCCGCGACGGGAAACGCTACCGCTCGCTCGGCGACCGCGACATCACGTCTCCGGTCGCGTCGCAGGCCGCAACGCTCGACGCGATTATCGCGGAGCTCGAAGCGACGCGAATCCCCGAGCGAGCCGGCCGCGCCATGGACCACGAGTCCGAGGACGCGTTCGAGCGGCTGCGCACGACCGGTTACCTGTGATCATCGTTTCCGCATGAAAGCGCCGACATGAACATCCTCGTTGCCGAGACTTCCGCGCCGTCCCGCACCACCAGCCACCGGCCGTTGATCCGCGTCGTCACGGTCGGCCACGTCGATCACGGCAAATCGACGCTGATCGGACGCCTGCTGCACGAGACCGGCAGCCTGCCCGACGGCAAGCTCGACGCGCTCGAGCACGTCAGCCGCCGCCGCGGCATGCCGTTCGAATGGTCCTTCCTGCTCGACGCGCTGCAGACCGAGCGCGACCAGGGCATCACGCTCGACACCAGCCAGATCCGCCTGCGCACCGCCGCGCGCGACATCGTCCTGATCGACGCGCCGGGCCATGCGGAATTCCTGCGCAACATGATCACCGGCGCCGCGCAGGCCGATTCAGCGCTGCTGATCGTCGACGCCGTCGAGGGCGTCTGCGAGCAGACGCGCCGGCACGCCAATCTGCTGCACCTGCTCGGAATCCATCAGGCCGCGGTGGCGATCAACAAGATGGACAAGGTGGACTTCAGCGCGAGCCGGTTCCAGGAGATCGAAGCCGAGATCGCGCGCCAGCTCGCAAGCTTCGGACTGGCGGCGACCGCCATCATCCCGATCTCGGCGCGCCACGGCGATGGCGTCGCGCGGCGCTCGGCGTCGATGGCCTGGCACACCGGCCCGACGGTGCTCGACGTGCTCGAGCGTTTCTCGATCGCGAAGCCCGCGGCCGACCTGCCGCTGCGCATCCCGGTCCAGGCCGTCTACAAGTTCGACGACCTGCGCATCATCGCGGGCCGCATCGAGACGGGGCGCGTCGCGGTCGGCGACGAGATCGCGATCGCGCCGCGCGGCACGCGCGCGCGGGTGGCGTCGATCGAGGCGTGGCCCGTTCCCAACGAGGCGCAGGCGCCGCGCTCGGCCGACGCGGGCCAGTCGCTCGGCCTGACCCTCGACCGGCCGGTCTTCCTCGATCGCGGCGACGTCATCGCGGCGGTTGATGCGCCCGGCCAGGCGGTGCGCCGGCTGCGCGCGCGCGTCTTCTGGCTGCACGACGAGCCGCTCGCGCCCGGCATGTCCGTCACGGTGCGCATCGGCATGGCCGAGTGCCGCGGCGAGATCGCGCTGATCGAGCATGCGGTCGATCCCGGCGAGCTCACGGCGATCGGGTCGGCCGTCATCGCCCGCAATTGCGTCGGCGAGATCGAGATCGCGCTGGCGCAGCGGATCGCGGCCGACATCCACGCCGCCAATCCGCGCACCGGGCGCCTGGTGCTCGACGTCGACGGACGGATCGCGGGCGGCGGTCTCGTGCTCGCGGTCGACCCGGAGAAGGGCGAGGAACGCGACGAGCGCGGCGCCGGCGGCAACCTTTCGCTCGTGGCCGCGCAAGACGGACGGGACGGCGAAGCGGCGGCCGGCGGCGCCGATGGCATCGCCGAGGCTCTGCGCGGCCTGCCGCCGGCGGCGCGGATCGCGCGATTTCGCCAGGCGGTCGCCGGCAGGATCGTCTTCACCACGAGCTTCGGGCTGGAAGACCAGGTGATTCTCCATCTCATCGCCGAACAGGCGCTCGACATCGACATCGTCACGCTCGACACCGGCCGGATGTTCGGCGAAACCTACGATCTGTGGGCCGCGACCGAGCGCCGCTACGGCCGGCGCATCCGCGCCGGCTACCCCGATCGCCAACACCTCGAAGAGCTCGTCGGCACGCACGGCATCAACGGCTTCTACGATTCGCGCGCGGCGCGCGCCGCCTGCTGCCACGTGCGCAAGGTCGAGCCGCTCAACCGCGCCTTGGCGGGAGCCTCGGCGTGGATCGTCGGCCTGCGCGCCGACCAGTCCGGCAACCGCGGCGACATCGACGTGGTGACGCGCGATCCGCGCAGCCTGCTCAAGCTCAGCCCCTTGTTCGACTGGACGCGCGAGGCGGTGCAGGCGTTCGCGGTCGCGAACCAGGTCCCGGTCAATCCGCTGCACGCCAAGGGGTTCGTCTCGATCGGCTGCGCGCCATGCACGCGCGCGATCGCGCCGGGCGAGCCCGAGCGCGCGGGCCGCTGGTGGTGGGAAGCGGACGAGAAAAAGGAATGCGGGCTGCATGACCGGCCGGGGAATGGGCTACGCTCAAGCCGACCGTGAGCCTATGCGCGCCTGAGCGGGCGGCGGGCTGCCTCTCACGCGCTCATCGCCGCATCAGGTTCGCGCGGGCGCTATCCAGCACGACGTCAAGGCGGCCTGTGCAGTTGAGCACGAGAGCTCGGCGCGGGCGGCCAATCCTCATTGCGTCACGGAGCCGGAGAGCTGATGCTCCAGGAAGAAGCGCAGCATCTCCCTCGCCGCATCCGGCCCACGCGCATCGGTGTAGGAACCGGCGGGACTGCCTCCCGACCATGCGTGGCCGGCACCGTGGATTTCCCACTGCTCGAGGATAGTGCGCCCGCTCGCGTCGAGATGCAGGGTGCGCGTATAGGCGTGTCCCCCCGGACTCCTTCCGCGATGCACCTTGGTCTGCGCGCTCGTCGTTCCCTTGGCATGGGCAATGACATGGTCGCCGTTGCGCGGATGCACGGTGGTGTCGGAATCGCCGTGGAAGACGATGGTCGGAACGATTGGCCTCTGTTCCGCAGCAGTGGAGACGTCGGCGTATGTCGGAGGCAACGGCGACCCGCCTTGCCGCATGGCGGCGAATGCGGATGACACGTCGCTGGCGGCCCCGCACGCCAGGCCGGAGTGCACGCCGATCGCGGCAAAGAGATCGGGGTACGCCGCCCCCATGACGGCGGCTGCGGCGGCGCCGGCAGACAATCCGCCGACGTAGACGCGCCGCGGATCGACGACATAGTCGTGCATGACCTGGCGGGTGATCCCCGCGATCAGCGATGGCTCGCCCTGGCCGCGCCGCTGATCGCCCGGGCGAAACCAATTCCAGCATTTCGCCGGGTGGGCGTTGCTGTCCTGGGCCGGATAGGCGACGAGGCAGGTCTCCTCTTCGGCGATCACGTTCATGCGCGTGCCGGCGGCGAAATCGTCGGGCGACTGGGTGCAGCCGTGCAGCATCACCACCAGGGGAATCGCCTGACCATGATAACCGCCGGGAATGTAGAGCTTGTAGGCGCGGCGTCCCGCCGCGTCGCTGTAGACCGCTTCGATGAATTGTCCCCCCGTCGGCACCACGTCCGGCGTCGCGACCGGCGGCGGCATCGGCTCGGGCACGCGCGGTCGCGGGCGGCGCTTGATGCGATCGAACAGTCCGCGCAGCCCGCCCGAAGCGGGCCGAGCCTTTGCGGCGGGAGCCGGCGATGTCGTCGTCTGCGCCGGGCGCAGCTCGATGCCGAGACGCGCCGGCCCCACCCCCTCTGTCTCCGCGATGGTCCGGAATTCTCCGTCGATGATGGGCGGCTGGCGTTCCGTGCGATTGCCCGCGCCGTCGTCGGGATGGCCGGGCGCCGTGCCCGACACTACCGTGCCCCTCATCATGCGCTGAAGCAGCGCAGTGGATTCGGCGAGACGGCCGGTGCGCACGAGACGTGTGGCCTCGGCGATCGTCTTCGGGTCCAGCAGTCGGTTCATGGTCGAAGGCCTTTGGGTCGGAAACACATCGCGGTCCCGGTCCGGGAACCCGATCGACGTCCTGATCTTGTTGGGCAGCAGCTGCTGTCAGCGCGTCCGGTCGGCGAGCGCTTCCTTGACCGCGGCGCTCGCGCGCAGAACGCCGAGCACGACGACCGATGCGATGGCGTCGCGAGCGAGTTGTGGCGTGACGTCTGGCGCGATGGTGGCAAGGCCGAGAACGTGAATGTGCAGCTTTTCTCCGGCGTCACGTGCCGCCTCGAGGTCTTCGCGGTGGAAGTGCCGCAGCCCCAGATCGAGGCTCGTTCGAGCGGCGGACCGCTTGACCACCTCGGCGTGGCGGTCGAGCTGATTGCGGATCGCGGTGCGAATGAAATCCGTGCGGTTCGAGTAGAACCCCTCCCGGACCATGAGATCGACTTGACCAAGGTCGACGTAGCCGAGGTTGATCGTGATCTTCTCGGTCTCGCCGGCCTTCGGGGTCAGCTCGCGTACGTTGTCCGCCATCTCACTACCATCTCTCTGCCATCCGATTAGATGGTAGATTGGGCGAGGAGTGGGAAACTTCAAGGGGGGCGACCAAAAGAACGGGGGATTTCAAGGGGGGCGGCCTAAACGGCGGGTGACCGCGGAGCGTCGGGACCACGCGGGGAACGGTGGGTCCGCACTGGCCCTTATCCGGGCCACAGCCGGGCCAAGGCGAGGCAAAGAGAGTGGTGCTGACAACAGTCGGCATCGCGTTCTTCGGCTTTTCCTTCGCGCTCTCGACCAACGTCGTGCTGATCGTCGGCAGCGGCGTGCTGCTGACGCTCGCCAACAACTGGCTGATCGCCGTGTTTCATCCCTATGCGGCCGAGCTTTTTCCGACGCGGATACGCGCGCTGGCGGTCGGATTTTCGTTCTCCTGGAGCCGGCTCAGCGCGATCCTCGTCGGCTATTGGGTCGCCGCGATCCTGGCCGGCGTCGGCCAGTTCGGCGTCTTCGTGATGATCGGCATCTTCGGCCCGCGCACCAACGGGCGGCGGCTGGAGGAGGTTTCGCCGTAGGCAGGCCGGTGAGCGCGAGCGCCGCAAACGCCGTGTTGACCAAGCAGGGCGGCTATGCTTCGGCTCTCCGTGCAGGCACCCAACCTTGGAGGCACACGCCATGGATACGATCAAGCCCCTCTTCACGGCGACGGCGACCGCGACCGGTGGACGCAATGGCCACACCGAGGCGAGCGACGGATCGGTTGGCGCCGATCTCTCGGTGCCGAAGGCGATGGGCGGCCCGGGCAAGCCGAACACCAGCACGCCCGAGCACCTGTTCGCGGCCGGCTATGCGGCGTGCTTCGGCGGCGCCATCGATTTCGTCGGGAAGCAGCACAAGAAGAACGCCGCCAACGCCCGCGTCACCGCGGACGTCAGCATCGGCCCGCGCGACGGCGGCGGCTTCGGCCTCGCCGTCAAGCTGCACGTCGAGGACAAGACCCTTCCGCAGGCGGAGCTCGAGGCGCTGGCCAAGGAAGCGCACGAGAAGATCTGCCCCTATTCGCACGCGACGCGCGGAAACGTCGACGTGCAGATCGACGTCAAGGGTGCGTGACCGTCGGGCCGCGGCGGCCCGAGACTGACAATGATCGAGACCGACTTCGTCGGCGCAAGGCTCGGCGCTTTCGTCGCGGACACCTCCGGCGCAGCGCTGCCGCCGCATGTGCTGCACGAGGGCAAGCGCGCCCTGGTGAATTTCTTCGGATGCGCGATCGGCGCCGGCCGCGCGGCGGCGTGCGACACGCTGGTGCGCGTGCTGGGCGCATTCGGCGCCGGCGACAAGAGCACGCTGCTCGGCCGGCCGGACCGGCTCGATCCGCCCGAGGCCGCATTCGTCAATGCGGTCAGCGCCAATCTGCTCGACTACGACGACACGCATCTGCCGACCGTCATCCACCCCACCGCGCCGGTCGCGGCGCCGGTGCTGGCCGTGGCCGAAGCGCGCGGCCTGTCCGGGCGCGCGGTCCTGGAAGCCTTCGTTCTCGGCGCCGAGATCGAATGCCGCATCGGCAATGCGGTCTCGCCGGCGCACTACGCGCGCGGATGGCACATCACGGCGACCTGCGGCGTCTTCGGCGCGGCCGCCGCGATCGCGCGTCTGCTGGGGCTTTCGCCCGAGCGGACTTGGCATGCGCTGGGGATCGCCGCCAGCCAGTCGGCCGGCGTGGTCGAGAACCTCGCGACCGCGGCGAAGAATGTCGGCGTCGGCGGCGCGGCGCGCAACGGCATCCTGGCCGCGCTGCTCGCCGAGGCCGGCTACGCGGCGGCGCCGGCCGCGCTGGAAGGGCGGCTCGGCTGGGCGCAAGCGTCCGGTGGCGGCGATGGCTGGGGCGAGGCCATGGCCGCCTTGGGCATGCACTGGGAGCTGCTCGCCAACACCTACAAGCCTTACCCGTGCGGCATCGTGATGCATGCCGTCATCGATGCGTGCCTCGCGCTGCGGCAACAGCATGGCATCGTGGCGGAGCAGATTGCCGCGGTGACCGTGCAGGGCAACGCGCTGCTGCTCGCGCGCGGCGACCGCGTCGTGCACAACGAGCGTGACGCCAGGGTCAGCATCCAGCACTGCGCCGCGATTGCGCTGCTTTACGGCCGCGCCGGCACCGGCGAATTCACGCAAGCCGCCGCGCTCGATCGCGCGGTCGCACAATTGCGCCGGAAGGTGACCGCCGTGCTGGCCGCGGCGATGCCGGTCGGCGCCGCGACCGTCGCGCTCGACCTCGCCGACGGGCGCCGTCTGGCGCACACGGTCGTGGCTGCGCGCGGCAGCCGGGAAAGCCCGCTGACGGATCGCGACCTTACCGAGAAGGCGGCGGCCTTGATGGGTGAGGCCGGCCTTGCCGCCACCGCGGCGCCGCTGATCGAACGGCTATGGGCCCTGGAGCGCGAGAGCGATCTGCGCGGGCTCATGCGCCTGACGCGATCGAAGGCCGGTTGAGCGAGATCACGCTGATGCGTCTGACGATCGAAGCCGCTTCATCGCTCGCCCGGCAGGCGCTGGGTGCGCTCGGCTACGACCCGGGCGAAGCGTCGCTGATTGCGGATCATCTCATCGATTGCGAGCTGCGTGGGCTCGCCTACGGCGGCCTCGCGCGCATCATCAGCATCGGCGAGCGCCTCACCCGCATCGGCGATCGCCGGGCGCCGATGCGCATCGTCCGCGAGACGCCGGTGTCGGCCAAGATCGATGGCGGGGACCAGATCGGCTACCTCGTCGCCGATCGCGCGACGCGGCTCGCAATCGACAAGGCCAAGGCCTCGGGCATCGCCATCGTGGGCGCCAACGAGACCTGGTACACCGGGATGCTGTCCTACTATGCCGAGATGATGGCGACCGCGGGTCTCGTCAGCATGATGGCGTCGAACACCTCGCCGTGGGTCGCGCCGTATGGCGCGAGCGAGGGCCGCTTCGGCACCAACCCGATCTGCTTCGGTTTTCCCAGCACGGGTGACCCGGTCATCTGGGACGTCGGCACGTCCGCGATCATCCATGCCGACGTGACGCTGCACCAGCGGCTCGGGCAGGAGCTGCCCGAGGGCGTGGCCTTCGATCCGCAAGGCCGCGCCACGCGCGATCCTGCCGCTGCGCTCGCCGGGGCGTTTGCGGCCTGGGGCGGCGCCAAGGGCTCCGGGCTCGGGCTCGTGGTGCAGCTCCTGGGCACGCTCGCGGGCTCGCCGCCCATCCCGCCCGAGCTTGCGAATTTCGGCTTCCTCGTGCTGGCGGTGAGCCCGTCGCTGTTTGGCTCGGAAGAGGAATTCAGGTCGCACGTGACCGATTACGCCGAAGCCGTGCGTAAAGCCCGCCCGGTCGCGGGAGGCGAGGGCGCGCGCATGCCCTTCGACCGCTCGCTCGCCGAGCGGCGTCGGCGCCTGGCGGAAGGCGCGATCGATGTCGCCGACGAGATTTATGCTGCGCTCGCGAACCTCGCGGCTCCCGCCGGGCGCGCCGATCCCGGACGGAGCACGACATGATGATCTTCTCCCGGCAGCAGCCGGAGCCGTTTTAGCGCGGTGACGGCTACGCCCCCACCGCCGCGTCGACCGCATCGCCGAGCCGCTCCACGATCGTGTCCACCGCCGCTTCGTCGACGATGAACGGCGGCGCCAGCAGCACGTGGTCGCCGCGCTCGCCGTCCGCGGTGCCGCCCATCGGATAGACCATGAGGCCGCGCGCCATCGCGGCCTGCTTGACGCGCGCATTGATCTTGCGCGCCGGATCGAACGGCGCCTTGGTGCCGCGATCGGCGACGAGCTCGACGCCCTGAAACAGGCCGCGGCCGCGCACGTCGCCGACGAAGGGATGATTGCCGAAGCGCTCGCGCAGGCGGCGCTCGAGGTGGGTGCCCTGCCGGCGCACATTGGCCAAAAGATCGTCGCGGCGGATGACGCGCTGGACCGCGAGCGCCGCCGCGCAGGCGAGGGGATGGCCCGTATAAGTGTGGCTGTGCTGGAACGCGCCCGATCCTTGCGCCAGCGTCTGGAAGATCTTTGCGCTCAGCATGAGCGCGCCGATCGGCGCAAAACCGCCGCCGAGGCCTTTGGCGATCGCCATCAGGTCGGGGCTGATGCCGTCCTGCTCGCACGCATGCAGCGTGCCGGTGCGGCCCATGCCGCACATGACTTCGTCGAGGATCAAGAGGATGCCGTGGCGGTCGCAGATCGCGCGCACCGCCTTGAAGTAGCCGGGGACGGCCGGGACGGCGCCCATGGTCGCGCCGACCACCGGCTCGGCCACGAAGGCGATGACGTTCTGCGCCCCGAGCTCGGCGGTCTTCGCCTCGAGCTCGCGCGCGAGCCGCGCGCCGTAGGCCTCCGGGGTCTCGCCGGCGAGCTTCTCGCGGTATTCGTAGACGGGCGAGACGTGGTGCGTCTCGATCAGCAGCGGCGCGAACGCCCGGCGCTGCCATTCGCGCCCGCCGATCGCGAGCGCGCCGAGCGTGATGCCGTGATAGCTCTGGCGGCGCGCGATCAGGTAGCGCCGCTGCGGCTCGCCGCGCTCGACGAAATACTGGCGCGCGAGCTTGAGCGCGGCCTCGATCGCCTCCGATCCGCCGCTGACGTAGAACACGTGATCGAGTCCCGCCGGCGCGTGGGCGACAAGATCGCCGGCGAGCTCCTCGGCCGGCTGCGTGGTGAAGAAGCTCGTATGCGCGTATTCGAGCGTGTCGAGCTGCGCGCGCATCGCCGCGATGACGTCGGGATGCGAATGGCCGAGGCACGACACCGCGGCGCCGCCGGAGGCGTCGAGGTAGTCCTTGCCGTCGGCGTCGCGGATGAAGATGCCGCGGCCGGAAACCGCCGTCGGATAGCGATGCGCGATCGATCGATGCAAGACGTGCGTCATGGAAGCGTCCTTGGGGCGTCCTTGTCAGCCGCAGGGGGGCGCGCGTCAAGCGCGCGTCGCGCCGGGATCAGGCCAGCGCGCCCACGGCTGTGCGGCAAACTATCGCCGGCGGACGGCGCTTGCAATATATGTTTCATTTGTGTTTTATTCAATAAAGTGTTTCAGTACCGTACGATGCCGCCGCGTGGCGTTCTGCGGCGGTCGAGAGGGAGAGTTCGCATGAAACGCGCAGCCTTCGTTGCGTCACTCGCCGTGACGGGATTCGTTGCCGCCGGCGCCTATGCGGCCGAACCGATCACGCTCGGTTGGGTCGGGCCGCTGTCGGCGCCCGGCAACTTCGCGAGCGGCCAGGAGATGCAATGGGCCGATCAGCTCGAGGTCGACCAGATCAACGCGGCGGGCGGCGTGCTCGGCCGCCAGCTCAAGGTAGTTTACGAGGACACCAAGAACCAACCGGCCGAAGCCAGCGCCGCGGCGGTACGGCTGGTCACCCGCGACAACGTCGCGGCCATCTTCGGCGAGTTTCATTCATCCGCCGCGCTCGCCGAGATCGAGATCGCGCACAAGAACGGCGTGCCCTGGGTCGGGACCGACGTGTGGGCCGACAAGATCACGGCGCAGCAGTATCCGGAGGTCTTCCGCCTCGCGCCGGCGAACTCGCTCGTCTACGTCAAGGTCGCCGACTGGATGGTCGAGCAGGGTTTCAAGCACGTCGCGATCATCGCCGAGAACACCGACTTCGGCCAGGACGGCGCCAAGGTCGTCTCCGCCGAGCTCAAGAAGAAGGGCCTCGATCCCAAGCTCGTCACCATCGACGTCAACCAGCAGGACTTCACGCCGGCACTGCTGCGCCTGACGAGCGCGGGCGACAAGCCCGACATCATCGAGATGGTCGTCGCCGGCCAAGCGCAGTACCAGATCGTCAAGCAGGCGTGCCAGCTCGGGCTTGCACCCAATGCCAAGACGAAGCTGCTCGGCTCGAGCGGCCTGCTGCAGAAGGAAGTCTGGCAGGTCGACGGCGACTGCGCCAACCATCTGCTCGCCGTCAACGTCGCGACGCCGAAGAAGGACTGGAACGCCAAGGCCAAGGCATTCGTCGACGCCTTCCAGAAGAAGTACAACCGTCCGCCGACGGGCGTTGCGATGGAAGCCTATGACACGCTCGGCGTCGTCGTCGCGGCGATCGCGCAGGCCAAGTCGGCCGAGCGCAAGGACATCATCAAGGGGCTCGAGTCGATCAAGTGGGAGGGCGTGAACGGCACCTATTCGTTCCCCACCACCAAGGACCCGGCCTGGGCCTACCACCAGTTCATCGACGTGCCGTTCCACATCATCCAGTACACGGCCGCGAACCAGCCCCCGACCGACGCCGCGATCGTCTTCCCGAAGAAGTGGGCGACGACCGACAAGCTGCTGCCGTGAGTGAATGGCCGCACGTGATCTTTGCACGGTGTTGGCGCTCCCTCTCCCCGCTCTTGCGGGGAGAGGGTCGGGGTG
>Ga0209006_10001086_pt1 | contig 24957 bp, 22 predicted proteins | sample JacPin_JW_Ref_O2_FD_188567 | JGI IMG/M metagenome (GOLD analysis project Ga0209006, IMG submission 188567) | Forest soil microbial communities from Algoma, Ontario, Canada - Jack Pine, Ontario site 1_JW_Ref_O2 (SPAdes) (version 2) | ecosystem: Environmental > Terrestrial > Soil > Boreal... | reverse complement strand
AGAAGGATAACGAGCTCCTCAACACCGACCTCCGCATCTTCGCCCTGATCCGCATGGGGATCCACGAGAACGAAAAGATCGCCCGCATCCTCGAATATTCCGTAAATACCATCAATACCTACAAGACCAGGATCAAGAACAAATCCATCATCCCCAACGACGAATTCGAACAACGCATCATGGAGATCCGCACCATCTGACCCCCATCCCACTTCCACCTCACTCCGGAACGATACTCACTGCCGCCCCACCACCCGCCGCCAGCTTTAGCGCCAGCCGGTCCTGGCTCGTCACCACCTTCTTCTCGATCGTATACGCCTCCGGGTTATCCTTCCAATCCGCATTATCCGCATCCCGGTATATGATCGCCTGATACTTTCGCCCCTTATCCAGGAACCCCAGCGAAACATCCGCTACCCGCGCATGCTCATCCGTTATCGCCCCGAGATACCACCCATCCTGACCCTTCCCCTTCCGCGCGATCGTAATATAATCCCCCGGCTCCGCCTCCAGTATCTTCGTATCATCCCAATCCACCGGCACATCCCGGATGAACCTGAACGCATCCATATGCGCCGCATAATTTTCCGGCAGGTCCGCAGCCATCTGTAACGGACTGTACATCGTCACATAAAGAGCCAGTTGCTTGGCCAGCGTACTATGCACCTGCCTCCCCGGAACAGTGGAATACCCTTTTATCCTGAATATGCCCGGCGTGTAATCCATCGGCCCAAGAAACATCCGCGTGAAGGGCAGAGTGGTGCTGTGCTTCGGATCGGTTTCCGCGCTCCACTTGTCCCACTCCATGCCGCGAACACCTTCTGTGTTGATCAGGTTCGGCCAGGTGCGCGTCATCGTGGCGGGTTTCTGATCACCGTGGAAATCGACGAGAATGTGACGCTGCGCTGCTTCGCGGCACACGCGATAAAAGTATTCGATCATCCACTGGTCGCTGCGCTGCATGAAATCCACTTTGATGCCTTGCACGCCCCATTTTTGAAACTGATCCAGCGCCGGTATCAGTTTCTCGTCGAGTTCTTTCCATCCGGCCCACAAAATTAATCCGACATTTTTCTGTTTTGAGTAAGCCGCAAGCTCTTCCATATTCACTGCCGGAACGACTTCGAGAATGTCGCCGTGCTTGTACCAGCCTTCGTCGAGAATGATGTAGGGGATCTGATATTTTGCCGCGAAGTCGATGAAATATTTGTACGTGTCCGTGTTGACGCCTGCCTTGAAATCCACGCCGTACAAATTCAACGCATTCCACCAATCCCACGCTACTTTGCCTGGCTTGATCCACGACGTATCGGCAATCTTCGACGGGCTCTCGAGCAAATACACGATCGAGTTCGTCAGCAAATCCCTGTCCTGATCGACGATGCCGAGCACGCGCCACGGATAGGTCCGCGTCCCCTTCGTCACTGCGATGTAGTCCGCCGCTTCGGTCACGGGAACATTCAGCTCGGTGTCTTTGTGATCCTTCAATGCGAACGGAGGGAACGTCGCAGCAAGCCCACTCGCGCCCGTGCCCTTCAGCCACAACCCCGGATATTCATCTACATCGGATTCCGCGACGGCGACGCTCGCGCCCTGGCCCACCTGAACAATGGCGGGCAGCGTCGCGATGAATTCCGGCAAGACGTCTGACAGGTGATGCGGTAGATATTTCCGTTCGTTGTGCGACATGAAGCTGTCTTCCTGCGGGTAGTAGACGATGTCATTCGCCGCAAAATTCAGATTCATCTCTTCGCCGTAAATTTTTATTTGCGAAGCGGGGAGGGAAGTCTCGAAGCGATACGCTACGCCTTCGTTGTATGCGCGGAAAGTCACAGCGTAGCCGCCATCGAACTCGATGCGCTGTTCGTTGTAGTGATCGCGAATCTTGGCGAACTTCTGCCGCACGACAGGCTCGACCACTTCGTCGTGTGTGGTCGCTTTCGCGCGCACAACCTTAGTGTTGTCTTTGCCGAGCGTCTTGTGATCGACATCCATCGAGAGAGTGCTGTCTTCCAGAATCGCGCGGCCTTCGAGCACGACGTCGTAGTGAATGCCGTGCGCAGTGCGAATCCGTACTTCGATGCGTTTGTCGGGGGATTTCAGATCGAAGCTCGATTGCTCCGCGGCTAACGCGCCGCTCGCACATAGCGTCGCAGCGAAGACCAACGAGAAGAGATTCGCCAAGAATTTCATCGAGTCCCTCATGACAGCCCCGCGTCCGTACCAACCGCGACCACGAAATATTTCGCCGGAGTCTTGCCGACATTCGTGATGCCGTGTTCTTCGTTGGAAGCGACGAAGGCTAATCCACCCGGGCCGATATTCTTTTTCTTGCCCATCACGTTGAACTCGACCGTGCCTTCGCGCACGAGCCACATTTCGGAGTGCACATGGTGGTGCGGCGGATGCGGCATGCCCCCGGGCGGGAGCATCGTTTCGTGCACTTCCAGGATTTCGCCGGTCGCGAGTTTACCCATCACGATCGGACGAAACTCCGCGCCTTCCGGAGACTTGGTGACCTTCAATTCCTCGAAGGTCCAGGCGCCTGACGGGAGGACGGCAAGGTCGCGAGTTTGTGCAGACGCGGTTTCCGCGGCGGCAAGCGCGCTGAATGCGGTCAGAAGGGAAGCGGATGCGAGTGGCAGGGACTGCAGGACATCCCGGCGAGTCATCGACATGGAGACTCCTTAAACGTTTAACCTGATGAATTTAAAAAATGGCGCTGGCACCAGCGCCTGCATAAATGACGCAAGAGAGATTCTTCGCCGGAGAGAAATTTGTCAAGGGCAAGTCGAAAGAAGGAGGAGCTTCGCGGATTGATCGAAGAGAGATTCATCGCACAAAGAACGCGCGATGACGCAGAGCACCTCTCTCCGTGAGCCGACGCGTTCTCAGGAAGTGAACGCGAAGAAAAGGCGTCGGCTCCCTCCGCTCGGAATGACAGTCTTCAGTTGGCGCAGGCTCATTCCAGTCGGAATCACAGGCTTGCGCGATGATGTGTGGCTCGTGTTGACGCCGGGCGGGGCGAGCCCCGCCCCTACAACGGCGGGGAGGAAATCGCAGCAAGCAAAGAGCGCTGGTTTAGAGAGAGACGGCGGCGCTGGCGCTGCGGGAGGCGCGGTAGATGGCTTCGATTAGGGCGACGGATTTGCGGCCTTCGGCGCCGTCGCAGATTGGTTGGCCGTTCGTGCGGATGGCGTGCAGAAAATCCTCGAGGATTTTTTGGTGGCCGCGGATGTCGGTGACGGCGGCGGAGGATGCGCTCAGGTTTGTGTCGGTTGGTGCTTCCGAAGGTTGCTCTGCTGCGGCGGGATTGCGTAAGTCCAACGCGATGATGCGATCGTGTTCGAGGATGACCGTTCCTTCGGTGCCGGTGATTTCGACGCGGCGCTGATAGCCCGGAAACGCAGCCGTGGTTGCGTGCAATGTGCCGAGGGCGCCGTTGGCAAATTCCAGAATCGCGAGCGCCGTGTCTTCCGATTCGATTTTGTGCAGTGCTGTGGCGGTTCGCGATTGGACGCGCGTCACGTCGCCGATGGTCCACAACACGAGATCGACGGTGTGCACGCCTTGATTCATGAGCGCGCCGCCGCCGTCGAGTTTCATCGTGCCGCGCCACTTTGATTTGCCGTAATAGTCGGGCGGGCGATACCACTTCACGCGCGCGTCGACGAACAGGATCTTTCCCAGCGCGCCGCTGTCGATCAGTCGCTTCAGCCGCTGGATATCAGGCTTCACGCGATCCTGAAACATCACACCGAGTTTTACACTCGCGGCATTCGCCGCCGCGATCAATTCGTCTGCGCGCGCAGTGGTGATGTCGATTGGCTTTTCCGTCAGGACGTGGACGCCGCGATGCACGGCGTCGATGCCTTGTTGCGCGTGCAATCCTGAAGGGCTGCCGATCATCACGAGGTCGATCGGCTTATGCGCCAAAAATGCGTTGTAGTCGGTGAACGGCTTGCCGCCGTATTCGCGGGCGAGCCGTTCGACGTTCTGCATATTTGTTCCGTAAATCGCGGAAATAACGACGCCGGCATTCGCCAGCGCAGCGCGCGCGTGCGTCTCCGAAATATTTCCGCCACCGATCAGACCGACGTGTGTTGGCATACGCTCTGGAGTCCTGAAATTGTTCGCGATATTTTGCGCCGCGCTCGATTGAAGCAGAGTGCGGCGCTACGTAACAGAAGAATCCGCTGGGAAAATCTCCGGGCAAGTCGTGCGGAAACTTTTCTTACGGCTCGCGGCCGCCGGGAACATCGACACGCGAACCGCTATGCTGCGAATGCACGTGTCCGCTCGGCGCACCGATCACGACTTCCTGCTTAGCATCGTCGAACGTGACTCGTTGTCCGGTCTGGATCGCCGCTATCGTCATGCACAGCGCGACCGACTGGTTGTATCCCGTCTCGATGTCCGCATTCGGCCGCTTGCGCTGCTGCACGCACTCCATCCAGTTTCGAAGGTTGGCGACGGTGGCCTCATCTGGTCCGCTATTTTCGCCCTGCGGCGTAACAAACGAAGCCGATCCGCTCGCGGCAATTGTTCCGCTGGCTGTGCTCGCACCCGAACCTACGGAGCGCTCCGGTTGCGTCGCCGCATTCTTTCGCTCGGTACGTTCTGCGGCGACTGCGGCACGCTCCGCGCCGTCGCTTTCCGGCGCGGGCGCCGCGAACGTTACCGGAGTCAACGGAGCGACTTTCAGTTCCGCTTCTCTGGCGTATTCTTCGGTAAGGCCACCGGTTGGCGTGACAATGCCTTTCTCCAAATCCAACATCCCACCGTTCGAAAAATAATGTTCGCGCACGCCGCCGGCCGAATTGGTCATGCGGGCGGTGTAGACAACCTGAAATCCTTTCGCCGCGCCGGTCGCGCCTTCATCGATCGGCCCGTAGTCAAAGACGGCGGTCATGGTGTCCCAGTTTTTTCGGCCGTCGCGCCAGCGATAAATTCCGCCGTTGGCAACGACGCTGCGCGGCCGTGCGAATCCGGTGAACCACTGCACGGTGTCGATGCGATGCACCATCCACTGATCCGGAATGCCTGACGAGAACGGCCAAAAGAGGCGAAACTCAACATACTTCCGGGCATCGAACTGTTCTGGCGGACGACCCGTCAGGAATCGCTTCCAATCGGTATCGGACTCACGCAATTGCGACACAATCTTCGGCCTGCGCCAGTGCAACGGCTGATTGATGTTGTAGGTGAGTTCGACGCTCACGAGATCGCCGAAAGCGTTCGACTTCATGTAGTCGTTGATTCGTTGGTATGTGGGCGAACTGCGGCGCTGCGTTCCGATGGCGACGACGCGGTCGGTGCCTTTCACCGCGGTGCGAATCGCGCGCGCGTCCTCCATCGTGTTGGCGAGCGGCTTTTCGATGTAGGCGTCGCGTCCGGCGCGAAGCGCTTCGACGCCTTGCGTCGAATGCTGAAAATCGGGCGTGGCGATGATCACGGCCTGGACGTCTTTGTTTTCGTAGAGCTCTTCGTTGTTTCGTGCGAGCGCGATTTGCCTGCCGCCGGGCAGCTTCGAGACAAACGCGCCGCCATCTTCGCGCCGCTTCGACCAGATGTCGGAGAGCGCCACGAATTCAAAATTCAGCTCGCCAGCCGATTTCATGAATGCCGGCGCAAGACTGTTCTTGAAGCGATCCGAAAATCCGATGATGCCCACGCCGACGCGGTCGTTCGCGCCCGCGATTTTTGCGTAGCTCGACGCCGCTGCGCTCAGCGCCGTCCCGGCCACGCCTGCCCCGGCCAGCTTCAAAAAGCTGCGCCGTGACGCGCCTCCTCTCGCCATCGAAACTCCTCCAAGCTTTGTCCAGTACGCTCCTCCGAGCTTTATCCTGGACGCTCTACTGAGCGATAGAATGCCACAAGTGCTGCGGCAAGTAAGGTATTGCGGCTTGATGAGTATGATGAAGAGGGGAACTTGCGGCAAAGTGCGGCGTCAGGTACCCTTCGCGGTGATGAGGTGAACCGCTTAACCGACCGGGCCAGACGGTGCCAGCCTGTATGACGAGCATTTCGAACATCGAAGAAAGATTTCTCGCGCGATTTGCGGGCAAGCCTCGCGTCTTTCGCGCGCCCGGACGCGTCAATCTCATCGGCGAACACACCGATTATAACGACGGCTTCGCGATGCCGGCCGCGATCGAGTTTTATTGCTGGGTGGCGGTCGGTGCGCGGAGCGATCGCAAACTGTCGATCTATTCGCACGAATTTTCCGCGAACGCGGAAGTCGATTTCTCGACGAATTCGATTTCGCCGACGAAATCGTGGAGCGATTATCCGATCGGTGTTGCGGTCGAGCTGGAGAAGGCGGGCATACCGCTCCGTGGCGCGAATCTGTTGATTGAGAGCGAAGTGCCGATGGGCGCGGGCCTGAGTTCGTCGGCGGCGATCGAGGTTGCGACGGCGCTGGCCCTTTCTGAATCGGCGGGGGCACATCCGGATCGGCTGCAACTGGCGCGGCTTTGCCGCAAGGCCGAGAATGAATTCGTGGGCGCGCGCGTCGGCATCATGGATCAGTTTGTTTCGCTGCACGGCGAGAAGAATCACGCGCTGCTGTTGGATTGCCGGTCACTGACGTTTGAGCCGTTGGCCATTCCCGATTCCGTAAAGCTGGTGATCAGCAACACGATGGTGAAGCACGAGCTGGCGTCGAGCGAATACAATCGGCGGCGCGCGGATTGCGAAGAGGCGGTGCGGAGGCTCGCGACGGTTTTGCCGGGGATCAAGGCGCTGCGCGATGTGACGCTGGAACAGCTTGAGAAGCATCGCGGACTGTTGACCGAAGTGATTTACAAACGAGCGCTGCACATCGTCACCGAGGATGCGCGCGTGCTGGACAGCGGGCAGGCGTTGCGCGCCGGAGACATCGAACGCTTTGGGAAGCGGATGGCGGAGTCGCATCGCAGCTTGCGCGATTTGTATGAGGTGAGCTGCCGCGAGCTCGATCTGATGGTGGATCTGGCGTATCAACAGAGAGGCGTTTTTGGCGCGCGTATGACAGGCGGCGGATTTGGCGGTGCGACGATTAATCTGGTGGATGCGCGTTACGCCGGCGAATTCAAAGAGAACATCGCGAAGGCATACAGGCATGAAACTGGGCTGATGCCGCAGATTTATATTTGCAATCCGGCGGAGGGCGCCGGAGCTGTTTCCTGAGTCCCAGAGCATGACCCCACTGGAAAAAAAAGACACGCCGCATCGCCGCTGGAATCCGTTGTTGCGCGAGTGGGTGCTGGTTTCGCCGCATCGTACGCAGCGGCCGTGGCAGGGGCAGGTCGCGAAGGCTGGCTCGGCGCCTCTCCTTCAATACGATCCTGAATGCTATTTGTGTCCAGGGAATTCGCGGGCGGGCGGAGCGGCCAATCCAAAGTATACGGGCACGTATGTTTTCAACAACGATTATCCGGCGCTGCTGGCCGATATTCAGCCGTTCGAGGTTGATGAGTCGGGTTTGATCGTGGCGCGGAGTGAACGCGGAATTTCGCGCGTGATTTGCTTTTCGCCGCGGCATGACTTGACGATTTCGCGAATGCAACCGGTGGAAGTGCGTGCGGTGATCGATGTGTGGGCCGAGCAATATCGCGAGCTGGCTGCCGTCGAGTGGATCAAGCACGTACAGATTTTCGAGAATCGCGGCGCGATGATGGGGGCCAGCAATCCACATCCGCATTGCCAGCTCTGGGCGAATGAGAATATTCCGAACATTCCGTCGCGCGAGTTGGCGGCGCAAAGCGAGTATTTAGGAGCGAAGAAGCAGTGCTTGTTGTGCTCGTATTTGAAGATTGAGCAGAATGATCGCGAGCGGATTGTGGTGGAGAACGATCACTTTGCGGCGCTCGTACCGTACTGGGCAGTTTGGCCGTTTGAGACGATGATTCTGGGGCGGCGGCATACGCAGAGCTTGATCGATTTGAACGATGATGAGCGGAATGCGCTGGCGGCGATCATGCGAAGTTTGACGATTCGCTACGATAATTTGTTTACGACGGCGTTTCCGTACACGATGGGGTTTCACCAGGCGCCGACGGATGGCATCGCGCATCCGGAGTTCCATTTTCATGCCCATTATTTTCCGCCGTTGCTGAGGTCGGCGACGGTGCAGAAATTTATGGTGGGGTACGAGATGCTGGCTTCGCCGCAGCGGGATATTACAGCAGAGGCGGCGGCAGCGACGTTGCGCGGGCAGGTGGAAGTGCATTTTCTCGATCGATCGTGAGTTCTCGATCGGCTTCTTCGTTTTCATGATCAATGGTTATCGACGCTCATCAGCATTTCTGGCGGTTCAATCCGGTTCGTGATGCTTGGATTACGGACGAGATGTCGACGATCCGACGCGATTTCCTGCCGGGCGATCTCGTGCCGGATCTGGATGCGAACGGAGTCGACGCGACGATTGCGGTGCAGGCGGATCAATCGGAAGCGGAGACGGAGTTTTTGTTGGGGCTGGCGGAGCGGAATCGTCGGATTGCGGGGGTTGTTGGATGGGTAGATTTGCGATCGTCCGAGATTGAAAAGCGGCTGGAATATTTTTCGAGATTCAAAAAGCTGCGAGGAATTCGTCATGTTGCACAGGCGGAGACGGACGATCGGTTTCTGGTGCGGCCTGATTTTGTACGCGGCGTTGGGAAGCTGAAGAGTTTCGAGCTCACTTACGATGTCTTGATTTATCCGCGTCAGCTTCCTGCTGCGATTGAGTTGGTTGGGAAATTTCCTGAGCAGAAATTTGTCGTCGATCATCTAGCGAAGCCGGAGATCAAAGCGAAGAAGTTCGAGCCGTGGACGACTCTCATTCGAGAAATCGCCGCCAGTCCGAACGTTTATTGCAAATTGTCGGGATTGGTGACTGAAGCCAATTGGAGAAGCTGGAAGCCGGAAGATTTCGAGCCGTATCTCGATGTTATGTTTGATACGTTCGGAACGAAACGAATGATGTTCGGCTCGGACTGGCCGGTGTGCCTTGTGGCTGCGACGTATGCGGAGGCGAAGAACATCGTTGAGTCTTACGTCGATCGGCACGCGCCAAAGGCAAAAGCGGCGATCTTCGGCGAGGTTGTGAAAGATTTCTACAGCCTCGAGCTGGCCGCATCGGAATAAAATGCGCTGTCGCGCGATGTTATTTGACACGATTTAAACCAATTTCTATATTCTTTGGATCCACATCGATCGCTACGGAAACGGACTCGGATGCAGAACACGGTGCTTCAGCTTGACCCGCGAGACAATGTTTTGGTTGCGCTGAAGGCGTTGCGGAAGGGCGACTCGGTTTCGTTTTCGGGCAGCGAGTACACGTTGCTGTCGGACATCCCGGCGAAGCATAAATTTGTTACGAAGGATCTTGCTGCGGGCGAGCGGATCATCATGTACGGCGGGCTTGTCGGGACGATGAGCGAGGCGCTGCGGCGCGGGGACTTACTTTCGACGAAGAATTTGCGGCATGCGGCGTCGGACTATCACTCGAGTACGGTTGCGCCGCCGCGGTGGACTGCGCCGGATGTGTCGAAGTGGCGCGAGCGAACGTTTCTTGGCTACCACCGGGCGGATGGGCAGGTTGGGACGCGGAATCATTGGCTTGTTGTGCCGCTGGTGTTTTGCGAGAACCGCAACCTCGGAGTTTTGAAGCAGGCGTTTGAGGAAGAGTTGGGATTTGCGTTGCCGCAGGTTTATCGGCGGCAGGTTGCGGAGATGGTGAAACTGTTCCGCGAAGGGAAGTCGGCCGAGCTCAAAGATTTTCAGTCTGGCAACGGCAAGTCGCAGGCGAGTACTGCGCCGAGAGTTTTTAAGAACATTGATGGCATCAAGTTTTTGACGCACGAGCAAGGGTGCGGTTCGACGCGAGAAGATACGCGCAATCTTTGCGGGATTCTGGCGGGATACATTCATCATCCGAATGTGGCTGGTGTGACGGTGCTCAGCCTTGGTTGTCAGCACGCGCAGACGGCGACGCTTGTCGAGGAAATCAAGAAGCGCGATCCGAATTTCTCGAAGCCGCTGCTTGTATTTGATCAGCAGCAGATGGGTGAAGAATCGAAGATGTTGTCGAAGGCGATTCACGACACGTTTGTCGGCATGGTTGAGGCGGACAAAGTCGAACGTAAGCCGGCACCGCTGTCGAAGTTGGTCGTTGGGCTCAAGTGTGGCGGATCGGATGGGTTTTCGGGGATTTCGGCGAATCCGGCGATTGGGCACACGGCTGATTTGCTCTCGGCGGTTGGCGGGCGCGGCATTTTGTCGGAGTTTCCGGAGCTTTGCGGCGTCGAACAGCAACTGATCGATCGCAGCGTGAGCAGGGAAGTCGGCGACAAATACATGAACCTGATGCGCGATTACGCGGCGCGAGCGAAGGCGGTTTTCGCGAGCTTCGAGATGAATCCATCGCCAGGGAATGTGCGGGATGGTTTGCTGACCGATGCGATGAAGTCTGCGGGCGCGGCGAAAAAGGGCGGGACGTCGCCGGTGACAGCAGCGCTCGACTACCCGGAGTATTCGAGTGTGCCGGGATTGAATTTGTTGTGCACGCCGGGCAGCGACGTGGAGTGCGTCAGCGCGCAGGTTGGCGCGGGCGCGAACGTTGTGTTGTTTACGACGGGACTCGGAACGCCGACGGGGAACCCGATCACGCCGGTGATAAAGCTTTCGACGAATTCGGAGTTGGCGCGACGCATGCCGGACATCATCGACATTGACACTGGTTTGATCATCGAAGGCGATTCGACGATCGAGAAAATGGGCGAGGAAGTTTTGGAGAAGATCATTCAGGTTGCGAGCGGCGAAGTTCACGTGAAAGCCGAAGTTCTCGGACAGAATGATTTCATCCCGTGGAAGCGTGGTGTTTCGTTGTAGCCGTTGGCTGGCAGCAGCAGGCACGCTTCAGCCAAATCGAAATTTATCTCCGCTTGAGGTCATCATTTGCCACTGAAAATTCGAGAGAAGAAAGATTGCCGCTGGGACCTCGTGAGTCTCGGCGAAGTGATGGTGCGATTCGATCCCGGTGATCGGCGCATCGCGACGGCGCGGACCTTTGAGGTCTGTGAAGGCGGCGGCGAATACAACGTGGCGCGCGGATTGAAGCGCTGTTTCGGGCTCGACACGGCAATTGTCACGGCGTTCGCGGACGATCCTGTCGGCAAGCTACTTCAAGATTTGCTCTATCAGGGCGGCGTCGATCAAACGTATGTGAAGTGGTTGCCGCACGACGGCGTTGGGCGATCGGCGCGCAATGGATTGAACTTCACCGAGCGCGGGTTTGGCGTTCGCGCAGCGGCAGGCTCTTATGATCGGGGGCACACCGCGGTTTCTCACCTCAAGCCTGCCGATTTCGATTGGGATGAAATCTTTGGCAAGTACGGCGCGCGCTGGTTGCACACGGGCGGAATTTTCTGCGCGCTTTCAGACTCGACACCAGAGGTCGCGCTCGCGGCGGTTCAGGCTGCGCGCAAACATGGCACGATTGTTTCGTACGATCTGAACTATCGCGCGTCGCTTTGGAAATCGCTCGGCGGAAAGAAGCAAGCGCAGGAAGTGAATCGCAAGATTGCGCCGTTCGTCGATGTGATGCTGGGCAACGAAGAGGATTTTTCGGCGGCGCTTGGATTCGACGTGCCGGGGATGGACGAGCATCACTCGCATTTCGCCATTGAAGGGTTTCAGCAGATGATCAAGACGGTGCTCAAGACGTATCCGTTCCAGGTTGTTGCGACGACGTTGCGCAAGGCAAAAACCGCGACGCAAAATGACTGGGGCGCGATCTGCTACTACGATGGTCGCTTCTTCGAGGCGAAGAACCGCGAAAATCTTGAAATTTTCGATCGCGTCGGCGGCGGCGACTCGTTTGCTTCCGGACTCATCTACGGATTTCTCGCTGGTAAGGACGCGCAATTCGCCGTTGATTGCGGCGCGGCTCACGGTGCGCTAGCGATGACGACGCCGGGCGATACGTCTATGGCGACGCTCGACGATGTTTTGCAAGTCATGAAAGGTGTCGGCGCAAGAATCGCACGCTGATCGGTACCCGGTTCGCGTTGGCGCGAACGTCAAACTCTCAAAGGATTTCTTCCGAGGCCATGATGGACAAGAACGCGGTTCGCGAACGAATTCTAGGTGTCGGGATCGTGCCCGTGGTTCGGGCATCGTCGTCTGCTGAAGCGCGCACGGCGGCCGAGGCGGTTTGCAAGGGCGGCATTCCGATCGTCGAAATCACGATGACGGTGCCGGGCGCCGTCGAAGTGATTCGAGAATTGGCGAAGCAATTTTCTCCAGATCAATTGTTGGTCGGCGCAGGCACCGTGCTCAATCCGGAGCAAGCGCAGCGCTGTCTCGACGCGGGCGCGCAATTCCTGGTTAGTCCAGGTTTCAACGCAAAGACCGTTGCTCTCGCTATCGCCGAGCGGCGTCTCATCATGGCTGGCGCGCTCACGCCGACCGAAGTCATTTCGGCGTGGGAAGCCGGGTCGGATTTCGTCAAGGTTTTTCCCGCCGGAAACGTCGGCGGACCGAAGTACATCAAGGCGCTGAAAGGTCCGCTACCCGATGTGCCGCTAATCCCGACCGGCGGCGTGAATCTGCAGACTGCGGCGGAATTTCTCGAAGCTGGCGCGGCCGCGCTCGGAATTGGCGGTGAACTTGTTCATCCGGGACATCTGAAGTCCGGAAACACCGAAGCGATCGTCGACGCAGCGCGAACGTTTGTAGCGATTGTGAAAGAGACCCGCGCGAAAGAGACGTCTGCCTGACATCTGCGTGTCGCATCGGCGCGAAAAGCGCGAACTCCGTTGCGCAGCGCTAACAATCTATTGCGTCTTCAGCGACTCCGCCAAGCTCTCCAGATTTTGCGCGCGAATGTGAATCACTCCGCGGCGTGGACTGTCGATATCCGCGATCAGGAAGAATGAAATCGAAAGCACGATCGGCAAAATCAAAAACAGCAACTCACTTTTTAACCGCACGCCGTAGCCAATCAACAGATTGCAGAAGACTGAAATCGTAACCAGCAGAATCCACGCCGCCGCGGGAATTCGATTCCACCAAGCCGCTTGCGCGTAGCCTTGCGCGTTCAGCACATCATTCATTCCCGCGACGACTAATGCGGTCAAGGGAGTTGGTTGAGCCTTCGCAGGCGCGATAGCCACGGCCCAAAGCTGATTCTGTAGCTGCATCGTTGCAGTGTTGCTGTCAGCGATCGATGCCGGGTCTCGCGAACCGTAATACTGAATCCGCCTGTCGAGGTATTGCTTAAGGAGCGCTCGAATTTTGGCTGCGTCGGCAGGCGGCAGCGCATCAACGCGAAGATATTCGGTGCCAATCGCGTTCGCCTCCTGCTCCTCGAAATTCATGCGCTGATCGTACCGGCTGACCGCCATTGAAAACGTGAAGCCGATGATGAGTCCGAGGAGCGTGAGGGTCGCGCCGACGATGAAGGTGAAGTCCTGAGTGTCGTCGTCAGCGAGGCCGTGGTGTTTCTTGCGAAACGTCAATCCGATGTGAGCCGCTGCCCAGAGGGCGCCGAACGCGACGATCAGAAGAAAGAATGGTTGGCGGAGCAAATTAGCCATGGCTGAGAGGGCGACAGTCTACAACAGGCGAGGGAACGGAAGACGCGAGAACGCGCGGAGCGAAATGGTCAACGTTCATAGAACAAACAGAAAAGTGGCTCCGGGGCATGGACTCGAACCATGATAACCAGCTTCAAAGGCTGGTGTCCTGCCGATTAGACGACCCCGGAATTGGGTGAAGAAGCCCGCGGAATCAATGCGGGCGCACGTCCGACAGAAACTCGCTCGATTGAAAGGCGACTTAGCGCTCACCGAACGTTCGCAGAGAAAGAATAGCAGATGGTCACAGCATGCCGCTACCGACGGGCGTGCAATTCGGTCAAGAAATGGTGTGCGCGCCGGACAGACGCACAGCCAAGGATTGATAGAGGGAGTGTTGCTAGTGGACGCTCGTTTTCCCGTCGTTGGGCGCAGTGGTCGCTTGAGTTTCCTCACTGGCTGCTTTTTCACGCGGTTCGCCGCCGGCTTCGCTCAACACGCAATCCATCTTCAGGCGGCGAAAAAGCGCGCTCAGATCGTCGTACTTGGAATACACGGCATCGATCCCGGCATCGCGCGCGGCCAATTCCAACTCGCGATTGCTATGCGCGGTCAGCAGATAGAGTTTCGCGGTAGGCAGCATGAACCGCAGCGCCGTCGCGGCTTCGAGGCCGTTCATTTCGGGCATCGCGAAATCCAAAATCACAAGGCTAGGGCTCAGCAGTTGCGCCTTTTCGACGGCGTCCACGCCATTCACCGCCTCTCCGCAGACCGAAAATTCAGGAAGCTCTTCGATGCGCACGCGCAGCGTACGGCGGATCGCTTCATGATCGTCCACAATCAGCACAGAGGTTTTTGGCAAGTGCGCCCTCCTGGAGCCGGTACTGTTCTACCCGAATTTTGGATGCGGATACACTGGAGAAAGGATGAGGTGGATCGGCATCTCTCGCAGGCGATTTTTCGCGGCTCAAATCTCAACTCAACTCCTTGGTCGTTCAGGGCCGGCTGACCGACAACGGCGGGCCTAGAAATACCACTCCCCACGGCGCTCCAAACGCGTTTAGATCATCACGGCTCGGTTTTTTCAAAAAAACCTCGCTCAGGCCTAGGAAGAACGCGTACGCATCCATGCCGGGTAACATCACGACGAGTTGCCGGGCTGGCTTATGGGCGATGTTCACGAAAGCATGAGAGGCGCCTCCGGGAACGCACACCACGTCGCCTTCGCCAGCCTCGAACCGCCTGTCGTCCACTTGGAATAGGTAGCGGCCCTCAAGGACGCGAAAAATTTCTGTCTCCCTGTGCCGATGTAGTGGAGGCCCGAATCCTGGAGCGTTGACCGTCTCGAGCAGGGTCAGCTCACCTCCGCTAACGCTGGAGGGAAGTCGAACGGCCAGATCAAGCCCTAAAGCCTCTATTTTTAATGGTTTATCATGCTCGATCGCCGACTGAAAGAACTGGAACGGCATCCTGGCGCCCCCTTGAGATCGCCATTTTGCCATAGGAGTCAAAAAGTAACCGTGCCTGACCGGGAGGACGGTATCCCACGCGCTATCCCGATGGGACAAGAATTTGCCACTTGGTGGAACTCCGACGGGACCATCCACGGCCCCTTGTTGTCTCGGGGATACCTGCCCGACTATCTAAGGCCAATATAATCAGCAATATAGCTTATTTTTGCGGTACTGGGCCCAAGTCTCCGCTTGGCACCGTGCCTGCTCTTTTCATTCTCCGGAAAACCATCGCTGATATGGCTACTCAACCCATCACTCGGACTCCCGACCCCGCCTTCGTTTACGGCCAAGGCGCGGACCTTCAGTCGCTGAACGTCCTTGCCGCGGAAATCGCCGCCACGGACATCCCGGTTCTCCTGGTCGGCGAGAGTGGTGCCGGCAAGGGCATCTACGCCCGCCTGATCCACCGGCTGTCCGGCGCCCCAGAAGCATCGTTCATTCGCGTCAATTGCGGCGCGCTCGACGCCGGTCAGATGCTCAACGAAGTGCGCGAAGCCTTTCAAAATGAGGTAGATGCGGTGGAGTCGCGCAGAACCGTCTTTCTCGATGGCGTCCATGAACTCGACGCCGCCTGCCAGCGCGCTCTCCTGTCTCTCTTACCCGACGGCGAGCGCAAAGCTAGCCAAGATTCGTTGGCCAGAATCATCTCGTCGACCTCTTGCAACTTTGAAAGGGAGATCGAGGCCGGCCGCTTTCGTTTAGAGCTTTATTTCCGCCTAAATGGCGTGATTTTACGGCTTCCAGCGCTGCGAGAGCGCAAAGAGGATATTCCCGATTTGCTCGAGTGTTTTGTCCTAAAACACGCTAACGAGTTGAGAAAAGGGGCGCCCGAAATTGGTCGCGAAGCCCGCAAGTTGCTGTTCTCCTATGATTGGCCGGGGAATATCCGGGAGTTGGAGAATGTCGCCCGCAAGATCGTGGCGATTGGCGATGCCGACCTTGCCCTGAGCGATTTGCGCAGCGCCCGGATGCCCCAAACGGCCGAAGACACGAGGAATGCCGAGCCGGAACGGTCTGGCTCGTCGGGAATCGGGTCACTGAAGGTCGCTGCCCGCGCCGCGTCGCGGAAGACCGAACGGGAGCTGATCCTCAAAGCGCTCGAACAGACGCATTGGAATCGGAAGCGCGCCGCGCGCAACCTCCAGATCAGCTACAAGTCATTGCTTTACAAGATCAAACAGATTGGCGCGCAAGTGCCGAATGCGGACAAAGAGGAGGAAAAAGCCTGATGCGAAAATCACACGCTCTACTCATGGGATCCCTGCTCGTGCTGTCTTGCGGCTCGGCCCTGCGAGCTCGTCAGGACGGCAACGTGCCGAAAGGCGCGCCGGAAGTGAAGACTACGTCCGACCCGGATTACAAAATCGGTCCCCAGGACGTGGTTCGGATCGACGTCTGGAAAGAACCCGAGATTTCGCGCGTCACCCCGGTTCGGCCCGACGGCCGCATCTCGCTGCCGCTCTTGAATGACGTCCAGGCTGCAGGACTTACCCCGACGCAGCTTGCCAACTCCATTTCTGAAGGGCTCAAGAAGTTCATCACGAATCCGCAGGTAACCGTCGGCGTCACCGAGATCAACAGCCGCCGTGTCTACGTCACTGGCGAAGTCATCAAGCCAGGCGCCTTTCCGCTGCAGGCGGGCATGACCGTGCTTCAAGCGCTGACCAGCTCGGGCGGCTTCACACAGTTCGCCAGAGTCAAGGGCATCTACGTTCTCCGCACCGAAGAAGGCAAACAGGTCAAGCACCCGTTCAACTACAAAGACGTGGTTTCGGGGAAACATCCGGAACTCAACATCGTGCTCCAACCGGCCGACGTCATCGTCGTCCCGTAATCGCTTCAGAGGATTTATGAAACGACATTCGACATTTTTCGCGGCCCTCGTTCTGTCTGCACTTGCGCTGACTTGGTCTTCGCCTGCTTTCGCTCAGGATCCATCGAGCCCGCAAGAGCCCGATCAGTCCGAGCCGTCGATCGTTCAGCCACAGCCTACGTCTGATCAGCCGGCGCCAAAGCCGGCCGGGCGCGGTCCAGGATGGACGGATGATTCCGACGCCGTAACCGACGCCGGTGTGCCCATCATCCCGGACTCCACACCGTTGACCGGCGTGCAGATCGCGACGCTCGGCTCCCAGGACCAGCGCCACAGTTACATCGTCCCCGGCTTCCAATACGGAAACTTTATCCGTTCGTCGACGCTCGAAGCGCCACAGGTCGGCGACTGGAACTCCACGAGCTTTCTTGCCGGCAACCTCAGCATGCTGCAACAGTGGACCCATGCGCAGTTCGCGATGAACTACACGGGCGGTGGCGTGTTCTCTACGGACTCGGTGCAAGGCAACAGCTACTACCAGCAGATGGAAGTGCAGCAGACCTTTGAGACGCGACACGCCAAATTTTCGCTGATCGATCAGTTCGACTATCTGCCGCAATCTGATTTTGGCTTCGGCGCGTCCAGCCCGCTGGCTATCGCTGGAATCGGCGGACCGCTCGGGCCTTCGCTGCCCGCATTGCAGAGCAACTATCAACCGACGCAGAGCATTTTCACGACGGTCGGTTCGCGCTATAGCAATTCCGCGACGGCGCAAGTCGCTTACTTCCTGTCGCCACGATCGCAGCTCACGGTTTCGGGCTCTTACGGCATCTTGCGCTTCCTCGATCCAGGCAATATCGAGAGCAACGACACGATTCTGAGCCTGGGTTACGACTATCAGGTCACCCGCCGCGACACGCTGGGCATTTTGTATCGCTACACTGATTTCCGGTATCTCGGGAATCCGGAAGCGATTCAGGATCAAGTCGCGCAACTCGCATTTGGACACAAGATTACGGGCCGCATGTCGATTCAACTGTTCGTCGGGCCCGAAATCACGAACTTCCGGATTCCGATCAATGGTGAGTCGCAACGTACCTCGATCTCGGGCGGAGGCAACTTCACCTACGCGATCGCTCACACGAATCTGTCTTTGCTTTACAACCACGGAGTTTCGGGCGGCAGCGGCGCGTTCACCGGCGCAACCACCGATACGATTACGGGCTCCGCAAATCGCCGCCTGAATCGCGTTTACGACGGCAACCTCAGCTTTGGCTACGCGCGCAACCGCAGCTTGCAAAATTCGGCTGTCGTTTCGCTCGGTCAGCCGATCGTCAACTCCTGGTTTGCCGGCGCGGGTGTGGATCGGCCTTTTGGCCGCGAAGCCACGGCATCGCTGGCGTACACGGCGTTCATCGAGTCGTCCACGCAGGGTTGCCAGGTCGGAAGCTGCACGAGCTACCTGCAGCACCAGATTTCACTCAGCTTTCAATGGCACATGCGCCCGGTGGTCGTGGAATAAAGCAGAAAGGAAACACGCGACCCCAACAGCGTAATCCGCGTGGTGTCAGCGCAGCAATTCGCAGTAAAGCAAGATCGGGCGACGCAACCAACTCGCCCGCGATCGAACTCGGGAGACCATGTACAAGAGTTTTTACGGCCTGAAAGACAATCCGTTCAACGTCAATCCTGATCCTCGATTTCTCTATTTCACCAAGGAGATCGAAGAGGCGTTCAGCGGGTTGAAATATGGCATTCAGAATCGCAAGGGATTTATCACGCTGACGGGGGAAGTCGGAACCGGCAAGACGACGCTCGTCAATCGCTTGCTCGATTGGCTGCATGAAGAGCGTGTGCGAACGGCGTTTCTTTTTAACTCGCGGATGAATTCCAGCCAACTTTTCGATTTCATCCTCGCGGAATTTGGGATCAGCTGCGAATCGCGCAGTAAGAGCCAGCTTTTGATGAAGCTCAACGGTTTTCTGCTGGATCGGTTTCGCGCGGGTGAGACGACGGTGTTGATCGTCGATGAGGCGCAAAATCTTACGTATCCGGTGCTGGAAGAGATTCGATTGCTGACGAATCTGGAGACATCGACCGAAAAATTGCTACAGATCGTGTTGTCAGGTCAGCCGGAACTCGAAGAAAAATTGAAGCTCCCGCAATTACGGCAGTTGCGCCAGCGCATCATGTTGCGCTGCAAGACGTCGGCGCTGTCGAAGGAACAGACGCACGATTACATCGTCGAGCGCCTCAGGATTGCCGGGGCGGACGGTCCTGTGATCTTCAGTCCCGACGCCGTGGCGATGGTGCACAAGTATTCGGTTGGCATCCCGCGCGTGATCAATCTTCTCTGCGAACACTCGCTGATTAATGCGTATGTCGAGCAGCAGCGACCGATTTCTGCGAAGACGGTGGAGGAAGTCGCGAAGGAATTTGAGTTTGATCAGGTTGCGCCGACAGCGCCGCCGCAGAGCATGAAACTCGACGCGGACGTGTATAACTCCGAGTCGTTCATACAGAACCTGGGCGACGCGCTGTCGAAGTTTCGCGTTCGTCCGGTGTTGACGCCGCGAGATCGCAAGTAACGCGATTCACGCTCTGGACTGGGCGTTTTATTTCGCGGGCGCGTAGCCAAACACTGTTTTCAATTCCAGAAATTCTTCGAGTCCGGACTCGCCCCATTCGCGGCCGTTGCCGGATTGTTTGTAGCCGCCGAAGCAACCAGCGAAGTCGGGTCGCGCGCCGTTGATGTGTACGTTGCCAGAGCGGATCCGCTTCGCGACTCTCCTAGCGTGTTCGATGTCGCCGGAAGTGACGAAACCTGAAAGGCCGTACGGTGTGTCGTTTGCGATGCGGACAGCGTCATCTTCATTTTCGTAGGGAATGATGCAGAGCACGGGGCCGAAAATTTCTTCGCGGGCGATGGTCATGTCGTTGCGGACGTCGGCGAAAACTGTTGGACGCGCGTAGTAGCCTTTCGTCAATCCTTGCGGTCGGCCTGTGCCGCCAGCGACGAGTCTTGCGCCTTCGTCGATTCCTTTTTGAATCAGTCGCTCGACTTTCTCGAATTGTGCTTTGCCGGAGAGGGGGCCGAGGTTGGTCGTCTCCGCAGCGGGATCGCCAACCTTTGTCGACTCGGCGGCTTGCTTGGCAGCGTCAGCGGCTTCGGGCATGCGTGACTTCGGCACGAGCATGCGCGTCGGCGCGTTGCAGGATTGGCCGGTGTTGCGGAAGCACGAGAGGGCGCCTTCTTTCACGGCAACGGCGAAGTTGGCGTCGTCGAGAATGATGTTTGCGGATTTGCCGCCGAGTTCTTGCGTGACGCGTTTCACGGTTGGGGCGGCGGCAGTTGCGACCGCTACGCCCGCGCGCGTCGAGCCGGTGAAAGAAACCATTGCGATGTCGGGATGGGTGGAGAGCGCGGCGCCGACGGTTGGGCCGTCTCCGTTGAGGAGGTTGAAGACTCCGGCTGGGACTTTTGCTTCGTCGAGAATCTGCGCGAAAAGATATGCCGAGAGCGGCGCGAGTTCGCTGGGTTTGAGCACCATCGTGCATCCCGCGGCGATAGCGGGCCCAACTTTGGCGACGATTTGATTCATCGGCCAGTTCCAGGGAGTGATCAGGCCGCAGACGCCGATCGGTTCTTTGCGAAAAAGCGTCGTGCCGCGAACTTCGTCGAACTGGAAATGTTCGAGGACGCGGAGAATCTCCATGAAGTGTGCGAGGCCGGCGCCGACTTGCGCGGCTTTTGCGAAGGCGAGAGGCGCGCCCATCTCCGTGGAGATGGCCTGTGCCATTACTTGCGATTTCGCTTTGTAGACGGTGACGATGCGTTGCAAAAGCTCACGGCGCTGCTCGACGGTCGTCTCGGAGAACGAATCGAATGCACGTTTGGCCGCGGCGACGGCTTTATCGACGTCGGCGGCGCCACCGAGCGAAATCGTCGCGATTTGTTCCTCTGTCGCCGGATTGATCACGGGAAAATCGCGCGGTTGCGTGGGTGCGACCCACTTTCCGTCGATGTAAAACTGCCGGGCGTCTTTCATACATTCTCCTGAAAACCTGTGGTTTCCTTCGCGTTCAAAACATGCGGCTAGGACTGGCTCGCGGGCAGCTTGAGTGTCGTGGCGAGAAAGCGCTTCAGCGACTCGGTCGCTTGGGCGGTGGCGGCTGCGTCGTAGCCAACCTTTGCCTCGTACCGAACGCAGGGATCTGTCCATGTGAACGGCTTGCCTGTCTCGACGTTGATGATTTCGCCTGGAGTTCGTTCTTCGCGTTCGCAAAATCCCGAGACAAGCGGATTCACGACATCGACGTGCGGCATGTAGAAGGGGTTGTCGAAGACATGATTCGCATTTGGGAATTCTGTCAGCTCGACGTCGCGGCCAGCGGCGCGCAATCGCGCGACATACTTGCGGGTGGGATCGATCGGAACGTAGTTGTCGGCGATTCCGTGAAAAATACGAATCGGAGCATCGACCGTGACTTCGTCTTCGAGATATCTTGTGCCACACGGCGGATAAAACGGAATGTACGCGGCGAATTTTGCCAATTTGGGGCCGTACATCTTCTGAAAGCGTGCGAGGCTCGCGTAAATCGTTGCGAAGCCGCCCTTGGAAAAACCCATCAGCGCGATGCGACTCGGATCGACGTTGCGATGCTGTGCGAGGTGATCGAGCGCGCGATATGCATCGACAATCATCGTGAGAGAGCCGATGCGCGTCTGGTCGGTGACGGTTTCCGCGACGCCGCGCCCGGTGAAGCAATCGACGATGAACGCGGCAACGCCGATGGCGTGAAGTTCGCGCGCCCAGCGATCGACGTTTGCGGTAGCTCCGGCGGATCCGTGAATCAGGATCACTGCCGGGTAGCGCTCGAGGTCACTGGGCAGGCGCAGTTCGCCTGCGATCTTCGCGGGGGGCCCCGCGGCGCCGACTAGAAATTCCTTGTCGGTGACAGTGATGGTGTCGAATGGATGGATTTCTGTGCGAACAGTCAGGAAACGGTCTTGGTCAGTGAAGGGCATGGGCGTCGATTCAATTTTACCGTGAGTGCGACGGGTGCGTGTGAATTGGCGTGACCAACCAAACGGCCTGCTAGCCGCGTTCTTCGCGCAAAATTCGCAGCATGCGGCGCAGCGGCTCAGCCGCGCCCCAAAGCAACTGATCGCCGACAGTGAACGCGCCGAGATATTGCGGTCCCATCGCTAGCGTGTGCAATCGACCGATCGGCACGGTGAGCGTGCCCGAAACCGCCGTCGGCGTCAGGCAGCGCGTCGTCGATTCTTTATCGTTCGGCACGACGCGCACCCATTTGTTCGCGCCGGCAATGATTTTTTCAATCTCTCGCAGCGAAACATCCTTGGTCAGCTTGATGCACAATCCCTGGCTGTGGCACCGCATTGTTCCGACGCGCACGCAAATTCCATCGACAGGAACGGCCGGCGAAAGGCCCATGATTTTGTTCGTCTCGGCCATGCCTTTCCATTCTTCGCGCGTTTGTCCGCCCGGCATGTCCTTGTCGATCCAGGGAATGAGGCTGCCCGCCAGCGGGACGCCGATTTCGCTTGTCGGCAAACTCGCAGCGCGCTGTGCCGCGATCGTCGTGCGATCGACTTCGAGCGCGTCATCAGAAAGCTTCGCGCCGGTCGCATCGGTGAGGCACTTCATTTGCTTCACGAGTTCGAGCATCTTTGCCGCGCCTGCTCCGGAGGCCGCCTGATACGTCATCGTCGTCATCCACTCGACGAGCCCGGCCTGAAAGAGCGAACCCACCGCCATCAGCATCAGGCTGACAGTGCAATTTCCGCCGGCAAAAGTTTTGATGCCGCGCGCCAAGCCTTCGCGAATCACGCGATCGTTCACAGGATCGAGAATGATGATTGCGTCGTCGCTCATCCGCAGCGTTGATGCGGCGTCGATCCAGAATCCCTTCCAGCCGGACTTTCGCAGTGGAGCGAAAACTTCGGTGGTGTAATCGCCGCCCTGGCAACTGATCAAGACATCGCAGGCCGAAAGGGCTTTCAAATCTTTTGCGTCGTGCAATTTCGAGCCGCTCGGTGCGAGCGCGGGCGCGGCGCCGCCGGCGTTTGAAGTGGAGAAGAACACCGGCTCGATGCCGACAAGATCTTTCTCCGCGGACATGCGTTGCAGCAGCACGCTGCCAACCATGCCTCTCCATCCAATCAAGCCAACACGCAACATGAACTCTCCCGTTCTTTAGTCCAGTCCTTCTATTTTAGGCGATGCCCCTCACACCCCGACTGCAAAGTTCGATTCCAACTCCAAAGACCAACTGTGCGTTGGTGGAGTGTTCAGTGAAAGGCTTTTGCGACGCTTAAAACGCTGAAGCCATGGGTTGCGGTTCAGGCTCGTCGAGGTTGAATTCGCGGTGGATGGCGAGCAGCGCAGCTTTCATGTCCTTTTGATCGACGGCGATGGAGCAGTTGCAGCCGGATACGCCGACCGCCGCGGCGATCATGTCGATTTCATCGCGATCGAGCACTGCTTCCAGGCGCAGGGCGATGTCAGAGCATGCATCGAGTCCTTGACCAACGACGGTGATGATTGAAATGGCGGAGTGGACGGCGACGCGATCGAATTTCCCTTGCGTGAGCTCCTCGCCAAATTCTTCAACAAGGGCATCAGCGGTTTTTCCGGCGATCCCAGGGCCGACACCGACGCAAATCTTGTCGCCGGGCTCGGACTGAAAAACGAGCCACGCTTCAGCGCCAACGGATGCGACGGCGCGTGTCGCGCGGGTGTGAGCGTCATTGACGCTGCCGACGATTTCGCCGCTGACGGTGATCAATCGCGCGTCGCTGATGGCGGTGACGGCTTTCACTTCGCCGAAGGTCGCGACGCCGAGCGGCGTGATGCGAGTGCCGATGCGCTCGGGGATGAACGAGTTGCGAATCCAGACGGGAATATCGGACTGCATGACAGGATGCAGCGTTTTCGGATGCAGGACTTTTGCCCCGAAATAGGCGAGGTCCGCGGCTTCGAGATACGAGATTTCTGGAATTGTTCGCGCGTGAGGGACCAGTTTCGGGTCGCTGGAGAGCACGCCGTCGACGTCGGTCCAGATAATGACTTCGTCGGCGTCGATGGCGGCGGCGAGGATTGTGGCGGAGTAATCGGAGCCGCCGCGGCCGAGCGTTGTGAGCGCTCCGTCGGCGCTGGCGCCGAGGTAGCCGGTGACGATGGGAACGATGTTCTGGTCGAGCGACGAGCGCAGACGGCTTTCGCAAAGCACGCGAGTTCCAAGAGCGTTCGGTTCGGCGCCGCCGTGGTTTGCATCGGTGACGATGAGTTCAACGGCTGAGATCGATTCGGACGGAACGCCGAGATCGACGAGGACCGCAGCAACGAGCGGCGCGCAAACGCGCTCGCCGAGGCTGGCGATCATGTCTCGCTGAGCCGGTGTAACTTTGCGAACGGCAGCAGCGAGATTGCAGAGAGCTTCCGTCTCGTCAAACAGATCGCGCACTTTTTGCAGAATGAGATTGCGATCGAAGGCCGACGGAATCAATTCGCAAGCTGCCTGGCGATGGCGCGCTTGCAGTTCGTCGAAGATTTCAGTGAGGCGCGCGCGATTGCCGGCTTCGGCTTCGTTGGCGGCTTCCAGTAATTTGTTGGTGACGCCAGCCATCGCGGAAACGACGACGACGATGTCGCTGGAGTAGGCGGCATCACGAACGATGCTGGCGACGTTGAGAATGCGAGAAGCATCGCCAACCGAGGTGCCGCCGAATTTCATGACGGCGAGCGGACGGCGCAAATGTTCGTGCAACGGTAGCGCGCTTGCGTGCGGGCCTGCAGAGCGCTTGGAAAATGGGCGATGCGGGCGCTTCGGAACCGGCACGGCGTTCGGCGCAGGCTCGGGCGCATGGTGATGCCCGTTGCCGTTTCCGTTGCGCCGTTGCGGGTCGGCCGCTGTATTCAGCGGCGAATTCTCAAGGGCGCCTTGTGTCGCTTTACGTTGCATCTCGTGTCCGTCTACTTTGTGCGCGGCACCTGTACCGACGACAGAGCTTGCGGCTGCTTCTGTTGAACCTGCCACGCGGCTACCTGTTTTTTCTTATTCA
>Ga0209006_10001085_pt1 | contig 24959 bp, 20 predicted proteins | sample JacPin_JW_Ref_O2_FD_188567 | JGI IMG/M metagenome (GOLD analysis project Ga0209006, IMG submission 188567) | Forest soil microbial communities from Algoma, Ontario, Canada - Jack Pine, Ontario site 1_JW_Ref_O2 (SPAdes) (version 2) | ecosystem: Environmental > Terrestrial > Soil > Boreal... | reverse complement strand
ATGCGCCGGTACCATCACATCGGAATTCCCACTACTGAAGCGAAGCCTGGCGAGACCCACTTGAAACACCTGAAACTGTTTGTCGTCAGCCACGAGAAAAGCGAATTTGGCGTGGAGTGGATGCGTTTCGAAGCGGACGCGACGGTCCCTGATCTCGTCCGGCAAGTTCCGCACGTCGCGTTTGAAGTTGCTGATCTTGCCTCCGAGCTTGCTGGCCGCGAAATCCTGATTCCTCCCAACAGCCCATCCGACGGCGTTCGCGTTGCGTTCATAATCGAAAACGGCGCGCCCATCGAACTGCTCGAATTCATCGACCCGAACCATCCTGGCCGCCGCCAGCAGAGCAAGATGCTGACCTAAACACCCGCCATCCCAAGCACCTTTTAGTGCGAAGGCAAACGTTGATCTTGCTCTGCCTGCAGTAGGATCTAAACCACAGTGGGTGCGATAATTTCGGTAACGAATCCTCCAGGAACCTATGAAGCGCCACGTGCTGATTTACGGGTTGATCGGTGGCATCCTGATTGCCGCGCTCAAGTGGACAGAGTATCGGTTCCTGGTAATCGAACATTCGATCGAAATCTACGGGGGACTGATCGCGGCGACCTTTGCCGTTCTTGGCATCTGGCTTGGCCTCAAGCTAACCGGAAGGCGGCAGACAATTGTTGTGAAGGAGATCCCTGTCCCTGCCGGGGGACCGTTCGTCCTGGACGAGAGAAAACGAGAGGATCTCCATATCACCCGCCGCGAACTTGAGATCCTTGAACTGATAGCCCAAGGCCTGAGCAACCGCGAGATCGCCGAGAAGCTCTTTGTGAGCGAGAACACGGTTAAGACCCATTCCAGCCGTGTTTTCGACAAACTGGGGGCTAGACGAAGGACGCAAGCGGTGCAACTCGGCAAGGAATTCGGCTTGCTCCCCTGATTTACCTCGCACAAGCACTGCTAGGCCCCCCGGAGAACTCCTCACTCGTACGAGTGATTTTTCTCTCTGGCAGCCAAAATCACCTGAAAGGATGACGACAAAGACCCTGCCTGATGCGGTATGTTTCGTCCGCGTTGCGAGTTTTACCGCGATTGATCCCGACGGAGACCAATTTTAGTCGACCAGCAGGTCTGAATCTGAGTGGAGATATTCGCTAAGTCGAAATCCATTTTCTGAAAGGACTAAACATGAAGCCTATGAATTGTCGGAATAATTTTCTCGGGGTGCTGTCGATCGGTGTCCTTTTGAGCAGTGCAGTCATGCAAGCAATGGCCCAGGAGCTTCCCAAAGTCTACGACGCCTCCGTACCCCGCGAGCGTCAGATCGCACTGGCCGAGAGCGCAGCCCCGGCCGAGGTATCGAGCAATGCCGCAGTTTATATTCTTGGCCTCAAGGGCGATGAGAAAGTTCGCGAAGGCACCAACGGCTTTAGCTGCTTTGTTGGCCGGCATTTCGTAAAGCCCACAGAAACCACGGTCGAGCCGACGTGCTTCGACGCCGAAGGCAGCCGCACTCTGTTGCTTGTTTACCTGCACAGTGAAGAGCTCCGCTCAGGCGGCAAGTCAGAGGCAGATATTAAGGCAGACGTCGCCAACGGATATAAGCAAGGCCGCTTCAAGTATCCCAGCAAACCCGGATTCCTCTACATGATGTCAAGCGAGAATCGTTTGGGACCCGCTTCTGACAGCGGCACTGGCAGTTTCCCCCCGCACTTGATGTTTTATGCGCCGAATATGACGACCAAAGACATAGGATTCGACTCCCAACCGAAGCTGAGTTATCTGGGGATGACGAACCCCGGAGCGGGGGATAATCTAATCGTCGTACTCCCCACGGCACCGGCGCCGGCGACTAACCATTCCGATCACTGAGACCGTCGAGGGAGAGGCAGATATGAAAAAGACCATATTAACCTTCGGACTGATTTCTGGCGCTATCTCTTCGCTGGTGATGGTGGCCATTGTGCCGTTCGCGGACAGGATAGGCTTTGAACGGGGCCCGGTCATTGGGTACACAAGCATTGTGCTCTCGTTTTTGCTGGTATTTTTCGGCATCCGGTCCTACCGCGACAACATGGGCAACGGCCAGATTACGTTCTTGAAAGCTTTTGCCGTCGGGATCTCCATCACTCTGATTTCGTGCGCCTGCTATGTCGTGACGTGGGAGGTTATCTACTATAACTTCCTGCCCGATTTCTGGGACAAATATGGCGCTCATTTGGTAGAGAAGCTCAGGGCCTCGGGCGCAAGTGATGCAGCCGTCCAGGCGCGGCTTCAGGAAATGGCAAAGTACAAGGAGCTGTACAAAAACCCGCTTTTTAACGCGGTGCTGACATTTATCGAACCCTTCCCGATTGGGCTCGTTATCACACTGATCTCCGCGTTGGTCCTGAGGCGAAGGCCCTCGTCGCAACCGGAACGATCGCCTTTACCAACATCCTGAAGCTGTTCCCGGCTGCCTTCACCCTAGTTCAACCCTTCCCACACCCTCGCCGCGAGACGCCTCCCCAGAACTTGAGCGGATAGTTGTCACACTCGGATTAAAAGGAGCGCTGCTGTGTGGACGAACCCCGAGTTTGGGAGGGTCCATCGATCCATCGTTGACAAAACGCGAGATCGACATGTTTCAAAACTCATCGTAGGCGATCTGGCTGGCGGTGACGCCGAGGACACTCAGCATCTTCGTGCAAGCCTTGATCATCATGGGCGGACCGCACAGGTAGTATTCTACGGCGGCCGGGTCGCCATGTTTCTGGAGATACTCTTCCCGTACAACATCATGGACGAAGCCGACCGGCCCGGTCCAATTGTCCTCAGGCTGCGGCGATGAGAGCACAAGATGAAAGGCGAAATTGTGAAAGGTCGCAGCCAGACCCCGAAAGTATTCGTCGTAGAAGACTTCTTGCCGTGAACGCGCACCGTACCAGAAACTGACCTTACGTGCAGTCCGCTCCGCTTCGAGGAGATGGGAAAGATGCGCGCGAAGCGGCGCCATACCGCTTCCCCCTCCTATGTAGATCATCTCGCGCAGCGTGGGCTTGACGTGAAAGTCTCCGAAAGGTCCGATGCCACTCACGATGTCGCCGGGATGGAGATTGAAAATGTAACTGGATCCGACACCCGGGGGACAATCCTGTCCTGGAGGCGGCGTCGCAATGCGGACATTGAATCGCAGTGTTCTCTCCGTCATCTGATTGCTTGCGATCGAATAGTTGTTGCGACGCCCAGGCTCCAGGTTGCGCGCGACCAGATCGAACACGTGCTGGTTTCGCCAGACGGTGGCATAGGGTTCGGGAATGTCGAAGTCACGATAGTGAATCGACTCGTAGACAGGAATGTCGATCTGCAGGTAGTCGCCTGGCGTGAATTCGAAACTTCGTCCATCCAGCGGAGCAACAACCAGTTCCCTGATGAAAGTGGCGACGCTGCGATTGGAGATCACGCGGAACTGAGCTGCCTTTGTGGTGCGCGCCCCGACGCCCGATGGCTGATCGACATTCAGGACAAGCCGTCCGGCATGCTCTTCAATCGGATAGGTCGCAAGTCCGCGACAGACAGGGGGACGCGCCGGCGAGCCGTCAATCAGGTTGAAACGCCCATTGTGCTTGGGGCACTCAATGGTCCCTGCCTTCACCAGCCCGTTTGAGAGGTGGGTATTTCCGTGCGTGCAAACCCCGTCCGTCGCATACAGTTTGTGGTCCTCGTCACGATAAATAGCGAACGTCTTGGTTCTATAGTCGAGCCGAATGACAGAGGCGGGTGCGAGCGCGGAGGCCGGGCAAACGTCGACCCAGCCCTCTGCATCGGCTTTTGCCGCCGAAATGATGGCGTCGTCGCGGCCACGGTTCTTGGTCTCCGGAAGGCGACGCTTGACGTGATAGGCGGGATCTTTGACTTGCCTCAGCACCGCGGGAATGATCTCGTGCCACGCCGCGAACAGACTTCGGTAAGGGGTCGGGCAATCATCCTTGACTGCCTGATGAAGGAGCGGCAAGGCATGGAAGGGCACCAAGGGGAACATGTGATGTTCAACGTGGTAGTTCATGTTCCAGTAGAGAAACCGGTGGATCGGATTCATGTACACAGTGCGGCAGTTCAAGCGGTGATCTAAGACATCTTCCGCCAGTCCCGCATGTTGCGTGAGGCCGTAAACCACTAATAGCCAAGTCCCAAAGAAGTTGGTGAAACCCGCAAGCATCAAGGGCAAAATGCTGTGTTCGGCGACGGAAAGCGCAATCACCGCCGTGTAAATGGTCAAGCAGATGCGCGCTCTTAGAAAAATCTTTGGGAACTCAGTCTCGGGGATGTAGGTCTTTTCATCGGCGGACATGCGGTCCATAGAGTGCAGCAGGAGGCCTTTGAAATATCTCGGGTACCCGGAGAGATTGAAGAAAGACATCACGATCTTTTGCACGTTGGGGGGCCGCGGGACGGCTATCTCGGGATCGCGCCCCACGATGATGGTGTCGCTGTGGTGCCGGTTGTGACTCCACCGCCACACGACGGATTCGCGCATGACCATGAAGGAAGCGATCTCATACAGTGCACTGTTCATCCAATCCGTTTTAAATGCCGTACCGTGCCCGGTCTCATGCCAGCGCGAGTCAGAAGTCGACGCGTACAAGACACTGTAGAAAGCGTAGGGCAAAATCACCCACCAGGTACTCCAAAGAAGATACGTCGCAAGTCCGCTTGCGAAGATTAAGGCAAACCACAGAAGGGTGTTACGAATCGCGGGCCCGTTTCGGCGATCGAGAAGCTGGCGCATCGTTGCGCGGGGTACGGCACACTGATACCAATCCGCCTCGGCAAGACCTTTTTCAACGGCCAGGGTGGCATTCGCACCGGTCAGGCTATAGTCGGGCGTTAGCGACGGGCTGAGGGGTACGGAACTCGACTGACTCATCTCAGTCTCAACGAATCAAAATATCCGGCATCTGATAAGTCTTGCCGTCGATCACGATCGGAACGGAGGGCCAGTCCGAGGTATGGGTTAGATTCTCAACGTGCTCCTTGTAAACAAGGATCGTGTCGAAAGAAAGCGTTCCGCGAATAATGGGATTCCACGCAAAGGCCTGGTGATTGAGAATCGGTTCCTTCGATCCCGGTACGGCGATCCACTCGCGCTCCGCATAGCCAATCGCACCACCCTGGTGATGCGCTTGCCAGTCTCCCTCGAATCCCTCATCCGCATACCACTTCTTAGCCAAATCGATCATTTCGCCGGCGCTAACTCCTGGTTTCGAATGTGCCTGATACTCCGCGCTGATTTTCATCGCTGCCTGCAGCTTGCGCTTGAGGTCTGGATCAATCGGCCCGAAGTGTACGAACCGCGCCACGGAGGCCACTAGTCCCCACCGGCGGGCACATACGTTGACGATCGCATAGTTCTTCAGTTGCAGATCGGTAGGGGTGTGGTGATAGTAGTCAGATACTCGGTAATCCACTCCCATGAGCAAGACCGTTGGCCGCAGCCCGCGCCGCATAAGTTCATTCGAGGCCATGGCTTCGATCTCTCTCTCGCTGAGGCCGGGATGTAATTGCCGGCAGACGGCGATAACGGCCTCCGTAGCTTGCTGCCCCACCCAACGATATTTCTTGATCTCCGGCTCGGTGAGCTCATAGCGAAGTCGAGAAAATTCCGCCGCCACCGGTTTGAGGTCGCCATACGGTACGTCCGTCCCGATGGGAAGACCGCGGGCAAGCTCGTGGATGATCTCGAGCTTTCGATCGGGCACAGTCTGATCCCGATACCAGTCATATCCTTTGGACTCATAATTGAGGCCTGCCAGATCCTCCTGCGCGTGCCTGGAAACCTCGCCGTTTTCGCCCACTACATACTTGTGCCCATCGTTCATGACCAGTAACGAAGCGGCTCCCACCTCACTGGTGATAACAATTTCATTGTCGGCAATTCCGGCCGTCATCCAAGAGAAACTGTTCACCCGGGTCAAAAGAATACCTGCGAGATGTTGCTCGCGAAGGAAGTTCTGCACCCGATTCATTTTGATATCGATCTCGGCGAGCAGTTCTTTCCGCGTTACGGGGTCGGGCGGCAACACTAGGCCCTTGGGTTCATCTGCAAGGGAAAACGGACAAGTGGCAATAAGGAGCAGAGTGCAAATCCGAAAATACCTGTTCAAGCGAGGCATCTAGTTTGTTCCTGCGGCGTTTGGCGCGGCGAGTTGGCGATAGAGCTGCGGGTCGAAGTCCCTAAGTCCAAACATGCCCTTGAGTTGACTGGTCGCCACCCACGGCAACCAGCCCCGATGTAATCCAAATCCACGAACCGGCGCAAAGCTCCAATGTTCCTGCTGCCACCCGGGGCCCTTCAAATCATAGATCCGCCCAGGAATCGCAATCATGTTCTTGGTGTCGTGCAGGAGAAGCGTCGCAATTGAGAGGTAGTGCCGGTCGCCGGTCCAACGACCGAGCCGGGCGTACTCATCCACATCGAAGGACATGTAGTCGTCCACCAGCGTGTGTCCAGTTGCAATGAGCTCGGTCCCATATGTCGGGACGCCCTTTTTCCAATGCAGCAATGCGTCATCTTCATCGGCAGGCATGGGGACATTCCAAATGTAAATGTATGTTTCCGCGTAATCACCTGCGACACGGGCGCGATCGAGCCATTTGGAGTTCTTGGTTGCATCAAACAGCGCCAGATAGGCTTCCGTCGAAAGCGTGCCTGCCTCTTTGTCTAATACGTCGGGATTGTCGATGGTTCCTCCCACGAACCGGCCTTCTGATTGACCGTTCGTCCACATGAAATCTCCAGCCCGCTCGGCGGAGCTGAGATATCGAGAGTCACCAGTCTCCCGAGTGAGCAGCACCAGGAAGGGAACAGGGTTGTAGGTGGACGCGGGAGAAGCATCCGCCACTGCTCCCGAAACAGGAACCCAGGCCCGGGGAAATCCCCCATCGCTTCGTTGCTGGGTCAGGAGCCAGTTTCCAAATTGCCGAGTCCACGCCAGCCAATCCGGATGAAGATTTCCCTGGCGCTTCTCGCGGCGATAGGCGCGCAAGGTCGCTTTCATGTCATCCCCGAAAGAACGAAGATAAACGCGATGATCGCGCGGAATCGCAAGCTGTGGCTCCCCCGTTTTGATATCAAAGCCTTCTCCAACAGGAGGATCAACTTTTAACCGCGCGAAGGATTTGAAAATCGCCAATCCGAAATTGCGGTCGCGGTCTGCACGTGCGGCGTCCTGGTCAACTTGCGCGTCCGCGAGCAAGAATTCCGCTGATTCAAGGTTTTTCCCAGTGAAGCCCAGGATTGCATTCTGACTCATTACTTTGTGATTGGTCGGCTCCTTTTGGTCGGGCACGGCGGGCAGGAAATTGGGGATGCCTGCCCGGTCACCTTCCACTTGAACCTGGCTTGCAAGCACGTCGATAATGCTCCGCTGTATGAGAGCCAGATCTTGCCATGTGACTGGCGGCTTCAAAGTGTCGTAGGCCCACCGCCAGGCATTCCGATAGTAGGCGGGGAATTTTTCCTCAGTTGTGAAACGGAAGTGAACCCGATAATTCTGAGTGAGTCCGTCCTGGACGGGATGATAGCGGCGTCGCCACGCCTGTACTTGGCCCCCCGGATAAGTATCCCCGCGATAAGTAACTTCACCTTCGGTTCCCGGGAACCAGAAACCCTGCTCATGATGGCCCGCTGCGAGGTGCACTCCCACGGCTCCAAACTGAAACTTCTCGTCTACCATGGTGTGTACGTCCGTGTCGTGTGAATCCGCCTTCGTGGTTGCTCCGTTGGGCGCCGGGTCTAACAAAGTGAGCGCGGAACCATCAGAAAAATGAACTCCAAAGACGGGAGCGGGTAATCGGTCTTCCCGAATTTGAATTTCACCATGCCCTTCCGGACCATAGGTTGCGCTCCCGCCAATTGCTGTTTTTGTGAGGTGATCCGGGCTTCCATAGATCATTCCTGGCGCAAAGTAATCCACTTCCGAACGGGATAGGGCATCGGGATGAGAAAAGGAAATAGAAGTGAGGAATCCGTAATCTGCCGTCCCGGATGCCGTTACCTTGCGAGACAGTTGAATCTCGCTTCCGTTGATGCGCCACCGGTCTTCGACTGTAAAGTGCGTTTTGTCCGGCCCCGCCACCTCAGCGATGCCCACCGTTGCTTGCGAAGAAATTTCAATGCGGTCATAGCCAGAGGACCGGTGTGAGATCGTATCGGGCGCTTTGTAAAACTCGAAGGTAACGGGCTGCGGCTGAAAACCCGAAGCCATCCCGGCGCCGGTAACGGCCAATCCCCATTTTCCATCTGACTGAATGGCGACAAACTTCGCTCCTTGTCCTACTCGGCCAATCTCGCGTTGAGGGTCGCTACCGTCCAGGGCATATGGCGACAGAGCCGATATCGAGAGAAGCAAAAGAACTCGCAGCGTCATTATTCTTCCTCCACGGCGGGGTTGTTCACCACAACCACCAATTGAGCGCGATGCAAACTGCCAGAATCGCGACCGCAAACACCCATAATGTGTTGTGTCCCTCCACGGCTTGCTCCCGCTTGACATAGACAAGTCCCGCTAATTCTGCAGCAGGTTTTTTCGTCGTCACCACGCTTACGATCGTGGTCACGACGAAGCAAACGCTCCAACCCGCCATCGCGCCATAGAAATTTGCCGACATGTCGCTTCCGTAGGGAAGAATTCGCGCGCTATAAAGGGCATGATGGAGTAGGGATGCCAGAGTGCCCAGAAGCAGACCCCAAAATCCTCCGCTCGGCGTCGCCCAGTTCGTAAACATTCCGAGCAGAAAGGTGGCAAACAGCGGGGCATTGAAGAAAGAAAACAGCAACTGCACATAGTCCATCAAGCTGTTGAAGCGCAGAACAATAAAAGCAGTTCCAATACTGAGGATGGTCGCAACCACCGTTGCCACACGGCCCACAGTGATGTAATGCCTGTCGGACCGATCGCGAGCGATGTAGCTTTGATAGAGGTCATACGTCCACACCGTGTTGAATGCTGTAATATTGCCGGCCATTCCTGACATGAAGCTTGACAGCATGGCCACGACTCCAAGTCCCAGCAAGCCATGTCCGTAGTAGCGGGACATTAACGTAGGCAGGGCCAAATCGTAGCGTTCTGCCAGACCCTTCGGAATAAGGATGATTGCGGCCAAGCCTGGTATCACTACGAGAGCTGGAAAAAACAGCTTAGCCACCGCTCCAATGAGTGGAGTCTGCGAGGCGGCAGTGACATCCCGCGCAGCCAGGGCGCGCTGAACCAGCAGAAAGTCCGTACACCAGTAGCCGCAACTGAGGACAAACCCGAGTCCGAAGACGATGCCTACGACGTCCATAGCGGACCCAAAAGGCTGCGCCACATTCAGCCCCTTCCAGGTATGGCTGAGGTCTGGAGGAAGCGCTGCTCGAAGCCCCGCGATGCCATGAAAGTCTCTGAGCACATAGAACACCAGGGGAGCGAGGCCGAGAACGATCAGTCCAAATTGCAGGACCTCGTTGTAGATTGTCGCCGTAAGTCCGCCAAGAACGACATAGATAAGAACGAAGACGCCGGCGACGATCGCACTCGACCCAAAGCTCCACCCCAGGAACGACCGCATGATGATCGCCATCGCGTACAGGCTGATTCCGGAAACCAGAACCATTAGGACAGCGAAGGAAACGGCATTGAGCACTCGCGTGGACTCGTTGTAACGAAGCTTCAGGAATTCTGGGACGCTACGCGTGCGGCTGCCGTAATAAATCGGCATCATGAAGAGTCCCAGGAACAACATGGCTGGGATCGCACCGATCCAATAGAATTGGTTCGCCCGCGCCCCATACTTCGCGCTGGTCGAGACGACTCCCATGATTTCAAGAGCCCCGGAGTTCGCCGCCACAAACGCGATCCCGGTTATGATCGCTGGGAGAGAGCGCCCTGCCTGAAAATATTCCGAACTGCTAACCATACGGCGGCGCAAGCGAAGCCCAATCAGGACAATCAGCGCGAAGTACCCTAAGATGATTGCGTAATCGCCGATATTGAGTTGGATCGCTTGCACATCATTCTCGATTGATCCTGAATGTGGGCGCGTCTCCCGGACGTAAAATTCCGGTTCGAGCCGATCAACTCTACTCGGCAGGTGGCATAGAAGTCTTCTCGACAGCTGCTGAGAAGTTATCGTATCTTGTCCATATGTTAGAGGACTTGAAACTGGGAAAGGGCTATGACGGCCTCCTCTATCTGGTCGAGTCCACGAGAAACCCTCCCAAACTGGGGAGTCATCACCACATTGAGCTGGAGCTAAACCTGGTTGTACGTGGAACGATTACGTACGTCGTCGATGGAAGGCGCTACACATTTCAACCCAGAACTCTGTTGTGGCTTTTCCCCGAACAAGAACACCAACTCGTGGACCGCTCGAATAATGCCCAGTGTTACGTCGCCGTTTTCAAGCCGGCGATGATCGCAAGGTCTTGCCGCACAAGTGCATACAAAGGGCTGAAGCTGGGTGAAAACGAACATGAGGGCGTGCTGAACACATTGCTTGAGCCGAACTCATTCGACCTGATCCGCAAGACGATGGATTCCCTGATGCAGGGTGCGCTGGATCCTGACGTACTAAACCGGGAAGCCGGTTTTGGCGCCCGCTCCGGTTTCTGTTTTCAGCATGGCGATCCCGACGGTCTCAACGCCGGTCTGCATCATCTGCTCCTGCTCACCTGGCGTAGCCAACGGGGAGGAAAAGTGTTAGGTGATGCGGTGCCGCTACACCCAGTCGTTAGCAGGGCCCTCAAAATTCTGGGCGATGGCCACTGGGAGGAAGATCTTCGCAGCTTAGCGAAGGCCTGCGGCGCGAGCGAAGCGCACTTAAGCCGGACATTTCATCGGCAACTCGGTGTCGGACTCAATCGCTACCGCAATTCGTTGCGCCTCTCGCGTTTTTGGGAGCACTATCGGCAACCGGAAAAGAGGACATTGGCGGAGGCGGTCTACGCTGCCGGCTTCGGAAGCTACGCCCAGTTCTATAAAGTGTTCGTCCAAGAGTATGGAAGAGGACCCCGAGACTGCCTGGCTTGTACGCATGGTGTGGCTCGCGATAGAGGCTCATAGCACAAGAGTTACGGTCCTGCCCCCTAGGTCGCCAGCCGCCCCTGCCGCACCGTCGCGAGTCGAAGGTGAGGAGCCATCGGGATTGGTTGTCTCAGCCATGGGTGAATATCCCCTTGATGTAATCCGGTAGCCGGGAGTCCTGTACGAATGCCTGCTCCAGCTCCACCAACTGCCGATAGCGGTGACTGATCACCCGACTGACTTCGATTCTTCCGTCGTGTATGGCTTGCATGGCCGCCCGGTACGTGGATGGATTTCCATCGGAATCAAACCCTCCCGAAGCACCGCCCGAGGTAACGAGGTGAATTTCTGCAGCCTGAAATGGCGTGAGGCATCCGACGTCGCGGCCTGAGTGTCCCGCTCCGTAAAGCAGAACCGTTGCCTGCCGGCGCAGCAGGACTGGCAGCTCATCGAAAACCGAGCCGCTGCCGGTGGCCTCGATGACGCAATCAAGTTTCTTGCCCTCGGTCCTGGTCTGAACCTCGGAGACCAAGTCCTGCCTTCGGACATTGATGGGTATGGAGCCAAACTGCGCCGCCAGGTCGAGCTTGGTCTCCTGCAAGTCCGCCGCGAAAAGGTCGCCGTCGAATCCCATTACGTTGCGCAGGTATTGAATGAACAGCAGGCCGCTAGGCCCGAGCCCCAGGACCAGCATCCGGCGAACGCGGCGGGGCCCGTCAAATGAGTAGCGCGTCCCGGCTTTCTCCAGCCGGTTACAGGCGTGAATCACGCAGCCCAACGGTTCGATGAGGGCGCCTTCGGCAACATCAAACTGCGGCGGTAGAACGAGAACATTTATCTCCGGAACCGCCACGAACTGGCTGAAGGCCCCGGACGTGCCGGTAATGCCAAGTTCCTGGCCGAACTCGCATTGATGGGTGTCACCCGATTCGCAATATTCGCAGCGCTCCGGAAGGTTTAGGGAAGCGCAGGAAAGAAACTGGTCCACGGCCACAAGGTCCCCGACCTTGCAGCGGCGCACGGAGTTTCCCACTGCCGCGACCCAACCGCAAAATTCATGACCTAGAACCTGCGGCTTTGCGGACAAAGGAATCGGAAGGCCGCGCGAATCCCGGCAGTAGTTGGCCAGCCCGTGAAAAATATGCAGATCCGTGCCGCAAATCCCAACTGCCCCAACCCGGATCAGCACTTCCCGATCTCCCGGTGTTGGGATGGGCAACTCCCGGAGCGCGAACTTCTGCACGTCCTCAAGAACCAGGGCTTGCTGAATCTGAGCTTGTTGAAGTTGGGCTTGCTGCTGACGATCCTGCATCATTGCGCCACACTGACTCCATACTTCCTGCCGACTTCGGAAATCTGCCGCCATGTTTCCTCATCCACGGAAATGCCATTCCGCTGGCGGCGCTCCGTCTCCAACGCTTCGGGCTCACCGGGGACAAGAATTTCCGTGGACCCGGGGGCTAAGGCGCTGCTCTTGACGTACTCGACCAGCTGTTCCACATCGGCGTAGAACGGCTGGTCGCCCCTGAGTCGATCGACATCGATGACGAAGACGAGAAAGGCGTTGCCAACTCTGTCCGCATCTTTGCGGCTGCAGCCGGCTCCCGAGAGAGCCCCCGCGAGAATGTCAGTCACCAGCCCCAACGCGAAACCTTTGTGGCCTCCGAATGGCAAGAGCGCTCCGGATGGCGGTCCGTAAAATTTAGTAGCGTCCGTGGTCGGATAGCCGTCTGCGTCGACGATACTGCCCGGTGGGACGGGAACCTTTCGGTTGAGCATTCCCCGCACTTTGCCTTCGGCGATCGCACTGGTGGAAATGTCGACAACAATGGGAGCGCCTGTCTTGCGCGGAATCGCGATTGAGATCGGATTCGCCGAAAGGCGGCGATCCTTTCCGCCCCAGGGCGCCACCAGCTTCCCTCCGCCATGAGTGTTCACGAACATCACCGCCGCCATGCCTCTAGCTGCGGCCATCATCGGATAGTCTCCCACTCTGCCGATGTGGCAACAGCGGCTGGCAGAGACCGTCCCAACACCCGCTTGCTTCGCTTTCTTGATTGCCAGCTCCATCGCTTCGCGACCGACCACTTGGCCGAAACCCCAGCCGCCATCCACGACGGCGAATGAGTCTGCCATCTGGACAATCCTGATGTGAGTGTCGATGGTCACCAGCTTCTGTTCCATCCAGCCCACATACTCCGGAATCCGCAGAATCCCATGCGAGTCGTGCCCGGCCAGGTTCGCGTCCACTAATGAATCGGAGACAATCCGGGCTTCGTCACCGGTGGCGCCGGCCGCGGCAAAAATCTGACTGCCAACCTGTTTCAGTAGCTCCGCGCGAAAAGTAGGCATCCGTCGATCTCCGTAGCAATAGAGGGAATGGTTCTGTTCCACTGCCGAGCTTATTCCTGGCTCGGTTCCTGACCTCGAGAATGTCGCTGGATTCTCCGCTGCGCCATCGACACGGCCAGCCGCAAAGCAGCCTTCATGTTTGTGGGGTCGGCGCAATTTTTCCCAGCGATATCGAATGCCGTGCCGTGATCGACGGAAGTGCGGATAATCGGCAGGCCCAGGGAAACGTTCACAGTATTCTCGAAATCCATCAGCTTCATCGGAATGTGGCCCTGGTCATGATACATGGCGACCACGAGATCAAATTCCCCGCGAATCGCTTTGGTGAAAAGCGTGTCTGCCGGAAATGGGCCCTGGCAGTGGATGCCAGCAGCCTGGGCCGCCTGCACCGCCGGGAGAATCAAAGCGGCATCTTCGTTTCCGAACAGGCCGTTCTCTCCGGCGTGGGGATTGAGTCCGCACACCGCAATGCGCGGGGACTGAAACCCCAGAAGTTGAAGACTCTCGTGTCCCAACTCGATGGTGCGAAGTATACGTTCCACCGTCGGCTCACAGGCCCGACGGAGTGAGCAGTGCGTGGTCACATGCACAACCCGAAGCCGGTCATTGATGAGCAACATGCGCGAATCGGCTGCTCCACACAACTCCGCGATGTACTCCGTGTGCCCCGTAAAGTGCTTTCCCGCCAGAACCACCGCCTCCTTATTCAAGGGAGCGGTCACCATCGCATCGACCTCGCGATGCAGAGCAAGCAGCGTAGCTGTCCGAACGTATTCCAGCGCCGCCCGGCCGCACGCCGCGCTCAACTTCCCGGCAAGCGGTACACCCTGTAGCTGCCCTCGATCGAGGAAAATAGTCGAGGACCGCGACTCCTCATCTTGCAATCGCTGAACCACGACGGCGGGAATATCGATCCCTAGAGTGGCCGCGGTCTCTCGCCAAACCTCCGCGTCACCGACAATCACCCACCGCGCCATCGGCAGCACAGCGTGATCGGCCAGAGCCTTGACGATGATTTCGGGGCCAATCCCGGCCGGATCGCCCATGCTGATTGCGATCGTGGGTTGGACGGTCGCGGTCATGACTTCGCTTTCATCAGCGAACGAGCGATCTCTCTCAGCTCAGCCATGCGATGTTTGGCCTTTTGTACGGCATCGCCATATCCCGTTGTCGTTGGCTGGGAACTTCGCAGGTATTGCAGGATGATCTCTTCGGCCTGAATGTATGGCTCGCACAGCTCCGCTACCGCAGCCGCAATGAGATGAGGAATATTCACAATCCCATTAGCATCCGCATGCAGCAGATCGCCCGGTTTTACTTGCAGACCGCCCACCGTCACGTCCACATTCACGTCCGGAAAGCGGCAGTAGCCGTGCGACACAATCACCGAGGAAGCCCAGCAGGGGAACTGCAAGCGATCCACCTGCTCAATATCTCGCGCGGCTCCGCTGGTGATCAAGCCCGAGAAGCCAAACTTCTGAAACGTCGTCACCATGATTTCACCGTACGTTGCCGCGCGCGGTGGGTCGTCCAGATCCTGAAACACAACGATCCTTGGGGCGGGTGTCGCCATCGCGTCGGCAATCAACTGCGGCATGCCACCGTAGGAATTACCAGACTCTGCCGGGTAAGCCGCGCGAAAAGTAGCAGTCACGGCGTAGCCCACCGCAGGCGGCAGCTTCGGATAAATGGCCTTCAGAGTGAGGTTGCTGTAGCCCGCCACATAGGAGCGAAGGTCAAACAGTTCGATTACGTTGGCGATCGTGGGTGAATCAACCTTCTGCAGTTTGGCCAGCTGCGCAGCACTAAGAATTTCAGCAGTCACCGTGATTCTCCTGTCGATTCTCCATCGGTCGCGGCTGGGCCGCAAGAAAACTCACTGCTTCGCAAAGCGCGTCGGGGTTCCCGAATCCGCCGGCCTTGGTGCAAATCGGCAAGCCGTTGGCTGGGCCACCTGACAGCGTCCCCCAAGGTAACCCGTGCAGAACTTCGCCGCCAAGCTGAATTGCCTGAACTTCCAAGGCGGTGCACACCAGCCGCGCAGTGTCTCCGCCGGAGCACAATAAGCCTCGGACGCGAGATCTTTCCACAATCGCGGAAAACAGACGCAGGAGATTTTCCGGTTGCACCGAATCCCGCTGGATTGGAACGGCCAGGTGGCAACCCCGTGCCAGCGCGGCGAGCGCGTGATCGGGATCATGCCGCCTCCAATCAAACGTCAGGACTGATTGAGTGTCTGCCAGGCGCTGGAGTTGTTGGCACGTCACAGCATTCGTCGAACCGATGCAGAGAACAACCGGGCCCGCCGGCGAGACAGCAGCAGAAGCATCAGAGACCGGACTCACAAGACCGGCCGATTCTGTTGTTCCGGATGCTCCGCTGTTTCCAGCCTTCAGCAGCAGTTCGCTCCAGTGCGCTGCCAATCCGGCGGATCCCACGAGCAACGGTTGCGGAGCGATCTGAACCGCAGCCTCGGCAATTGCCCGAAGCTGACTCTCCGAAACAGCATCAATAACAATGATTCGGGCTCCGGCAGCCTGGGCGTGCTGGATGCGTTCCACCAAAGTGTCGCTGGCTCCGGCTCCGGCAGACTGAGGGAGATGCGTCAACCTCCGTACTCCCTGGCTCGTCAGCAACGAGAGTAAATGGATCGGTTCGATTCCTTCGCTCGATCGAACCCTGAGCCAACCATCAAGAAGGATGCGCTCCATGCTGGGAAAGGACGGGCTCACCAGAATAAGGCGATCTGGAAACTTGTTTCGAATCGCCTCCAGTTCAGGTCCCACATTTCCCTTGAGGGTTGAGTCAATTTTCTTGAAACACAGTTTCGCGCCCGAAGCCGCGATCCAGTCGCATGCCTGCTCAACTTTGCGGCTTGCCTCCCCGGGAACTTCGCCGCGGCTATGATTGACAATCACCGAAACCCCCGCAAACGCAGCTGGTTGTTGGGGAAGTTCAAGGTAGACTCGAGTCGCTGCTCCGCGCAGGCTGAACTGCACTCCGGCATCGCACCCGCCGGTCACATCGTCTGCCAGCATTGCCAAAGGAAATTCGGTCGCCGCGTCGCTCATCGCTGGCCGGCGCTTCGCCGGTCGTGCTCCAGGTTCCAAATCTAGGCCTCGAATTTCAGGTAAACCGTCTTTTTCTGGAGGTAGTGGTCGAGGCCGTACTTTCCGTCATCGCCACCGATGCCACTTTCCTTCCAGCCGCTGTGAAACCCGTGGATGGATTCACCCGGCCCGCGATTGATATAGAGCTCTCCACATTCCAGATCTCGCACCGCGCGCATGATGCGATTCATATCATTCGTGAAAAGGTATGCCGCCAATCCAAAGCGCGAATCATTCGCCAGCCGCAGCCCTTCGTCAAAATCTGAAAACTCCATCACCGGAATCACCGGGCCAAATATTTCTTCCCGCATAATCGTCATGTCTTGCCGAACCCCGACGAGAACGGTGGGTTCGAACCAATGTCCACGATCAAACGCGCCGCCGGAAAGCCGATGCCCGCCGGTCAGCGCCTTGGCCCCATCGCTCACCGCCTGGTTCACGTAGCGTTCCACTTTTTCCAATTCTTCCCGGTTTACCTTCGGACCGAGTTGCACCCCAGCGTCCAGCGGATTCCCGATCTTCAGCTGTTGCACTTGAGCAACGAATTTCTTCAGGAAGGGCTCGGCAATGGATTTATGCAAATAGGTGCGCTCATTGCTGATGCAAACCTGGCCGCAATTGAAGAAACGCGAAACCACCGCCGTCTTAACCGCTGCATCCAGATCGCAGTCTTCCATCACGATGAAAGGCGCTTTGCCGCCCATTTCGAGAGAAACCATGGTCACGTGATCGGCGGCATTCCGCATGATCCTTTTTCCCGTCGGAATGCTTCCCGTGAAACTGATGAGCCGCGGAATCGGATTCTTCACTAAAGCCTCGCCCACCGTTTCTCCCGGTCCGGTCACAACATTGAGAACGCCCGGAGGCACTCCGGCCTCTTCTCCCAATTTAGCCAATTCCAGAGCGGAGAGCGGCGTATCTTCGTGCGGCTTAAGGACGATGCTGTTGCCGGCAATCAGCGCGGGCGCAATCTTGCGAATGGCCACGGCCGATGGAAAATTCCAGGGAATGATTCCCACCACCACTCCCACGGGCGCTGGAACAATCCATATCTGTTCGTTGCGATTCTCCGACGGAAGAATGTCGCCTTCGATTCGACGATCAAACTCGGCGTAATAAGGGAGCCAGCTCTTGCCAAAAGCGATTTCCCCAACTGCCTCGGGCAGCGGTTTGCCTTGTTCCTGCGATAACAGCCGAGCCAGCCGATCCTTGTCGCGCTCCACCAGTTCTGCCAATCGCCGAAGGACAAGCCCGCGCTCCACGCCCGAACGCTTTCCCCATTCTTTTTGCGACTTGAACGCCGAATCGAGCGCCAGCTGCACGTCGTCCGCTGACGCAACCGGCACAGTGGCAATCACTTCCTCATTGGCAGGACTCACGACCGGCATGGTGTGGCCGTTGGATTTCCATTTTCCATCGATCAGCATTTGATAAGCGTTCATTCTTTTATTCCTCCATTGCACGACTCCACGCTCGAATGCTCATTCAATGGGGTCTTGGCGAGAAGAAGATTGAATTCAGGTGACAGAGGGGTGATACTGCTTACCGTCTGATCATCGACTGTGGGAGGCATCCTAGGATAAAGTTTCGCGAATGTAAATCGAATTTTCTGCAGAATTGCTGAGACTGGATTGCTGAGACTGGATTGCTTGCAACTCACGCCGCTCACGATTTGTATTTCTCGACTATGCAAGTTCGAAGCTGGTTTCCCAGGTGGCACACTCGAGAGCTGAAAGTCCTCGCATCTCTGATCGTCGTGCTGTCAGTCCTTCTTGTCTATCGGGAGACTCCCAGTTTCTTTACTTCCGGAAATGTCGCGAACCTGCTGCGGCAAGTTGCGATCAACGGAATCATCGCCTCCGGGATGACCATTGTTATGATCGGCGGAGGTTTTGATCTCTCCGTAGGGGCCATACTCGCCTTGTCGGGAGTCCTCGCAATTCAGCTGGCAAAGACCAATGTCTGGTTCGGCATACTGTGCCCGGTCACGCTCGGAGCCGGAGCGGGATTGTTGAACGGAACTTTGGTGAGCCGCTTTGCGATCAACCCGCTGATCGTCACCTTGGGCTCCCGGTATTTGGTGTACGCCTCCGCCAATCTCTTCACCGCAGGATTTATTCAGTACAACGGGAATCCGGCGTTCCTCGTACTGGGACGCAGCAGCCTGGCCGGCATCCCCGCACCGGTGATCGTATTTCTGAGCGTGGCCCTGATATCGCATCTCATCCTCAATCACGCCACCATTGGCGCGGCGTTGTTCGCGGTTGGAAGCAACGAGCGCGCGGCGTTTTTTTCCGGATTGCCTTCCCGAAACATTCTGACGCTGAGCTATGCCGCCACCGGAGCCTGCGCCGCACTGGCTGGAGTAGTGCTAGCCTCCCGGCTCGGCGTGGCCGCGCCCGATGCCGGTGAAGGTTATGAACTCGACGCAATTGCTGCCGTGGTAATCGGGGGCACGAGCATATTGGGCGGAGCGGGCAGTATCCAACGTACGCTGGCAGGGGTCTTGCTTCTCGGCGTTCTCGGTAACCTTCTGGTGCTAGCGGGTCAATCGTACGAGGTCCAGCGTATCGCCACTGGTCTGATCATCGTTCTGGCCGTTGCGTTTGATCTTTACCGGCGCAGGTCTCACCAATGATCCGGCGCTTTCTTGCACGAGGAAATTCAAGACGGCTCCTTTTGTTGGCAGCGCTCGTTGTCGGAATCTCGACATTCGAAATTCGCTTTATTCAGCCGGACAATCTGCGGAACGTGCTGCTGCAGATGTCGATGGATGGCATTGTTGCCTGCGGCCTCACGCTCGTCATCTTGTGCGGCGGTCTTGATCTTTCCGTCGGAGCCGTGACAGCTCTCAGTGGCGTGCTGTTCGTGACCGCGTTACCGCTGGGGATCGGTTTCGCCGGGCTACTCGCTCTGCTCGCAGGGGCGAGCGTGGGACTCCTCAACGGACTCCTGATTGGAAAAATCAGGCTCAACGCCTTGATCGTCACTCTGGGAACGATGGCAGTAGTGCAAGGCGCCGCATTCTGGCTGAGCCGGGGGAATCCCATCCCTGGCCCGGGCGGCGACTTCGAGATGTTGGGTGGCGGCTCGTTTCTCTACATCCCTCTGCCGATCCTGTTTTTCGGCCTCGTCGCCCTCAGTGCCCATCTCCTGTTGCAACACACTCAATTCGGAAGGGACCTGTATGCCCTTGGCGGCAATCGCGAAGCTGCGCGGCTCGCAGACATTGCCGTGGAATCGCGGGAATGCTGGGCATATATCTTGTGTGCACTGTTGGCAGCCTTTTCGGGCATGATCCTTGCCTCACGCCTTAACACCGGATCTCCCATCATCGGTCAGGACACTCCTCTGCAAGCCATCGCTGCTATAGTGCTGGGCGGAACCAGCCTGTCCGGTGGGCGCGGAGGAATTATTTCCACCGTCATCGGGATGGCGATGATTGCTGTACTTTCCAACGGATTGAATTTGCTCAACGTTTCGCCTGCGTACCAATGGGGGATCAAAGGCTCTGTGCTGATCCTGGTTGCTGGCTTGGATAGCGCCCGGCGCCACTCGACCCTGCGCAGCACGCAACCCACCCAGCCCTGACACGAGTTAGAACACGTACCGTGCAGACGTATTTTGCATGCCCCGAGGAGGCCATACTTGAGCAAGCAAGAAAGTCTTTCCCGAAGAGAGTGGCTCTATTACTCATCGCTGCTGGCAAGTGGCGTCGCTCTTTCTCAGACGGCCTGTCAAAGACCGGCTGGGACTTCCTCTGCTCCGTCCTCGTCGACCGCACCCACTCCCGCGCCGGTTTCGCCCGCGCAAGAAATCGCGTTGCGGGGAGCTGACGCCGTCCTCGCAAAGCTCCCGTCAGTATTGCCCAACCGCGCCCCAGACAATTGGCAGTGGATCGAGAACCGGCCCGCAAAGGTAGGCCTCTTGATGATTTCCACGGCGGCGCCGTTCCTTGCCGGATACCGCAAAGCTTTCGACATTGAGGCCAAGCGCCTGAATCTGGAGGTAATCGCTTTGGATGCCAACAATGATCCAGCCCGGCAAGCCGCCCAGGCCGAGGATCTCATCGGCAAACGTGTCGACGTGCTGTGTTTCTGGCCGGTCGATGCGAAAGCGATCGTTCCGAGTGTGCGGAAAGCCTACGAGGCGGGAATTCCACTGGTCTGCACCAACAGCTGGACGGAGGAATCCGTTCTGCCGTTTTTCAGATCGTTCATCGGAGCCAGCATGGTCGAGGAGGGCATCATCGGCGCACAACTAATGGCCGAGGCGCTCCATGGTCAGGGCAAAGTCGCCATCATCGAAGGCAATCCCGGGCAGGACGCCGCCTACTGGCGATCCACGGCTTTCATCGATGAACTCAAGCGCATCGCGCCCAAAATTCAGATTCTCGATCGCCAGACCGCCCGCTGGGATCGCGCCCGCGCCACAGCCGTAGCGGAAAACTATTTGACGACCTACCAGGATCTCAACGCCATCATGGCGCAAGACGACAACATGGCCGTAGGCGCTCTGCAGGCCATCAAAGCAGCCGGAAGGTTGCAACAAGTGAAACTGATCTCGATCAACTCCAGCAAAGAAGGCCTGGAAGCCATTCTTGCCGGAGAGATGTATGGCAGCTGCACACAATCCCCGTCGTTCGAAGGAATTAACACAGCTCGTGTCGCCCGTGATGTTGCCAACGGCTGGCCTCCCGTGCCGCGCTGGGTACGCAATCCCGTAATGCGTGTGGACAAGACGAACGCTCGCCAGGTGTTTGGTGAATGGTAAGCACCCCGTCTACTCGGCAATTTTTTTAAGAATTTGAAAGACTAAAAACGTCGCAACTTCTGGTATGCTGCACTCCGCATGTAATCGTTTACAAGTGAGCCGCTTTTAATTCCCAGCCCCCGAGGCCTCCATGACGAAGCCGAAGCCATTTTCCGATTCCCCCGCCTTGCCGCGCCGGCAATTCCTTCAGACCTTAGGCAAGAGTTCAGTCCTGGCCGGCTCCATGTTCCTTCCGGTCCCGTTGAAGAAAACATTATTTGCCGCTGGCCCTACTCCGCCACAAAGTCAGGCAGCCATCAGAATCGTCCCTCCCAACAAGACTTATCGCATGATGGAGTGGGAATGCCACACCCCTCCCGAAGGAAATTTCGAAATCAATTTGGAACCAGCACTCACCGCGGCCCGCGATGCCGGCGCCGAAAGCATGATGTTTTATTCCCAGGACCACTGGGGCTATGCCTTTTACGAGAGCGATGTGGCCGTGCGGCATCCTCATCTCAAGGGAGATTTCTTCGGCCAGGAAGTCAAAATCGCTCGCAAGCTCGGCATGTCGGTGGTCTGTTACTACAGCCTGCAATTTAATAATCAGGCCGTTCTCACCCACCCCGACTGGGGATGGGTCAACGCCGAAGGCCAGCAGCAGAGCTACCGCTGGCTCATCACTTGCCTCGACAGTCCTTACCGCCAGTATGTTCTGGCTATGATCAACGAACTCTTCTCCCGCTATGAGATCGACGAACTATTTCTGGATATCTTCGGGATCCAGTTCGTGCTCTACACCGCCGATGGACGCGACCCATTCTGCTACTGCAAGCACACAGAGGAGACATGGAATTCCGGCCATCCGGGTGATCCCTACCGCGAGGGCTTCAAAACCCGCGAAGGCAGAGATCTGCGCTACAAGTGGCACCAGCAGCGCTCCACGAATCAGATCCTCGATGAAATCTTGTCGACGGCACGCCGGCATCGCCCGGAACTTATTGTGTCTCTGAATGGAGGACCGGAAACTTTCACCAACGAAGTCATGCAGAAAGTAAGTTTCATTTACGCGGAACCGCTGACCTCGGAAACTGGAATTTCCCTAGGCTCGATTCTGATGCGCGGCTGGGGCCGTCCGGATTACCAGGCCGGCGTTTTCAGCCAGCAGGGATATCTCGATACCTACCCGGGATCGATTCCGCGCGTCAAAGCCGACGGCCTCATCGTTCAAAACTCCCGAACTTTCATTGTCGGCAATGCCCCCGTCGTCGGAGGACTCGACGGCCAGGGATTCTCCAAGCGCTGGTTCAGTGTTGCCAAAGAAACCTGGGCCGACGTTCGAGGCGTGGATCACCTTCTGGCGAACGTCACGCCCCTCTACAGCACCGCCATGCTCTACAGCGAGGCGACGCGGGAAGAATTGTCCGGCCAAAACCTTCCGGTGCATTTTCGCCGGACTGTAACCGGCGCCCTCGAAGCTCTCACCTATTCGGGACGGCCCGTGGAAAGCGTTCCCGAGTTCAACCTCACGGAGAAGTATTTGGCGCAGTTTGAAACGCTGGTTCTTCCCGAGGTCGAAGTTCTAGGATCGGTACAAGCAGAAGTCGTTCGGAACTGGGTGAAGCAGGGTGGAACATTGCTCGCCACCGGTAAATGCGGCCTCGTCGACGAAAAGGGACAGCCCCGTGCAAATTTCCCGCTGGCTGATGTCTTCGGGGTGGATCTGGTTTCCGAGGAGAAGAAGTACGCCTACGATCCCTCCGGAAAATTCAAGGAAAATGTCATCTCAATCTACCTCGAATCGAGCGGCCATGCGCTCTCGAAGAGTCTCGCAGTAAGCACGGTGGGTCTGCCCGGCTCGTTCTTGCGTCTGCATCAAACTTCGGGACAGGAAGTGCTTCGCTACCGCCTGCCCTTCATGATCGAGGATCTGCCCAACCACCACTGGTTCAACTGGGGGCCTCCACCGCCGGGGCAGGAAAGCGGCGGCCCGGCTGCAGTTTTCAATAACTTTGGCAAAGGACAATCACTGTACATCGGGGTGAGCCTGTTTCAAGCCATGAGCAGCAAACTGTTCTGGATCCGCAACTGGGTTCCCGAGGTGATGCGGTTGCTGGTGCCGCAACCCGTCGCTGAACTGAGATCCGAAGTTTTCCCAGAATACGTTCATGGAACATTTTTCTGGGAAAAAGACAGGCGTTCGTTGCTGGTGCAAGTGTTGAACGCAATCGAATTGGCCACGCAGGGAGAATTTCGCGAAGTGCCTGCCGTGGAGATCCGCGTGAACAGCGCTCGCGTCAAGATTAAGTCGGCCGAAGTGCTGTGGCCCGCTGCGCGAGAATTGCCAATTCGAAATGCCCAGGGAAACGCCAATATCACCATGCCTTCCCCTGCGCGTTACACGGCCTTGCGGCTGCAACTGGCCTGAGCGTAGATTCGTCTGGCCACTGCCCACTGAACACTGGCGACCGTTCTTACGATCGACCAGCTTGCACACGATCCCCCAGGCCTTGGCTCGCAAGTTTGTCCGTTTGTCTGCACGATGGATGATTACCACTGAAGAAAATGCTTTGAGCCACCTCTCCTCCATCGCTGTCCGACACCTAACCTGTGATTTCCCGGGCGTGCGTGCGCTGAACGATCTCAGCCTGGAGTTCAGGGCTGGCGAAATCCATGCTCTGGCTGGAGAAAACGGAGCCGGGAAGTCCACGCTGCTCAAAGTTCTTTCCGGCCTCGTCGTACCTACCCAGGGCGAAGTCGTGATCGGAGATCAAAGCGTCTCCCGGGTCCGACACGCTCTATCGCTGGGCATTCGCACCATTCCTCAGGAACCCATCCTGGCGCCCGATCTGTCGATCGCGGAAAATCTGCTGATGGGGAAACTTCCCAGAAAATCACTTGGGCGGATTGACTGGAAGACGGTTTTCGAAACTGGCAAAAAGCTGCTGCAACGAGTGGGCCTGGACCATCTTGCACCACAACGCGCGATCGCCGGGCTCGGCGTCGCGGAACAACAATTGATCGAGATCGCTCGCGCTTTGGCCGGAGAAGGGAATGTGTTTCTTTTCGACGAACCAACCTCCGCGCTGGCCGCAGCTGAAGTTGCCAGGTTGGGAGAAATCCTGACCGAACTAAGAGCCGCTGGCAAGGTTGCGCTGTACGTTTCGCATCGTCTGGATGAGATTTTTTCATTTTGCGACCGGGTGAGCGTGCTACGGGATGGAAACCTTGTTGCCACCAAGTCGGTCTCCGACACCAATCCCGATGAATTGATCCGCCTCATGGTCGGTCGAGAAATTCTGAAGGCCGAAGCCAGCCGGCCATTTGCCGGCGACGCCCCCTGCCTGACAGTCTCAGGACTGGCAGTGACGGGAGTATTAACCGATGTCAACTTTCAGGTCAGGCGCGGCGAGATTCTGGGAGTTGCCGGTTTGGTCGGCGCCGGGCGCACCGAACTTCTGCAAACCCTTTTTGGCGTCCACCGTTTGGAAAGGGGCGAGATTTCCTTAAACGGCGCTGTGCTGAAGATTCGGTCTCCAAAAGATGCAATGTCTGCTGGAATCGCCTATGTTCCAGAGGACCGCAAACTTCATGGACTGGCGCTGAATCTCAATATCGGGGAAAATTTCGCTCTCCCCAACCTGCGGCAGCTGGGAACATTCGGCATTCTGCGAAAGCGAAAACGTGATCAGCTCGCGAAGTCGTACGCCGAACGATT
>Ga0209006_10001084_pt1 | contig 24959 bp, 23 predicted proteins | sample JacPin_JW_Ref_O2_FD_188567 | JGI IMG/M metagenome (GOLD analysis project Ga0209006, IMG submission 188567) | Forest soil microbial communities from Algoma, Ontario, Canada - Jack Pine, Ontario site 1_JW_Ref_O2 (SPAdes) (version 2) | ecosystem: Environmental > Terrestrial > Soil > Boreal... | reverse complement strand
CTAAAATTAACAGACTCCACCGTGCCGGGGTAGCTCACTGGTAGAGCGCCGCCCTGAAAAGGCGGGCGTAGCCAGTTCGATTCTGGCCCCCGGCACCATTTCAATCTCCGCCAAGAAAAGCGCATTCGCGCGAAACTCACTAGCCCTACTTGCCTGGTTGCAAACAGAGTCCGAACCTTTTTTCGCCAGTCGCCCAAACGTGACGACATACTGCTGGTGGGATGGCGACTTGTTGACTAGAGTGAGCACTTAACTTAACCTTTCGCAAAGCGTTTGTCCGTTCGAGTCTTTCGGACAATTGAAGCAGTTGCGACGACGAATTGTGGCAAGTCGTTCGATGCAGCCAAAACGGCCCTTGCTGAAGCTCAGCGTGTTGGCAACATCCTTCGGAAGGTGTTTGGTGGGCCTTTTCCGACTTTGTTTTTCGAGGCGCAAGCTTCGCAATTCATTTTTAGCTCTGAGCTTTGTCAGCGGAGCTTCCGTTTGTTCGGCGCAGTCGCTTCAATTCCACCCCGCCAGTCCCGTGAATACTTCGCTTCCGCCACTGTACGTATTGACCGCAGATTTAAACAATGACGGTTTCCAAGATTTGCTTGTGGTCACTAACGAAAGCCAGGGACTTCCCTCGAGTTTGAATGTATTTCTCGGCAATGGAGACGGAACTTTTAAACCGGGCACGAGCTACGTGCTAGGCACCGCTGGATCTTCCTCTCCCGGGCCTCCGCTACTCGGGCAAATCCGATTAACCGGTCCGAACCTCTGGGATGTGATCATTCCGATGACTGCAGCAAATTCGGTGAACGTTTTGCTGGGTAACGGCGACGGGACATTTCAAGCCGCGAAAAGCTACCCAACAAATCCTGCACCCACCGCAGTCGCACTCGGTCAATTTAATTTCGATACGCTGGCGGACCTGGTGGTGACCTCGGAGGGTGCGTCATCCGGTTCCAGTTCGGGTTCAAGCGTTAGCGTTCTACCTGGCCACAGCGACGGGACCTTCGGCGCGCCGCTTGTTACTTCAATAACTGAGGCCCAACCTTCGTCCGTTGTTTGGGCGGACTTCAATAAGGATTTCAATCTGGATGTTGCGGTGGGAAGCGCGAACGGGATCAGAATTCTTTTATCTACAGCGGAAGGAGTTTTTCAAACCGGGGCAAATTATCCGTTGTCTTCTCCAGTAAAGGCGCTTTTGGTTGCGGACTTCAACAATGATTCCAGCCCTGACCTGGTGGCCATCCACGGCAATGCCGTGAGTGTCTTATTGGGAGTCGGCGACGGGACCTTTCAGGGGCCGACGGACTTTAACGTCGGAAACGGGGCCAACGCAGCTGTAGTTCTCGACTTCAACGGCGATGGCAAACTTGACCTCGTCGTCTCCAACAATGCGGATAACACTTTTTGCATACTGCTCGGGAATGGCGACGGGACATTTCAGCCGCCCATGACATTTTCGTCGCCGGGTTTGGGACCTACTTCCATTCAGTCTGCCGGCTTCAACAACGACGGCGCACCGGACATCGCGATCGCAACCTCTAGTGGTGCGACAGCCGGCACCCCCGGAAGTACCTACATTCTGTTGAATTCCCGAGGTGTTCGAGGAACGATGAGTCCCTCGCTCAATCCAGTGGAGTTGGGAGCGCCCGTCACGTTCACGGCCAACTTGACTCCCACGTTTCCGGGGTTGCCCACGCCGACGGGGCAGGTTGCATTTTATTTTGATTCCTTCCTCATTGGAAACTCGATCGTGGACGCTACTGGCAGTGCACAGATCACGACCAACATGGGATTCACACTGCCGAACACGATTCGCGCGAGCTACTCAGGCGACAAAAACTATGACGGGGTTGGGCTGCCGCCTTTTGTCGAAGGCATCGTCGACCTCAACGTCACGCAGGTATCGCCTTCGCCGGTGACCGTGGCTGCGGGGGACACAGCGAACTTTACGTTGTCCGTGGCATTGCAAGGTACTTTCAACAGTCCAATCAATTTCAGCTGCTCAGGGGCACCACCCAATTCGAGTTGTTCCATTTCACCCAGTTCCGTTCCCGCGGGTACAAACTCGACGACGACGGTGACCCTTTCGGTTCGTACCAGCGGCCCTCACATGGCGAACGCAGATGGGATCTCGCACACGGATCAAATTCTCCGGTCAGGATTAGTGGGCTTGGGGAGTTTAGTCGTGCTCATGCTCGCTTGCTTTGCGGCATCCCCGCGCGCCATACCCAGATGTTCGTGGGGCATGCTCGCGGCGACGCTCCTCGCAACTTGCCTAGGCGGTTGTGGCGGCGGCAGCGGTGCCCCACCCCAAGGAACGGTCACACCTGCGGGCACGTACACCCTGACGTTTACGGCCAATTCCGCCACCGCGAATATCACACAATCGCAACAACTCAAGTTGACGGTCACGAATTAGCGATCTCGCTCTGCCTTGCCGTGAATCGATAGCTACTTTCTGCAGAGCATCATCTCGCAAACCTCGGTCAAACTACCCTGCCTGCCCGCGTAAGCTGCCTGCTTTCAGTGTCTTGTTGAATGACTTTATTTTGAGACGCTACGTATTGAGGTAACAGCGGAAATCTCTGAAGGTCTCCCCGCTGAGCGAGTCGCTCAGCGTCGCGCCAATCGCGAGAAGGGACCGAAGGTGAAACGATCTTTCAAGATAGTCGCCGTCGCGGTGGGCTTCGTTGCCGTGATTGGGGTCATTCTTCCGCCCTGGCCTCAAAACGTGACATCTCGAGAACCCATGAAATCCGACAACGCCACTTATCGATTTACGCTCTATTGTTCGAGGATTTACAGCAACGATCTGCAGGATGTCAGTGCTGAGCAATTAGATTCCATTTCAAAGGCAATATCCGACATCGGACCGTCCGGGGTCGAAATCAAGGCCTGTGAGTGGACCGTGTTCAATTGCGTTTCCAACCCTAATGAAGAATTTCGTGCCGTGATCCGAAATCTCGTCGGAACGGCATTGCTGGTTAAGTCCGGCGCAAGAACCAATGCTGGTCGGCAGGATGAAGGCGCGAGCGATCCGGCACCCGAAATCCGGCGGAGTTCCAGAGACGAGCCAAGGGTTGTTGCGCCGTCCAGAGCGAGAACAGCTGTCGGCTCGCGATGAGATGACAAACTTGGCTCGCAGTTGAAGACTGAAAGCGGAACGAAGTGGCTACGTTGCGGGTGCGATACAGACGGTCGGGGATCCGGAGCGCAACCGCTCTTCCTGGATACGGGCCTTCGACTCGTCTTTCTCGTGGCAGAGGGCGTGCGCCAGTTCGTGCCGCACGGCCTTGTCCAACAGTTCTTCGATAGGCATTCGCCAAGTCTCCATCAACTGCATTGCTCGGACACTTTCGGTGGTAGTTAGCGCGTCATCGAAGAAAGTTTCTTTGCCGGGCAGGTAAGTGAATGCCGGTGAGTTTGAATCGAAACCTCGAGTGTCCAAGATCCGTTTCCAGTCTATCGTGCGAACGATAACCCAACTCCACTCACCTAGATCATCAGCGTGGTATCGGCTAACGCGCGTTTGAGTACCGACATCCGGATGCGGCACTGGTCGGCTGTGAATCCAGTGTGGCAAATGAAATGTTGAACCCCCATGGCGGGCGGCGCCAGCGTTCGCGTCTGCGACTTCTGCGAGGTGGCTTGGGGTTCTGGCGGCAAATACTTCTACGTCAGGCTCCGTGATGTGGGCTCGATGGGAAAAGGGAAAGTGTATGTAATAGCTGTTCCTTCGGGCGAGTCACTTCCGATTCTGCCTCCAACGGGCATCCACTCCGCAGACGACTTTAAGGGGATGAACATCGTCTCGGTCATCGATACAAGTGGATTTTCGAAGTTCGCGCCCGGTCCAGATCCGACCACATACGCATACACACGGAGAATTGTGCAGCGAAATTTGTTCCGGATTCGGCTGAGCTGAGTTGGCCCATGGCCCTTGAATTAATGGAGTCCACCGTGCCGGGCTGGCCGCAGTGCACCCGCTCACAACCCCGCGTGTCAAAGCCGGCCGTCCAACGATTAGAGCGGACGAGGTTCGGGCTCAATCAGCGATTCGATAGGCCGTTGCTTTGCAGGAGGTCCACCACCTGATCATTCGTGAGCGCTAACGTCACGTCCAAACGATCTGTGGAGGCGGCGACTTTTGCCTGGCTCAAAAGCGCGGTCATACCTTGATTGGGCTGGTCGGGGCGGGAGGATTGGTACAGCGAAGCGGCTTGCAGGAGAGCAGCGAAGGTGTTGGCGTCCTCAGGCGAAGCGCAAATGGCCTCGAAGATAGATTGGGTGCCGAGGTCAGCGTCGATCTCAAGTGTGAACGCACGCACTTTGGAAAAAAGCTGCTGGGACTGCGAAAAGCCGGCGAGCGCCGGCAGAATCGCCTGCATTTCGGTACTTGCGCTGGAAGCGTTCAACACGCCCCAAATGACGCTGCGGGGATTCGCCTGCGAGATGAGCGACGCAAGGATCGAATTACTGAGAAGGTTAGGTTCCTGGTTATCGCTGATGTGGATCACTCTCTCTAATTCTATGCGCTCTCCCAGCACAGCCACGGTTGAGTTCACAAACCAGACGAGAGTTCCCCCGAGTCCCGAGCCGCCGTTCAGGGGGTAAAGAGAATGGTCGCGGACATTTACGACCGTCCGTTTCCGAGTCTTGAAATACGCAGCGGTTGAGTCCGGCGAGAACTGGCCGAGGGCTACGATAACGGATTCCTGACTGCCCGTGCCGTTCTGCGGTGATTGAGACGCCGATGACCGGGGCACCAGCGCCCAGGCCAATTGTTCCACGCGGGAATCGCGATCCATGCCAGGAGAGGCGAGGAACAACTCGAACTGCCGCAACTGATCCGGCAACACTTTTTTCTGGAGTTGCGGAAACCAGGCAAGGGAGCGCGCTTGCTGCAAATCGGCGAGGGCGAATTGGGAGACGTCGGGAGGAAAAATGCCGATGACCTCAGTAGGAAGCGATCCCGCACGCGCCTCGGAGGACCACGCAAACGACGCGAGGATCATTGTGTTCACGAAGAGCATCTTGAGATTCATTTTTTGACTTGTTCCTTTGCCGGTCGCAATTTCCATGCGAGGAGTCTGATGGTGAGGTTCTGGATTGGGAGGTGGGCAAAGGCTCGCATCGAAGCGAGCCTTTGCCCGGATTGTTTTCAATTGATTTTGATCGTCAAGCTGCTCGACTGAGTGAGAGAACCCGACGTGCCGGTAACCATCAAAGTCACCGACTGCGATGTGGGAGTTGTCCCCGTGTTTGTCATGCCACCACCACCACCACCACAACCGACCGAAAAGAAAGAAAGCGACGTCGCCAGAAAAACGAGTCCCATCGCTTTCATCGCCAGAAGGCTCTTGCTCCCCACTCGTTTCCTGCGCAGCGCGAAAACGCTCCCGAACAAACCGAGGCCGGGGAAAAGGAAGATGAAGCCGTAGCCCATAGGCGGCGCCGCCGCGGCGGCAGAGACGGTCAAAGTAGACCCGGCGGTCGACCCCGCATTGATCGTCGAAGGGTTGAAGGCGCAAGTCAGGCCCGCACTTGTGGCGCAAGCAAGGGAGACTGGACTATTGAAACCTCCCACCCCAGCTGCGCTAACCGTAACGTTGGCTGAACCACCCGGGGCGAGAGTTACGCTTGGGCTTGAGAGACTCAACGAAAAATTGGCAGTGGTGACAGCGGCGGCCGGCACAACGCTGGCGAACACGCTGGTCGTGCTGCCACCGGTTGGAAAGTTCGGTTGGTTGCCACCGCCGGCCGTGAGAAAGAGGGTTCCCGCATTGCCGGATGTGCCCCCACCACCAAATACCATGTCCCACAAGCCGGGATTCACGAGCGGAGTGTTGGCAGAGTTTGTGATTTGGCCGAGGAAGTTTCCTTTGGTGTCGAATGCGTTGATGGTCCCGTCGCCGAAGTTCCCGACCAGGATCGCATTCGGGAATTGGCCGAATGTTGACGGCGCCGCGACGACGCCCCAAGGTGCGTTGAGGTGGCCACCGGCAGCGACGAACGTGCTGACGAAATTGCCGTTCATGTCGAAGATATCGACCTGTCCAACACCGGCGCCGGGCATGGCATCGTGCTTCGCAGCGTCTTGCATTGCGTATGCGACGTAGATTTGATTGTTGATGACGTGAATTCCATGAGGAGCGTAACCAGCAGGTAGGCTCGGGTCGGTGAATGAACCGGTTAGTGGAGCTAACTGAAAGCTGTTATTCAGAACGTCGACTTTGCCGCTGTTGAAATTTGCCGCCAGAAGGGTATTGCCATTCAGCAGCGCGAGACCCTTGTAAACGGCTCCGCTGGCGGAGTTATCGAAGGAGATCGTGGCCGTGTTGCTGGCGCCGGTCCAGATCGCAAACAACCCATCTTCGGTGTCAAAAATAAACTGGCCGCCGCCGAAGCCGCTGCCCGCGTTCGCTACGGTTCCCGTCGGGCAACCGGGATTGCAGTTGCCGTTCGGATTTTTCGTGGCTGCCGGTATGGTGACCACGAGCGCAGAGTCTTTGTTTCCGTTGTTGTCGTATAGCGTTGAGGTACCGCTGTTGTTGTCGGAGATCCAGAAATCTTGACCAGGGAGAAAGGAAATTCCCCAAGGGTTCAAGAGTTGTGGGTCTGTTGTCGTCGCCGCACCGGCCGTATTGGAAACCAGGTTGGTCTGCATAAAGCCGGTCTGCTGGGCCTGAACACTCGACGAAATCCCTAAAGTCATCGTTGCAGCAAAAAGCAAAAGCATCTTTCTCAATCCAATTCTCCTTACTCACTTCGTGATTTGAATGCAGCACTTCATCCACAGGAGAGTGAGATGCCCGCGCTGGTATTGGCCGGGTAATTGGGATGTCAAATCTTTGCTTTGTTTTTGGGACTGTTTAGAGATGGATAAATTACGCGGAGCGATTTGATCGCATCGGTGCCTCGAGTTCGGATCCGCCGTTAACAAGAGAAGGTGCTCGCTTACTAACTCAATTACGCAGGCTAGGATGCAATCCGCGAACTCCGGCAATCGTGTTGGGGAAAAAAGTCGCCTACGATAAAAGCGGGCGACCGGATCGCACAAATGAGCAGCACGGCGTGATTATCACGTCACGAAAGTCAATTGATGCGGTTATAAGTTTTCTTGGATGAAGCGGGGACTGATGTGCACATCGACTTGAATCAACGGTGAGTCGCCTATTGCTTTGAAGCTGTGGACCTCTCCGGCCTTGATGACAAAGATGTCTCCCGCGCTGCCTTCGAAGGTCTTGCCGTCGACTGTCCAAATTCCCCGCCCCTCGCGGATGAACTGAATCTCATCGTACGGATGGCGATGAGGCCCCGGTCCGGAACCTGGTGCCCCGTGAAAGAGAAACACGGACACACCTGTATCTCCTTCTTGCGCTCCGACAAACTCATGCGAACTCCCTACGAAAGGCAAATTCTCCTGGCGGATGTGGTGCATGCTTGGCGCTCCTGTAAAAATTAGATGCACGAAGTGAAGATCGATTACGGGCTTGGCCGATATTAAAAAGAATACTAAACGCAAATCATTTTCTTGAGACGAGGAGGGCTGCGCGCCGGCAGTCTTCTTCTTGAAGGTTCGGCGAACACGGTCCAACCTGATCCAGCGCTTTTTCCGATGTTGGACATGGGGAATCGAAGCGGTTACCATCTGCTGCCTTTTTGCAGAGCCTTGAGCCGCGGTCTAACGGCGAAGCAAGAGCACCAGGAAAATTTTGTAGCAATTGAGCGATCATCGCGAAAGCCGCTTGTGCGTCGCGGTGCGCAACCCGGATGAAAATGGCATGAAACGAAGGGATTTTGTGCGGTTTGGTTGGGGCAGCGTGATCGCGACGGGGGCAGGGATGCTGCGGCCTGCGTTAGCGGGGTCACTGCCGCCCTGGCAATCCCTGAAGTCGCTACAGCATCCGATTGCGGCGACGTCGGAACCGAGGAGCGTTGGGCGCGCGGCGGACTTCACGCTGCGGATCGCGCCGACGATGGTTGAGTTGGCGCCGCAGGTGGTGATCAGCACGATTGCATACAACGATAAGGTTCCCGGGCCGCTCATGCGGGTGCGGGAGGGGCAGCAAGTCGCTGTGGAGGTTGTGAACGAGACGGACGTTCCCGAGTATGTGCACTGGCACGGGTTGTTCGTTCCGTCGGAAGTGGATGGAGCGGAGGAGGAAGGGACTCCGCCGGTGTCACCGCACGGGCGGCGGCGCTATGAATTTGCGGCCAATCCGGCGGGTTCGCGTTGGTACCACTCGCACACGGAAGCGATGATGGATTTGCATCGGGGGTCGTACACCGGGCAGTTCGGTTTTCTGATGATCGATTCGGGGAATGATCCCGGGCGCTACGATCAGGAAGTGTTTCTGGCGCTGCGTGAGTGGGAGCCATATCTCAGTTCGAAGGATCAGGATTCGATGAGGCCGGATCCCGACGATCCGATGCCGGAAAAACCGACTACGCCGGATACGCGTCCGAATGGCCTCGAAGTCGCCAATCCTCTTTACTCCATCAACGACAAAATGCTTGGAGCGGGAGAACCGATCCGCGTTCAGCAAGGTCAGCGCATCCTGATGCATTTCCTCAACGCTAGCGCCTCGCAGATTCATCGCATCGGTTTGTTCGGTCACCATTTTCAAGTGATCGCGCTTGACGGCAATCGCGTGCCGTCGCCGCAGATCGTCGACGTGATCGACATCGCGCCGGGAGAGCGCGTCGATGCGATCGTGGAAATGAATTTTCCGGGCGTTTGGATTTTAGGTGAGCTGCGCGATGCCGCGCGGGTATCCGGGATGGGCATCGTCGTGGAGTACGCGAATCACGCACAGCCTCGGCCGCAATGGCTTCAGCCTGCAAAGGTGCGGTGGGACTACACGGTTTTCGGCACGGCCGCTTCCCTTTCCGCGCCAGACCAAACGATCGAGATGGTCTTTGAAAAAATTCCGGGCGGTCCGCACGGCATCAATCATTGGCTCGTCAACGGCAAAGAATATCCGCATGAGCGCGAATTTGTTTTCCATGAGGGGAAACGCTACCGACTGGTGTTTCACAATCGAACGGACGATAGCCACCCGGTGCATGTTCACCGGCACTTGTTCGAGATCGTCGAGTTCAACGGCAAGCCTACGGGTGGCATCATGAAGGATACGGTGGTCGTGCCCGCGTTCGGACGAGTCGCTGTCGAACTGGTCGCCAACCAACCGGGCCTCACGTTGTTTCACTGCCACATCCAGCAACACATGGACTTTGGGTTCAAAGTGCTGTTCCGGTACGGCTGAAACAAATTCAGCGCTCGTGCCAGTTCTATTCACGCCGTGGTCACACACAAGAAACATTAACCGGTTAAAAGGCATGCGGGTTCCGCAACTATCAAACCGTAAGTTCGATCTGGAGGGTGTGCATGACTACGATCCGGGGAAAGTTCCGAACGGCAATGCTCATGGGAGCGGCCGTGTCGGTGCTGGCATTCGCGAGTGGGGCAAACGCGCAAAATCAGAATTTTAACAATGGTCAGTCCAGCAACAATACGTGGCCTCATGCAACGACGGGGCGCTCGCCTGTGCTCGCGGTCGTTGGCGACATCGCCTGCCAACCGGATGACGACTTTGTGACAGGAGGCGGTGAGGCTGCGCACGAAACCTGCGAAACTCCGAAAGCTCCGTACACGCCGACGTCTCTGTGGCAATCGCAAGAGGCTACTGCGAATCAGATTGAAGCGATGAAGCCTGACGCGGTTGCGCTCCTGGGAGATTTGCAATACCAGGTGGGCCAATACCAGGATTTCAAGCAGTCCTTCGATCTGACGTATGGCGCGTTTAAATTTCTGCATCGGCCGGCGCCGGGCAACCATGAATTTTACGACGAGCACAGCGCGACCGGCGTTGCCGGCTACGGGTACTTCTCGTATTACAACGGCTTCCAGACGAATCCGGATGGTTCGATTCCGACGACTATCGTCCCAGACCCATGCCCAATGGCTAACGCGGCAGCCTGCAACTTTCCGGGACTGACGACTCCAAATCCGCAGCCAATTCCGCGAGCGGATGGGCAGGCGGGACACTTTGTGTTGGGCCCGAACGGAGGGCAGAACGGAACCGGAGTCGCGGAGGGTTGGTACTCCTACAATCTGGGTGCGTGGCACCTTATTTCGCTGAATATCGAGTGCTCGACGCAGCCGGGCGGGTGCAGCGACAACGGCGCGTGGCTTGGTGCGGAACTCGCCTGGTTGAAGAAGGATCTCGAGGAGAACCGTTCTGGGTGCACATTAGCTTACTGGCACCAACCGTCATACAGCCCTGCCGACAGCCTAACTCCCGAGGGCACGACGGCTCTGGCATTTTGGAAGCTTCTCTATGAATTCGACGCCGACCTGATTTTGAACGGGCACGACCACCTTTATGCGCGCTACCGGCCGCTTGATGCGTCCGGGAAGTCCGATCCGCGTAAAGGCATACGAGAATTCGTCGTGGGCAGCGGCGGCGAGACGCTAGATACGGTCGTCGCGAGCACGGCGGCGGGATCAGACGCCGGCGCGATATTCAACGCAGCGAATCTTGAGGCGTCCACCGGCAACTTCTGGGGTGTGATGGCCTTAACGCTCGATCCGAACGGCTACAGGTGGGATTACGAGTCGGCACTGGAACTTCCGGGAGCTCCCGCAGGGACTTTCAGCGACAAGGGTGCCGCAGCCTGCCACGGCCCGAGTTTTCACTAGTAATCACGACGTCTTCGCCGCTTTGTTTTGAGTTCGTTCGTTACGCGCCCCACCCTTTGCTGGAGTTCTCGTGAAGGGTGGGGATTTTCTTTGCCCCTTACTGCCCTACACAAGTTACCGAATATTGAAGTCGAGGTTATAATCCGCGCACCTATGCCCTTTGCCCGTGGGGATAAATTTGGGCCGTATGAAATTGTGTCGCCGCTGGGAGCCGGTGGCATGGGTGAAGTGTACCTGGCGCGCGACTCACGGCTCGGACGCGAAGTTGCGATCAAAGTGTTGCCGCAAGCGATGTCTGCGGATGTCATGCGGAAGCAGCGCTTCGAACGCGAAGCGAAGACCATCTCCAGCTTGAATCACCCCAATATTTGCACGTTGTACGACGTGGGAAGTCACGACGGAATTGCGTTTCTGGTGATGGAGTACGTCCAAGGAGAGACGCTCGCGACGCGGCTTGAGAAGGGACCGCTCCCGCTGGAGCAAGCTTTGAAATTTGGGGCTCAGGTCGCCTATGCGCTCGATAGGGCGCACCGGAGCGGAGTAGTTCACCGTGACTTGAAGCCCGGGAACATCATGCTCACTTCGGCGGGAGCGAAGATGCTCGACTTTGGTTTGGCGAAACCGACAGCGTCTTTGGCGAATGGCTTAACTGTGACGGCTGCTGCGGCCGATCCGATGACGCAGGAAGGTTTGATCGTCGGGACGTTTCAATATATGTCGCCGGAGCAGATTGAAGGTAAAGACGTAGACGGACGAAGCGACATATTTTCGTTTGGCGCGGTGCTGTACGAGATGCTGACCGGGCGTCGCGCTTTTGAGGGCAAGAGTCAACTCAGCGTGGCGTCCGCGATTCTGGAAAAAGAACCTCCATCGCTGAGTTCCGCGAAATCGCTGACACCCACGGCACTTGATCGTGCTGTAGCGAAATGCTTTGCGAAGAATCCGGATGAACGTTGGCAAAGCGCGAGCGATCTGGGGAGTGAACTGACCTGGATTGCGGAGCGAGGACGGGAGACCAGTGCGGGTGAACCTTCAGCAGGCGAGTCGCGTGCGGGAATACGGGTCGCGTGGATCGCGGTCGTTGCTTCGGTTTTACTTTTGGTGGCCGCGACCATCTGGTGGCGGGGAGCGAAGTCGCCGCAAGCGCCGATGCATTTTTATGCGGCGTGGCAGGCCTCGGCGCGAGACCTGGCCGTGGCTCCGAATGGACATACGGTTGCGGTAGTGGCGTATTCAGAGACCGCGCGAAAGAATGCAATTTGGATTTATGAAGTGGGAGCGGCGGGTGCGAAGAGTTTGAGCGGGACCGAAGGAGCGGCGTATCCCTTCTGGTCTCCCGATGGACGGTCGATCGCGTTCTTTGCGGATTCACGATTAAAGAGAGTGGAATCGTCTGGTGGGCCGGTGGAAACAATCTGCGACGCGCCGTCGGGACGCGGTGGCACGTGGAATCAGGAGAATTTGATCGTTTTCGCTCCGGATGTGAATGAAGGGCTGAGCGAAATTGTAGCGACTGGCGGAGTGCCGAAGAAAATTACAAAGCCGGACGCCACCAAGAGCGAGCAAGGTCATCGGTGGCCCGTGTTTTTGCCTGACGGGAAACACTTCTTGTATCTCGCGGCGAATTTTTCGGGAACCAAGAATGTGAATAATATTCTCGTGGGGGCGCTCGAGGGCGAGAGTCGACTCGTCGTGGAGGCTGGGGCGAATGCGGCGTATGCCGATCCGGGATATTTGCTCTATTACCGTAATCATGCGCTGGTCGCCCAGGCGTTTGACCTGAAGCGGTTTTCGTTGAGCGGTGACGTCATCACGCTGTTGCCGGACATCAAGTACCTGCCGCAAGTGAAGCGAGCTGTGTTTTCGGTTTCGTTCGGCGGCTCGCTGGTCGCACAAGGAGGCGAACAGGAAGCGCTGTCTCAGCCGACATGGTTTGATCGTCAGGGAAAGGCAACAGGAGTGGTGGGAGCACCGGATGTATACGGCAACGTGGAACTGTCACCGGACGGAAAGTCGCTCGCCGTCGACAAAACTGATATGGAAACGCTTAATACCGACATTTGGACGTATGACCTGACGCGAGATAGTTCGAAGCGGCTCACGTTCGATCCGTCGATCGATGCTTTACCCGTGTGGAATCCGGATGGTTTGAGCCTGGTGTTTGGCTCGAATCGGGGGATGGGGCGGGAAATCTACATGAAACAGGTAGGCGGCACGCAAGACGAACGAGTGGTCGCGAACGACACCGTCAACGTTTACCCGAGCGATTGGTCGAAGGACGGCAAGTATGTCCTGTACTCGAGAGGCGCGGAACTGTGGTTTGTTGCTCTGTCGGATTCGAAGGCCAGAGAATTTCTTAAGACGAATGCTGTGCTCAAGAACGGTCAATTCTCTCCTGACGGCAAGTGGGTGGCGTACACATCCAACGAAACGGGAAAGTGGGAAGTGTATGTGACCTCTTTTCCGGATGCGCACGGAAAGTGGCAAATCTCAAAAGGCGGCGGTGAACAACCTCGATGGCGGGGCGATGGGAAGGAGGTGTTCTATCTCTCTTCGGACTACAAGATGATGGCAGCGTCTGTGACAACGGGCTCGAATTTCGATGCAGGGACTCCGGTGAACCTATTTCAGGCGACTCCGAGGCCACCGGTGTTGGTTTATGACTTTCTTGTTTATGACGTGAGCCGAGATGGCCAAAGATTTGTGATTAACACGCCAGTTAAGCAGGCGGACTTGCAGCCTATGTCAGTGCTTTTGAATTGGGCGACGAAGGTCCACTGATCGCGTTGTTCCTACAACTTAAAATCTGAGATTTCTGCGATTCACGAAGGGATGGAAATGATTCGTGTGCGAGTGAAGAAGATGCATGAGATGGCGAAAGTGCCGAAGTATGCGCACTCGGGGGAGTACGGGGATTTGGCGGCGGATCTTTGTTCGGTCGAGGATGTGACGCTGCATACGGGGAATGTGAAGACGATTCCGACGGGGATTGCGATGGAGTTTCCGCCGGAGTATGGCGGGATTATTGCAGACCGGTCGGGGCTGGCGGTGCGCGGGCTTACGACGTTCGCTGGAGTCGTGGACCCGGGGTATCGCGGGGAGATACGGGTGGTTGCGAGTTATTTTGGGAAGGAACCGCTGGTCATTAAGGTTGGCGACCGGATCGCGCAGATGAGGATCGTGCGTAGGATTGAGGCGGAGTTTGTCGAGGCGGAGGAAATTGAGGAGACGGAGCGGTCTGGGCGAGGTTTTGGGAGCAGCGGGCGATAGCAGGAGTCTGATCCCACGCAAGCACTATTGTTGACAAGAAGAATGTTTCGCGGAGACAAATCCCAACCACTCGTTTAGGGATACTTTTCGGGCGACGAAGCGTGGCGATGGCGGGGTAAATCCGCCTGCACGAAGCATCGAGAAGCGCTGTAGCGATTGTTCAGTTGAAATCCTGCCTATGGATAACGCTCGTCAACCTTTGATCCTGCTCACCGGCGAGCTGCACATGAACAAGAAGTTCGGAGCCGATACGATCAATCGCGGTGCTGCGCTGTTCGAATGCGAGTGGGACGGCGGCGTGTTTGAGTCGGGAATGTTCTGCGGAGGTTTGTTTCGATCGGGGCAATTTACAGGGGGTACGTTCATTGGCGGCATCTTCTGGGGCGGGAGTTGGGTGGGCGGGATCTGGGAGGGCGGCTTTGATCGCGCGGGGATTTATCGTTACCGGACCGAGTGTCCTGCGGCTTCCTGGTCCTGACATCGTGCCTGGGCGCACCCTTCCTCCGTCAGGGTCTTCGACTGAAGGGACGCCCCTACAAAATCTGCGTCTACGTTGCGCGGATTGATCGCCAGTCCGTTTCGCCACTTATGACTCGCTTACTGATTGCAAGCCCGCATCGCTATCCGGATCTCGCGAGATTGTGGCATCGGTTCGTGATGCGCGAACTTGTGCCCTCGTTCACCGCGCTTCAGCTGGACGTTGAAGTGAATATCTTTTGTGACGCCAACGCCGAACAGTTTGAGCCGCGGCACTTTCCGAACGTGCGATTCACGCGCAGCGGACCGGGGATGCGCGACTTCATGGAATTTTATGACGCGACGCTACAGGCGCCTTGCGACTTCATCCTTTTTCTAGATGCGGATACTTTTGTTCTGGACGGACAGTGGGCTGCGTCTTACTTTTCACGCTTTAACGATCCGCGCGTTGCGGCGGTGTCGTTTGTGCCGCGGGCTGGAGAGCCGGCGATCTTTGCGGTGATGTGCCGCGTGGAGAGTTATCGCGCTCTTGCTCTTCCCACGCTGGCGTGCAGGTATGAGTTTCCCGACATGTGGCCGAACGGCGTGAACCCGCAGCCAGGCGACGTTGCGGCGCGGGAGCTGACTGAAGCGGGAAAGATCGTCGTCAATATCGGCGAAGAAGAATCGTTGCGCCACGTCGTGAATTTCCGGAGCACAACCGGTGTGCGATCGAGTCGTGAGCAGACGACGTTCGCGGCGGGATATTCGATTTTCTGGAAGATGGTGGTCCTGTTTCCGGAGCTTATCTCTGCCGGCTACGAGAACTTGCTTCTCGGATGCCTCTACGAGGCGCTGTACCACGAAGCTTTCGCGCCGGATTCGGCAGGGACTGCGCTCGGAAACAGTTTGACGGTTGCCGAGTTGAGGCAGGCTCTGAGCGAGGTCGGCAACACCGTGCCACTCGATTCGCTGAGTCGCAAATTTCAGGAATCCCAAGGGAACATACTGCGATTGGCGGAGCGCGAAGGCGTCGAATTGGCGATTCCGGAAGTGTTTCCGGACGCCGGCGCTGAAGGTTAGACGGCGGAGATACCGAGGAATTTAGCGCGTTGCGGATTAACCGTTGATTGGGACGTGTTCGGCTGCGGCTCACATTGACAAACGGGTGGCGCCGAACCAAACTCCGCGGCATGCGTCGCATGGTCTGGGTCGTTGCTTTCGTGCTGATGGCGGCGGTTGCGCATGCACAGGCACCCGCAGATGCCCCGGGAAACAAGGCGTCGCCCGTGGACGGGCTCGCGGCACAGAGAGCTGTTTCGGCGTACAACGTCAACGGGCGCGTGTTCGTGGATGGGGCCAAGTACGCGACGCTGAATGCGGCGTTGGCGGATCCGAGTTGCTCCGACGGCTGCACCGTCGATATGTCGGGGAATTCATCTCCTGCTGCGCTCGCGCTCGGCGAAGTTGATTGGGGATCGAGACCCATCACCCTCCTGCTGGGCGCCCACACGTACACGACTTCTCACATCGTGCTGCATTCGGACTCGCACATCGTCGGCATGGGTATGGGACTGGGGATTGTGAGCCTGGGTTCGTTCCCGGCGACGATCATCCAGTGCACCTCGAAGACCGAGGACTGCATCACCATTTCGCAGAGCGATCAGCCGGTACAGCATGTGTTGCTGGAGGGATTTCGGCTGTACGCGCCTGTTGGGAACGCGGCGAAGGGGTTCTATGCATCGGCTCAGCCGGCGCTCGGATTGTGGTATTCGACCTTTCGCAACATTTGCGTCGGGGCGTGCGGACCAAATCTGGAAGGCTTCCATGGCGGGAATCTCGTTTTCGAGGCGGTGAACAAACCGAATCTTGGTGTGAATCAGTTTCTCGATTTCTACAACGTCCAAGCTTTTCGCAGCTCAGCCGCGGGCCACGATCTCGACCTGAGGGGAAACGCGGCGCAGATGCTTTTCAACCAGTGCGAATTCGACGGCGCGGCTGGGTTCGGCGATCGCAAGAAGTCGGCACTGCATGACGATGGCGGCTTGAACATCTGGATCGGGGACTACGTTCGCGGTCTTGGCTTGATGCCCAACACGATCAAGTTTGTGCTGCTGACTTGTCAACTGAGCGATACCTGCGTCAGCCTCAACGGCTCTTGGGATATCGATTTCGACCTGGTGCACATGGAGACATCGAATACGGGATTTGAGTGGAACCAAGGTGCGTCGAACGGGAACGTGAATACGACGATTGAGAAATCGTATATCGCAACGTCTGGCAACGACAACGGCTCAGGGGCGATTTTTGCGAACAAAACGGCTTTCGGGAATTACTCGATCACGCTTCTCGCCAACTACATTGAATCCACTCCAGATGCACTTTTCACTGGCGATAAGACCAATCTCAACGGGATTTTCAACTACGGTCTGGGTGGGAACGTCGACACGAACATCGCGTCGCTGAACCGGATAGCGTCTTCGCTCCAGGTGTCGAATGTGCAGTCGAACATCGGTGCGCCGCTGACTTCGAGGGGCATCGCGCTGTCGAGTTCACCATCGTGGGGAAGCGGGGCTTCGATCAGCGACGTCACGGCCACGTCGACTGGGCAGACGGCGGAGTGGACGATCAATGTGGGCGCGGGGTCGCTGGAAGCAAACCCGTCGGTCACGGTTACTTTCCCCGTCGGATACAACGCGAGTCCGAACTGTCATCTGTCGCAAGTGGGCGGGACGCAATCGTTGCTGCTCTGGGATCAGACAAAGGCACTTGCCACTTCGTCGACGTTCACGCTCAATGGGACTCCTAGAGCCTCTGCGACGATTCGTGTCTACATGCAGTGCGGGCCGTAAGACGTCCAGCACTCGACGAATACTCTTCTCGAACACATCAGTTTCCCACTTATGATTCGGAACGCGCCGACCGGTCTTTATAAGACAGAACACTTGCCTTTCAGGTTATAATAACGATGTTTCCTCCGCAGGCTGAGAGCGAATCAGCCCACCTCGAACGTTCGCTATGCGCTGTAGTCTGTTTTGATGCGGCACCTCCAAGGATGTGAACGACGATGACGAAGCAGAAACGATTTGCTCGGTTGTCCTCAGTCGGCGCTTTTGCTGTTTTGGCCTTTGTGATTGGTTGTACTGGTTTTGCTTTGATTTCCGGACGAGATTGGCCCCTTACTCGCGCTACTGGTCCGCTACATAGCCATCGCCCCAGGCCCTTCCGACCTAGCCAAGCCAATGCACTAAGGCAGAATTTGTCCGCGCCGGTCGTCCGGGTCATCGATCCCGTGCTGGTCTATACGACTTTTATAGGAGGTCCAGACTCAGGCAGTGCCGGCCAACAAGCAAGAGCGATGCTTGTGGATGCAGCTGGCAACATCTACGTCGCGGGAAACACCGACTCACATACTTTCCCCACGACTGCCGGGGTGGTGTCTTCGTACGACGCTGGAGGGACATTCGTTTCCAAGATTGACCCGACCGGCAAGGCTCTTATTTTTTCTACTTACGTGCCGGGTATTTACCAGCTGGTTGGATTCGCCCTCGACGCGTCGGGAAACATCTATGCCACCGGGCCAACTTCGGGCCTATCTATTCCCTCCGGCACGACTCCGTTTCAAGGAGCGCAAAGGAGCATCGGCATCGTTAAGCTGAACAGCAACGCAACCGCCGTCTTGAATGCGACATACCTTGGTGGCAGCGGCGGTGTAAACGGAAGCGGTAACGACATGGTGAACGGGATTGCCGTCGACTCGGCCGGAAGTGTGTATGTTACCGGCTTTACGAAGTCGAATGACTTCCCCACGCTGAATGCGCTGCAGGGGTCGTTGGGTACGAGCGGCTCGAATGGATTCGTTACAAAGCTAGATTCCAGCCTCAGCACCTTGTTGTACTCGACTTATCTGGGAGGGAGTAGCACCGGGTCGGGCGTCTCGATTGCGGTTGATTCGTCTCTCAATGCCTACGTGGCGGGGTCCGTGAGCAATGGTTTTCCCACGACGACAGGCGCGGTCAAGGCCACTTGCAGCAGTGATGACTGCGCGTTTTTGACTAAGCTGAATCCGAGCGCCTCTGGTAGCGCTTCCCTGCTCTACTCAACGTACCTGGCCGAGAATTCCAACGCGAACGTAGTAACAGTCGACGGCAACCAGAATTCTTACATCGGTGGAACCGTAACTGGCGGCACGGCGACCCTTGGCACCTGCAGCGGCGGGATAAATGGATACTTGGTGGAGATTAATGCGGCCGGAGCGATGCCCTTTACCGCATGTTTGGGATATTTTCAGCAGGGTAACGCTCGCGGAGTGGCTGCACTGAGTCTCGACGCATCTGGAACACTCTACGTCGCAGGGAGCGACGATGGTCTCCCTTTGACGAATCCGATTCAAACGAATTCGAGCAACCCGGTGACTGTCAACAGCTGGGTGGCAGCGATCAATCCAGGCACGAATTCGCTACTGTTTTCCTCGTTGATAGGCGGGGCCCAGCCGGGTGAGGCCGACACGGTTACGAGCGTCGGCGCCGACTCGAACGGAAATATCTATGCGGCGGGTTTGGCGACGAGCGACGGCCTGACTCCCCCTTTCCCTGTATTCAACGCGTTGCAGCCGCTGCCCGGTGCCGCGATTCCTTGCCTACGTTGCGGTGCGTCGGATGCATTCATTGTGAAGATTGCCCCGACGAACGCGCCGGCGGCAGCCTTGAGTCCCGCAGGATTGTCATTCGGGACGCAGACGATTGGAGCACCGAGCAGCCCTTTGGCCGTGACCGTTATTGATTTGGGGAGCGCTGCACTGATGGTTTCGAACGCGACCGCGACGGGCGACTTTTCGGTTCAGAACAATTGTTCGACGGTTACGCCAGCGGGCGGCACATGCACGATCAACGTGACTTTTACGCCCACAACGCAGGGCGAGCGAACTGGCACCCTCACGATTACCGATAATTCCGCGGGTAGTCCACGTACTGTTCCGCCGACGGGAGAAGGGGGACAGGGTACCGCACAAATCTCGCCGGCCAGCCTGTCGTTTCCTAACCAGGCCGTTGGGACGCCCAAGCGCAGCGCAGACGGTGACGCTTACGAATCCTGGAACGCTGCCTCTTGAGGTATCGCATATTCAGGCTGCAAATCCCTTTGCAGAGACGAATAACTGCGGCACGTCGGTGCAACCGGCTGGGTCTTGCACGATCAGTGTTACCTTCGCTCCGACAGCTCCGGGCTCGGCGGCCGGAGCCCTCACGTTCATGGACAGCGCAAGCGATAGCCCGCAGTCCGTGGCATTGACGGGCGAGACGGGATCCGGTACGCCTCCCAGCGTAGGACTCGGCGTTGCTTCGGGAGGGGCCGCGTCCGCAACGGTGACGGCTGGATCCACGGCGAGCTATTCGCTATCAGTCGGCGGCGCTGGGATTGGCGGTGCTGCCTCGATTACGTGCACGGGCGCGCCGACGGGTTCGACGTGCTCGGTTCCCGGCAGCGTTGCGCTGAGTGCGACGACGCCTTCGACGCTCAAGGTGAGTGTGACGACAACGGCGCGCTCCGGAATGTGGCTGCTTCAGTTTGAACAGCCTTTGTGGGTCTGGGTACTTGCGATCGTCGGATGCTTGGCGTTCCTGGTTGCGGCGAACAAGACGCACCCGTTGAGACTGCGATGGGGGCTCGCTCCGATGTCCGCGCTGATACTGTGTGCTTGCGGTGGCGGGAATTCGCCGACTCCAACGCCGAATCCAACTCCGACCGGCACTACGGCGGGCACCTACACCATTGTTGTTACAGCGAAGTCGGGCTCATCGACTCAAAGCCAGAATCTGACGCTGATCGTACAGTAATGGTAGTGGCTGCGTCGGGAGACATCGGTCTCTTCGTATTCGGTTTGGCCATCCGGCAATTCCATCGCGATAAAGGTATTTTTGCGCGTTTCGTGGTCCGTGAGCGTTGACAAACGGGAAGCGCTGAAAGAAACTCCGCGGCATGCGACGCATCGTCTGGCTCGTCGCCTACGTCGTGATGGCGTCGGCCACTAATGGGCAAGCACCCGCTGTTGTTCCGGTCATCAAGGTTTCGCAGGCAGGAAGCACGATTAAATTTGGTGTGAGTGCATCCGTGTCGATCGAAGGCACGTTCGATAAGTGGGATGCGACGTTGACGTTTACGTCGGATCACGCCGTCGACGGCGTTTTGGATATCAAGATTCAGGCGGCCAGCGTAAATACGGGAAGCCGGATGAAGGATGACAAGCTGAAGGGGAAAGATTTTTTTAGCGCCGACCAAGACCCCTACATTACATTTCGGTCGACGAAGATCGTGCGGACGGGCCCGAACACATTTGATATGCCGGGGACTTTCACGATTCGCGGCGTTTCGAAGCCGGAGACGTTGACCTTCACCGGCAAACGCGAGAAAGGGAGTGGTCACGGGGAAATCAAAGGGACGATGGCGTTTGACCGAAAAGAATTCGGTATGAATAGCGGCATTCCTTTTATCCGGATCGCGGATCGCGTCGAAGTAAGTGTCGACTTGATTGTCGATCGGGTCAGTGGCCCCCCGCTCGTCTTTACGCAATAGAGACAGAAGATTTCAGATCGATCATTTCGAGATGAACGTGTGTGTGTGTTGCGTTCATTTTTTGCGCGCTGATGCGCCACCATGCGGTACGGCAGATTCATTGGGCGCGAGTTTGCTACACTCGCGGCATTCGGTATGAATCAGCGATTTCACTTTGCGAATCTCTCCGAGTTGTTGGCGAAGGCCAATGAGGAAAAGTCTGGCGACCAACTGGCCGGGATCGCGGCTGCGTCGGAAAGCGAGCGGGTTGCGGCGAAGCGTGCGCTGGCAGACCTGCCGATTGTCGAGCTCTTGAACAATCCTGTTGTGCCAGCCGAAAAGGATGAGGTTTCGCGGCTCATTCTCGATTCACATGATGCGACCGCTTTCGAACGCATCCGCGGAATGAGCGTCGGCGAGTTTCGGGAGTTCATTCTTGATCATGGGACGACGGAAGCTGAGCTTAAGGCGCTGAAATGGGCGATCACGCCGGAAATGGCGGCAGCGGTGACGAAGTTGATGGGCAACAAGGATTTAGTGCTCGCCGCGGGAAAGATTCGCAACGTTACGCGTTGCCGGAACACGATGGGAGAACGAGGAGTACTTGGGATTCGATTGCAGCCGAACCATCCATCGGACGACTGTGCCAGCATTTTGCTCGCGGCGTTTGACGGATTGCTTTACGGGTGCGGCGATGCTGTGATCGGAGTGAATCCCGCCACCGATTCTGTCGCCGGTGTCTCCTCGATTCTCGTGGCACTCGACCGGTTGATTTCGGGGATGGATATTCCGACGCAGGCTTGTTGCCTGGCGCACATTACGACGCAACTGGAATGTTTGGAGCGCGGAGCGCCGATTGACCTGCTGTTTCAGTCCGTCGCGGGTACGGAAGCGGCGAATACCAGTTTTGGAATCAATCTCGCGCTTTTGCGAGATGGGCGCGAACGGGTGTTGGAACATCACCGTTCGCGGAACGTTTCGTGGGTTGGCGACAACGTGATGTATTTCGAAACCGGACAAGGGAGCGCGCTGTCGGCTGAAACGCATCACGGGGTCGATCAATTGACACTCGAGGCGCGCGCTTACGGAGTTGCACGGGCGTTCGATCCGTTTCTGGTCAATAGCGTCGTCGGATTCATCGGGCCCGAGTATTTGTACGACGAGCGGCAAATCGTTCGTGCAGGGCTCGAAGACCATTTCATGGGCAAGCTGCTCGGGCTTCCGATGGGATGCGATGTCTGCTACACGAATCACGCCGTCGCCGATCAGAACTCGGCGGACAATCTGATGCTGCTGCTTGCCGCGGCGGGATGTAACTACTTTATGGGTGTGCCCGGCAGCGACGACATCATGCTGAATTATCAATCGACTAGTTTCCACGACGCGATCGCGGCGCGCGAAATATTTGGCCTGCGTCCGGCGCCGGAATTTGTCGAATGGCTTCATCGAATGGGAATTTACCGCGACGGCGCGCCAGCGGCGCTGGAACCCAGCAACCGGCAAAGGCTGTTGAGCGGGCTCGAACGCGCGCTGCCTGCGCAAATCTGATGAGTGACGACGATACAATCGTTCCGCCTGCAGCATGGCCCGAAGTCGTCCGGAAAATCCGAGCGCGTACACCGGCGCGCATTTTCGTGGCGCGCGGAGCTTCGTATTCGACGGGAATGCAACTCGAGCTTCGCAAGGCTCGCGCCAGTGCGGTCGACGCGGTGTGGAGCGAATTCGACTTGCAGAGGGACTTCCCTTCCGATTTCGTCGCGCGGTGGGCGCTGTTCGAGGTTTCGACTCAAGCGGAGTCAAAATCTCAATTTCTGCTGCGGCCTGATCTCGGGCGGCGACTTAGTGCTTCGGGCGAAGAGCTTGTCCTCAAGCGATGTGTAAAAGGCCCGGATATTCAAATCGTGATTGGAGATGGTCTTTCCGGAGCCGCGCTTTCAGAGCAAGTTCCCGCCTTGTTGCCGCTGCTCGTCGAGCGCACTCGGGCGAATGGCTGGTCGGTTGGCGCGCCGTTTGTGGTGCGCCATTGCAGAGTCGGCGTGATGAACCACGTGGGTGATCTGCTTTCCCCGCGAGTCGTCGTCTTGCTGATCGGTGAGCGTCCGGGCCTCGCGACGTCCGCAAGTCTGTCGGCGTATATGGCGTACAAACCACGCTCCGGGCAGACCGATGCGGACAGGAATCTCATTTCTAATATTCAGGCTCACGGCGTCTCGGCTGAAAGTGCCGCGGACCGAATCATCGGGTTGGCAGCGCAAATGATGACCATCGAGCGGAGCGGAACGAGTGTCAAGGAGGGCGCCTTGCACTTTCCGAAGAACTTCTGAAACCGCAGGACATCGAACGGGTCGGGGGATATCCATTGAAGAGACGAGCAGTTCCCGGAATCATCGATCTATTTGAAGTCAGCGATCCTGCTGAAATCGAAGCTCTCGCCCGCGACACCCGGATCGATCGCAAATTTGATGCGGGTGGCTGCCCTGTCAATCGATTTCTTCTCAAGCGGTCGCTCGCGGTCCTCTCGTTCAGAGGGCGCCGATTTCCAACGATGGTTTCGCGAGATGACGCGGAGCGGGCGCGCAAACAACGTGAGCTGTGGGGCAATCTGAATGGGAGAGCGGCTGCCGTCAAGAATGGTCCGAATGAATTACGGCCTTTGGCGGAATGGGTCCGTGGAGTTGGTTCGGACGCGGACTTGGGGATCCTTGTACAGCAACTGCTCGGACGATTGTTTTCCAGTGAGTTTGTCGCGACGGATAAGAGCTGGAACGCCGCAAAGATTCTTGTGACGGCTCCTCGATCAAGAAATCTGCCGAAGATGGCATGGTGGTTCGTCACCGGAAAAGTCAGGCGGGCCAAAGGCATTCTTGCGGCGATGGTCAATGGCGACCTGTCGGCAGTGAACGCCATCGGGATCGCCGCTCACAACGTTGTGAAGAGTCTTCGGCATATGAGGGTTCTGTACGCGAATGCGGAGACGAAATCGACTCTGACGCCGGAGGCTGCGGCGGAGCAATGTCTGTTCGCACCCGTAAGTGTTTATCGGCAAGCGACTGCCGCGGGAGAACTCCGAGATTGTTCGTTCTCTCGAAATTCGTTCTTTGTGTTGGCGATCGGTGAGGCAAGCCAGCAACCCGGTGGACGGCCCCTCGTTTTCATGGATGACACGTGGAGTGAGTGTCCTGCCAACACCTGGGTTCCTGCGATGCTGCAAGGCGTGTGGAAACGTGCCAGCGCCTCCGCTGATTTTTGAATGACACGATGGTTGCAATCAACTTTTTGTGTCCTCGCACACCCTCTCGGTCCGCCTGCCAAAATTCATGGCTCGACGGCGATCCGGAATCCTGGTTCACGCCGAATGGTCTAAAGGGACCCGACTATCAGTCGATTGGAAATCCGGGACCGGGCGAGGCGATCTACGAATATCCGAATTTGCAGGAAGCCGGGACGCTATGGATCCACGATCACGCCTTGGGAATTACGCGGATCAATGTTTACGCTGGTTTGGCGGGATTTTACTTCTTAAGAGATCCCGAGCGAGAGCCGAAGGGATATCCGAGCGGTCCCCACGAAATCGAATTGGCGATACAAGACCGGTTGTTCGACAAGAAGAGCCAGCTGTACTTCCCGCAACAGCAGCTTGTGCTCGACCATCCCTTCTGGAGCGTAATTTTCGAAGGCGACGTAGCCACGGTAAACGGAGCGGCCTTCCCTTACCTGGATGTCGAGCCGCGGCGCTATCGCTTTCACCTTTTGGACGGCAGCAACCACCGTGGCTATGACTTTTTCTTTGGTGGAGCGCCGATTTACGTTATCGGGGCCGACGCCAACCTGTTTGACAAACCTGTGCCCGTGAACGATGTGCCCCTGTCGCCCGGCGAACGGACTGACATCATTGTGGATTTCTCGAAATTCGCCGGTCAGAAGATCCTCATGACCAATACGGCGGGCGGAATGAAATTCGATCTGAAAAATATTATGCAATTCC
>Ga0209006_10001083_pt1 | contig 24966 bp, 26 predicted proteins | sample JacPin_JW_Ref_O2_FD_188567 | JGI IMG/M metagenome (GOLD analysis project Ga0209006, IMG submission 188567) | Forest soil microbial communities from Algoma, Ontario, Canada - Jack Pine, Ontario site 1_JW_Ref_O2 (SPAdes) (version 2) | ecosystem: Environmental > Terrestrial > Soil > Boreal... | reverse complement strand
CGACGGATATGCCGGGTACTGGGCTCGCACTCCAGCCGAAACCGTCATTCCGACCGCGAACAATGCCCCTAAAAGTATCGGCTTCTTTACTCGCATCATCAATTCCGATCTTGAGCCGGAACCTCTTGGTCAACGGGCCGCGTTCGCAGGTGTTCCTCTGCTGTCTTTGCGAGCCTCGCAGGTTACCCTAACCAGGATGCCTTGGCATTGTCTAGGAGACGGCCGGCAATGGCGCCGACGACCGCGGTGCTATTGCCGGTCATACAGCGCGGCGCCGCGGCGGACGCTTTCGAGTAGGATCGCGAGACAGCCGAGCACCAATACCGCGCCCGCGGCGAGCGCACCGACGCCGGCGACATGAACGAGCAGGCCCACGCCGCCGATCAGGGCGAGGACGCACACCGCGAGGCGGGCGTCGCCCACGAACATCGCGACGAGTTCGGCGCCGATTTCCTTGAGCAACATCATTGGACCACCTCCTGAGCCGGGCGCCGCACCAGGGCGGTGCCGGCGAGACCCGCGCCGAGGAACAGCGCGACAAAGAGCAGCAAAGCCGCATCCTGGCCGGGCCAATCGATGCCGAGCCCTTCGCCGCTCCAATAGACGCCGAACGACGAGAGCATCACGCCGACGCCGAATTTGAGCGTGTTTTCCGGCACTCGCGACAGCGGCCGATGAACCAGCGCGCCGATCAGCAGAACCAGGAGGCACGCGGCAAGCGCGCCAAGTCCGGCCGGGATCAACAGGCCCTGGCCGGCGCCAACCGCGATGACGATGAAAATCACCTCCAAACCTTCGAGGACGACCGCCTTGAACGCCATGGTCGCGGCGAGCCAATCGCCGCTGCGGCGATGGACGAAGGTCGCTTCGCCCGGGCCGGCACTGTGCGTGGCGAAGATCGCGTCCTCGTCGTGCAGCGGGATGATTGCGGCGGCGCGCAGCGATGCTTTCCGCAGCCAGCCGAGACCGAACAGCAACAGCAGCACGCCGATCGTCAACTGCAGGATCTGGATTGGCACGCCGGCGAGGAGCGGGCCGAAGAGGCCGACGCCGACCGCGAGCGCGCCTACCCCCGCCGCGGTGCCGAGCGCGGCGGGGCGCCAGCCGTGCAACGTCGATGCGGCGAGGACGATGGTGAACGCCTCGACGGCCTCGACAACCGAGGCTGCGAACGAAGCGCCGACCGCCGGCAGAACGCTGGACCAGATCATCGGTTGTTCCTTTCTCCTCGGCCCTACCGATTTTCGTCGTGCGCGTTGAAGACGTGCTGGGCATAGCCGTCAAGCAGCGCCTCGCATTTCTTCAGCCGCTCGGCCGCTTCGGCGGCGAGCGCGCCGCCGTAAAAATCGAGCTTGCCGATCTTTTCGAGCCAGCCCTGCAGCTTCTTCAAATCGACGTCGTTTTCTTCGAGCTCGGCATAGGTGAAGTGCTCGGCGGCAGTTTCCTTGGCGATCTCACGCTCGAAATCGTCGCATTTGTCGATGAATTCGCCATAGGCGTCGTCGCGGTCGGCCTTGAAGCGCGACAGCACCTTCTCTTCCTGCGCGCGGTCGAGCGCGACGGTTTCGAGGATCACCGCCTCGCCGGCCATTTCGCCGATGTCGTTTTCCAGCATCTTCAGCCGGCGAACGTGATCGTCGGTCTTCGGCAGCAGGCAGACGCCGTTCTGCAGGTAGACGGCGCCCATCCCTTTCAGCCGACGCCACAAGGCAATCCGTTTGGAAGCCGGTTCGGGCGGGACCTTGTAGGTCAGAAGAAGCCATGACGCGGTAGCCATGGCGCGTCAGATAATGTTACGGCCGTAACATTTCAAGCCTGCCCGATGGGCCGTTTATCCCGATACGCGCGCATCACGCTGCCGGCATCTCCAACAGGCGGCCGAGGCCGGGCAGCCGGTCGGTGCTGCCGAGCTTGCGCATCATCGCCCACAGCGCCGCCTGGTTCGTGGCGATGACCGGCTTCTTGAACTCGCGCTCCCATGCCGGGATCGACTGCATCGTCGGAAAATTGCCGCCGGGCACGATAAACGCCTCGATCTCGGGCCGGTCGATGCGGGCGAAGGCGTCGCGCGCGTTCTCGGGCCCGAGCTTGCCGATCATATAGGAATCCTTCGCGGCGAAGCCTTCGAGCGCGGCGATCTTGAGCCCGTGCTTGCCCTCGAAATAGTGCCGGGCGCGGGCGTTGACCTCCGCCGAATAGGGAGAAACCAGCGCGACGTGCCGCGTCCCCAACGCGCGTGCTGCCTCGCCCACCGCATTCGCGGAGGTGATCGCCTTGACCCCCGACGCCTGCTCGATGCGCGCGATCGTCGTGTCGTCGTAATCGTCGGCAAAGAGGCTCGCCGAAGTCTGCACCAAGATAACGAGCTCGACCCGCGCCGTGCCGAGCAGCTTCGACTGGTAGTCGACATCCGCGTCGAGCGGCGGCGAGAACGGCGACTGGCCGTGGCCGCGGCTCAAGACGCGCGCGTAATGCGCCTGCCATTCGGGCGGCAGCAGCCTGGTGTATTCAATCTCGACCGTGGTGTTGGTCGACGGGATCAGGACGCCGAAATGCCGGCTCATGCGCGGGGGCCTTTCGCGAGATCACAAACAAAGCCTAGTCTGACAGATGCGCCGCTCGGGCGACAGTGGAGGGTGTGCGGTGGCCGATATTCCGATCCGCCTGACGTGTGCCGATTATGCGCGGCTCGCGCCGCTGATGATCGGCGACCTCAGGCCCGAAGGCGTCGATCTGGCCTTGATCCACGGCACGGGCGGGTCGTGGCCGGCCCGTGCGGAGATGCTGCGTCGGGCGATCGGCGACACCACGGTTGACGGCGGTGAGGCGTCAATGGCTGGCCACCTGCGGCGCATCGACAACGGCGACCGCAGCTTTGTCGCGCTGCCGGTGTTCCCGCTCAGGAACTTCACCGGCCGCGACCTCTATGTGCGCAAGGGTGGGGCGGTCCAAACGCCGTCCGACCTCATCGGCAAACGCGTCGGCATGTACGATTGGGTGGCGAGTGGGTCGATCTGGTATCGTCATTTCCTCAATTTCATCGGCGTGCCGCCCAGCGGGCTCGAATGGTGGATCGGCGATGTCGACCAGGGCTGGACCGCGCAGCACAACGCCACGCTACCGGAAGGAGTGCATCGGGTCTCAGAAGGGCGCTTTTTGTCCGAGATGCTGCTTGCCGGTGACTTGGAGGCGATTTACAGCCCGCCGCGCCCCGCACGCTTTCATCCGAAAGACGGTCCGATCGTGCGCCTATTTCCCGATTGTCGTGCCGTGGAGCGCGATTATTTCCGCGCCACCGCCGTGTATCCGCCGCAGCATCTCATCGTCCTTCGCCGCGAGGTTTGGCAGCACGACAAATGGCTGGCGCGCTGCCTGACCGATGCCTTTATCCGCAGCAACGAGATGTTTGCCGCGGCGCAGCGCAACTTCCCCTATGTCTCGCCATGGCTCGATGCCGAGCTGGAGGAGACCGAGGCGCTGATGGGCGCCGATTTCCACCAGGACGGCTTCGAGCGCAATCGTGCGACGGTCGAAATCTTCTGCCAGCAGGCCTTCGACCTTGGCATCACTCGCCGGCGGATCGCCGCCGAAGATTATTTCGCCGAGTTCCTCGAAGGCTGAGATCGCGCCGTCCCGGACGGAGTAGTCCTTAGCCGGGGAACCCGGTCGCCATCGTCTCGGTCACGACGTTGCGCGCGATCTCGCGGATGAGCTCGCGGTCTGCTTCCGGCGTAGCGCCGGGAGCAATGCCCGACACCACCCGGTCCTGGCCGTAGGTCGGCACCGTCGCATCGCCCTGCAGCAGTGGAGACTCGACCGCCTCGCCATTGCTGACCGCGCGAATGCCGCGCCGGATCATGTTGCGCATCATGATGATGCCGCGGTCGGTCGAGGCGAGATGTTCGAGCCCGTGCCGAGCCATGCCGCTGTGGATGCTGATTTGGGCGTCGTAATCGCCGGGCACGCGCTGCCGCTCTTCATAGGAGCGGCTGCCGTCCTGGCCGAACCCGACGCCGCTGCGCACCACCTTGCCCTCCGGCGCGCGGTAATAGCCCATCTGCATCGTGTGCTCGTCGTCGAGCGGCACCGCCCAGATCGTCGCTTGCGGCCGGGCGATCGAGTTGCGCGCCGCCAGCACCTCGTCGTTGGGTGGGAACTGGTGGATGTTCGGCGCGATGAAATCGGCGACCCGCACCCAGACCAGATCATCCTGCCGCCGGGTGTCGATGTAGACCATGCCGGCCGGCGTCTCCATCCAGTCCCACTCGGGTTGCGTCTTGAAATCGTCGACAAACCCCTTGCTGCCCGGCAGCGTGTGCAGGAACTGAAGGTGCGCCGGGTCCATGGCGTTTTCCTTGACCTGCACCCAGTTGCATTCCCACAGACTCGGCGTGCGGGGCACCAGCTGGTAGCCGGGCAGGTCGAACGTATCGAGCATCGGAAACGGCGGCCGCGCCTCGGGCGGCCCCATATAGGCGAAGACCAGCCCGGCATGTTCATGCACCGGATAGGCGCCGTGGAACAGCCGCTCCTTGAGCGTGCTGCTCGCCGGCTCCCCCGGGGTCTCGAGGATCGTCCCGTCGCAGCCGAAGAGCCAGCCGTGATAGCAGCAGCGGATACCCGTCTCGCCAACCAGGCCGAATTCGAGCGAGGTGCCGCGATGCGGGCAATGCAGCTCGAGGACGCCGATCTCGCCGCTCTTGTCGCGGAACGCGACCAGGTCCTCGCCGAGGATGCGCAGTCGCTTCGGCAGTTCGCCGAGTTCGCTCGACAGCGCCACCGGCTGCCAAAAGCGCCGGAGATATTCGCCGCACGGCGTGCCCGGGCCGACGCGGGTCAGTTCGTCGTCCGCCGGCGGCAGGCCGCGATGGTGGTAGGCGCTGTAGGCTTTGTTCAGAAACGCCATTCTCTCAGCCATGACCCACCTCCTTCAAACGTCCGCGCCCGACGCCGTGCATACGCGGTGCCAGCCGGAGTGCGCCCCGCACGGGCCGGGTCACGGCGCGCCGAAAATGTCCTTGGCAAACCCGATCAGCACGCGCAGGTAATCCTCGCCGCTTGCCGGAAAATGATCGACGCCGATCCGCAGCCGGTAATCGTGCGCGTATTCGGCATGCTCGGCCATGCCGTCGAACTCGTCGAGCCAGCTGCAGATCGCCTGATATTCGTTGTAGGTGGGCGACCCCGTCAGCGTGCGAAGATCATCGGCCAGCTTCTGCAGGAGCTTCGCCGCCGCGGCGCTCTCGGCGTCCGCCGGGTTTTCGCCGAGCTTTCTGATCCGCCAATCGGCGATGCGCTCCAGCTCGCTAGCCTCGAGCGGGTCGTCCTCGGCCATGCTCGGCTCCCGCGTCCCTTGTTGCTCGTTAGGGCCGGGCTCGACCCGTCCTTGACGGAGCGCCCGGGAGCCCGGGGATGATGAAGGGGCGATGCAATGCTGGCTGCACATGCTGTAGCATAGCCACAAACGCGCTAACCGGAGACCCGAGAGATGACCTCGCTGCCCCTCAACGGCTTTATCGTTCTCGACCTGACCGCCCACCGCGCCGGCCCGACCGCCGTGCGTCAATTGGCCGATTGGGGCGCCAACGTGATCAAGATCGAGCAGCCGGGCGAGCAAACCGATGCCACCGGCAGCCGCCGCGACGGCCCCGATTTCCAGAACCTGCATCGCAACAAGCGATCGATCACCATCAACCTGAAGAGCAAGGAAGGCCACGACATCTTCATGACGATGGCCAAAAAGGCCGATGTCATCGTCGAGAATTTCAAGTCGACCGTGAAGCACCGGCTCGGCATCGACTACGACGCGGTCAAAAAAATCAATCCGCGCATCGTTTACGGCAGCATCTCCGGCTTTGGCCAGGACGGGCCTTATGAGGGCCGCGCCGGCGTCGACCAGATCGCCCAGGGGATGGGTGGCCTCATGTCGATCACCGGCCATCCGGGGCAAGGCCCGACCCGCGTCGGCATCGCGATCAACGACACGTCGGCCGGTATCCTCTTGGCCAACGGCATCACCCTGGCGTTGCTCGCGCGCGAGCGCACCGGCGAGGGACAGTGGGTTCACACCTCGCTCTTGGAAGCGCAGATCTTCATGCTCGACTTCCAGGCCTCGCGCTACACGATGAAGGGCGAGGTCGCCAAGCAGGAGGGCAATTTCCATCCCACCTCGCCCGGCACCGGCATGTTCCAGACCACCGACGGGTTCATCAACATCGCCGCCTCGGGCGACAGCCTGTGGAAGAAATTCTGCGAGGTCGCCGGCGACAAGGATCTGTCGTCGAACCCCGATTTCGCCACCGTGGTGTCGCGCGGCAAGAACCGCCCGGCGCTGATCGCCCACCTCAACGACGTGGTGCGCTCGAAGCCGAGCAAGTTCTGGGTCGACGCGCTCAGCAAGGCGGGCGTGCCGTGCGGGCCGATCAACACGATCGACCAGGTCTTCGCCGACCCGCAGGTCCAGCACCTCAAAATCCGCCGGCCGGTCGATCATCCGAAGATCGGCACCTTCGACATCATCGGCCAGCCGATCCACATGAGCGCCTACCCGCAACCCGAACGGCTCAAGCCCACCCCCGACCAGGGCGAGCACACCGATGAAATCCTCAAGGAATTCGGCTACGACGCCGCGGCGATCAAGGGGTTGCACGATAAGAGCGTAGTCTAGCCCCGCTCCTTATCAACGGCCGAGCCTGCTACCGAGCGAAGAGGCTTTGGGTCCCTGGTGTAAGCTCGAACGATCTCAAAATAAATGGCGGCGGAGTTTCACCCCGCCGCCGACTTTTTACTTATTGCGTCGCGCCGCATTGCGACGAAGCAACATCCGGAGGAATTAGCTCCGCATAAAGCCTTCAAGCTCGCCGGCGGCCCAGTCCATCGCCTGGTCAGCGGTTTTGCCCTGTTGGGTGTGCTGGGCGATCATCTTGGTCGTGGTCGCCTGCGCGAAGATCTGGTTGCCGATCCGCGCCGGGGCGGGCGAGCCGGATACGTTCTCGACGACCTCGCCGCGCGGCGGATAGTTGTAGACCGTACCCTTTGGCGGGCCCAAATCGGTCCAGGTCGGGAAGTCGCGCAGCGGCTGGAATGCCGGGATATCGTAACCCTTGCTCGCCTCGACGAGGCGGCCGACCGACTCCCGCTCCCACAAATGCATGAGCAGGCTCTTCGCCGCAGATTTGTTCTGCGAGAAGTTCCAGATGCCCCAATAAGACGGTTGGGCTGCATCGAACCGCCCCTTCGGACCCTTCGGAGACGGGAAATGCCAGCACTGCTCGCCGACCTTCGGCGCGTCGCGGACCGCGACCGCCCAGGCCGAGGGCGGGTTCATGATGAACGCGCTTTGGCCCGAGATCAGCGCCTTGTTGTTGCTCGAATCATCCCAGGCGAAGACGCTGTCGGGCAGGAGCGGCACCAGCCGCTTGAAGAAATCGAGCATGTGCCTCGTGACGTCGGACTTGACCGTGACGTTGCCGTCCTTATCGACCAGCTCGGCGCCGTGCGCGGCGAAGATCGCGCCGACCCAGTTCATCGAGTCGCCGGTCTGGCCCAGCGGCATGCCGAACGGGAACCCGGCCTTGCTCATCTTCCCGGCCATGTCGAGCCAATTGTCCCAGGTCCACTTGTCGGTGAGCTCCTTGTTGGGCGGCCCACCGGCCGGGTACATCTGCGTCACGTCGAGGCCCAGATGCTCCTTGAACAAATCGATCCGCGCGACCGACGGCAGGGTCAGCGTGTTGGGGATCGTAGGTACCGCGATCCAGTGACCGTTCTGGATACCGAGATACTTCACCGCCGCGCTCGGCTCGCCGTATTTGGCGATCAACTCCTTCATCATGTCATCGGCCGGCTCCCAGGAATCGGCCTTGGCCGGGGCATACCAGCTCGGCTGCCCGATGATGTCGTGGCCCGATTTCGCCTGCTGCTCGGCGGCGCCCACCAGCATGAGCTTGTCGCCCTGGCTAGTGATGAAATCGAGGGTCAGCTCGACCTTCTCCTTGTCCGCCCACTCCTGGGCGATCGCCTTTAGTACGTCGTTGGCGCCGGGCACCCAGTGGTCCCACACGCCCATGGACAACTTGCCAGCGGCATGGGCGCCGCGAACAAACGGCAGGGGCAATGTGCCGGCCGCCACCGCAACGGCCCCGGTCTTCAGCACTGCGCGTCGGGAAAACATTCTGGTCATATTTCCTCCAAGTCGAACCGCCGGTTTCCCGACTATTGCCCCGCAGGGGCGGTGAAGAATTGGCGCCCTATCGCCAGTACGAGAGACGACATCACCCCTTCGTCGCGCCGGCGGTGAGCCCCGAGATATAGTAGTCCATCAGGAACGCGTAGATGATCAATGGCGGCGCGGCGCCGAGCAGTGCGCCGGTCATGATCTGGCCCCAGTTGAACACGTCACCCTTGATCAGCGTGGTGACGATGCCGACCGGCAACACGAGCTGGTCGGCCGAGGTGGTGAAGGCCAGGGGATAGAGGAAATTCGCCCAGGACACCGTGAAGGCGAAGATCGTCGCGGCGATGATCCCCGGCAGCGCCACCGGGATGAAGATGCGGGTGAGCACCTGGAAATAGCTCGCGCCGTCGATCAGCGCCGCCTCGTCCAATTCCTTGGGGATGCTGGCGAAATAGCCGATCATGATCCAGGTGCAGAACGGCACGGTCAGCGTCGGGTAGAGGACGATCAGCACCCACCAGTGATTGATCAGCTCGATGCCGGTCGTCTCGTGGAACCAGGCGAAGATCTTGAATAGCGGGATGAACAGCAGCGTATCCGGGATCAGGTAGGTCAGGAACACGCCGGTCGCCAAGGTCGCCGATCCCCAGAACCCCATCCGCGCCAGCGAGAAGGCCGCCAGGATGGCGATCACCATCGTCAACGACACGACGCAGATCGAGACGACTATAGAGTTCTTGAAAAAGATCAGGAATTGCGAAGATCCCAATAGCGCCGCGTAGTTTTCCAGCGTCGGGTGATTGACCCACCAGGGATTGGTCGCCGCACTGATCTCCGCGCTCGATTTGAGCGAAGTGAGCAGCATGTAGAGCGGTGGCGTCAGGAAGATGACGACGAATATGACGAGAAAGAAATATGACCAGTAGAGCGCCTTCTTGCGGCCGCGCGAAATGCTGCCGTAGCGGGTGGCGGGTTGTGTGCCGCCCGCGAGCTCGGCCGTCGTCGTCGTGCTCGACATCTCAGGCCTCGTTGCCGCGTTTGCGCACGTTGCGCAGGATGAAAAACGCGGCCACCGCGAGGATCGGGGCCATGAACAACGAGACCGACGCGCCGAGCGGAATGTCGTTGCCCGCGATCGCGAGGGTGAACGCGTAGGTGGCGAACACGTGCGTTTGGTCGATCGGCAAGCCGTTGGTCAGAATTCTGACAATGTCGAAATTGGCGAAGGTCACGATCAGCGAGAACAGCGCGGTTATCTGGATGATGTTCCGCATCACCGGCAGGTTGATGTACCAGATCTTCTGCAGCCAATTGGCGCCGTCGATCGCGGCAGCCTCGTGTAGTGCCTCCGGCACCGATTTCAGCGCCGCCAGATACATGATCAGGAAAAACGGCGAGCCGACCCAGACATTGACCAGGATCACGCAAAACCGCGCCCAGTAGACGTTGCCGAGCCACGCGACCGGCGACATGCCAAGATGCACGAGGATCCAATTGAAGGCGCTGTAGGACGGATCGAACAGCCACAGCCAGGCGAGCGTGCTCATCGCCGGCGGGATCACCCACGGCACCAGCAGCATGCCGCGCCATTTGCGCTGACCCTTCTGCGGGATGTTGTGGACGAAATGGGCGACAACAAACCCGACCACCGCCTTGAAGATCACCGCGGTAACCGCGAACAGCACCGATTGCTCGACCACCGCCCAGAAGGTCGACCGTCTGAACAGGAACGCGAAGTTGCCCAAGCCGACGAAATGCTGCATCGACTTGTTCAAGGTCGCCAGATGGATCGCATAGCCCGCGGGGTAGATGACGAGCGCCGCGATCACGGTGATCAGCGGCAGTGCGAACAGAAATCCGACAATCGATTTGTGGCGGCTAACCGACCGTTTGCGAGCACGTCGTGGGGCGGCGGGAGCTTGTGCATTTCCAATTACGACGTCGGCCAACGGACAATTCCCTCCAAAGTTCGGCGCCGGGTAAAAACGGCGCTCGGCACAGTCGATCCGCCCGAAATATCGACAATCCGCCCAAAATATCGGGTTTCTGCGTCGGATTGTAGGCATCTTAGCGCAGCGCCTTGAAAAGGCCGTAGCTTTTTTTGATGTCGCAAGGCGGCGCAAGATTATCGCTCAATAGCGGGATGATAATTCCTGATATTGCAGGAGATATTTCCTACTTTAGGGCATCAAGCTTTGCAGAACTGGCGCTGTCCGCTGGAACAACGCGGACGGCGCGCGAGACGGATATCGTCGCCGCGGCGACGTGGTATTGCCATAATCGCATCGTAGGCTCCGCTCGTTTACTACGCCGAGGCGCCGGGCAACGTCGACCGAGAGCGGGTTGCCTGATAAAAGCCTGATAAAACAGGGATAACAGGGATTTCTAAGGAGGAGCGGCACCGGTCCTGCTGCGGCCGCTTGATGACGCCTACTGCCGCAAATTGCCGTTGGGGTCGCGGCCTTGCACCTGGATCGCGCCGATGACGGTCGCGACATTGCTGGCGTCGACCGGCCGTCCGTCCTTGCGGCAGATGCTGGCGTGGATCAGATAGATGAACCCGCCGCCCCAGCGGGGACCGCGCTTTTCGAGCGCCAGGCAATTGTCCGCGCCGACCGAGAATTCCATGGTGGTGAGGTCGCCGTCGGCGACCAGATTGCGCCACCCGGTGCCGGGTCGCGTCATCTGGTTCATGTCGGCGAATTGCACCGGCAATTTGGCCGGAAGGGCCTCGACATAGCAGTCCTGCCGCTGGTGGCCGATGCCGCTGACGTAATAGGGGTCGAACACCAGGCTGTCCGCCTCGAACGACAGGCCACCCAGCGCGCTGATGACTAAATCATGGGCGATCTGGCAATTCGATATCTGGCGTGTGCCATTGGCGTCGCCGTGCTCGAAGTTCATTTGCGGCGGGCCCTTGCGGCAGGTTCCCGTGGCTGCGCCGACCCGCGATGCCGCGCAGGGAATTTCGGGCCACTTGGTCTCCTCGACGCGCACATTGCCGAAATAGGGCATGCCCGGCGCGCTCTGCGAGGTCGGCTTGACGTCCTGCGGACTTGCCGGCGCGGTGACCGTCACCTCCGGCAGCGTCGTCGGCTGCTGCGCGGCGGCGATGCCTGTCAGGCAGCACAGCGCGAGAGCGGCGAGGGGGAGGGAGGCTCGGTCACCGCGCGCATTTTGCCCTCTCATCCCGCCCGCTCCCGTTCCACGCGCGCTTTTTTCGGATTATTCGCCTTATTGTACGCCGTGGGCAACCTTGTTCGTTCCCGGCGGTCCGATCGCAGCTTCTTGACATTGGTGCCCCGCTCGCAATCGACTGATCGCCTGTCCGCCGCGGGAGACCACGCCGATGAATGCGCTCGACCGGGTTCGTGTGCTCGACTTCACGACGACGATCGCCGGGCCGCATTGCGCGCGGCTGATGGCCGATCTCGGCGCGGAGGTAATCAAGATCGAGGCGCCCGAAGGCGACATGATGCGCTCGCGCCTGCCGATCCGCGGCGGCGCCAGCACCTCGTTCGGCCAGCTGAACGCCGGCAAGAAGAGCCTCGTGCTCGACCTGAAGCGCCCGGAAGCGGTCGAAATCGTGCATCGTCTCGTCAAGACCGCCGATGTTGTGGTCGAGAATTTCCGCCCGGGCGTCATGCAGCGCTTTGGTCTCGATTACGCGAAGCTGCAGCCGGTCAACCCGGCGCTCGTCTATTGCGCGATCTCGGGCTACGGGCAGAGCGGTCCCTCGGCCGGGAGGCCGGCTTATGCGCCGGTGATCCATGCGAGTTCCGGCTTCGACCTGGCGCAGATCGCCCACCAGATCGAGCCGCGCCGGCCCGACTATTGCGGCATCTTCGTCGCCGACGTGCTGAGCGGCACCTATGCGTTCGGTGCGATCACGACGGCGCTTTTCCAGCGCCAGGCGACGGGCGTTGGGCAGATGATCGACGTGTCGATGCTCGAAAGCATGCTGTCGCTAACCTTGGGCGAGCTGCAGAACGCGCAATTCGAGGTGCCGCCGCCGGGTCGGCCGATCTTCGGGCCGGTCGCGACCAAGGACGGTTACGTCAACCTGTCGGTCGCCAGCGAGCGGACGTTTCAGAGCATGGCGGCGGCGGCCTGCCGCACCGACTGGCTGACCGATCCGCGCTTTCAGAAATACCAGGACCGCCGGGTCAATTGGGGCGCGCTGATGGACGAACTCGAAGAATGGTCGAAGACGCTGCCGACCGCCGAGGTCCAGGCGATTTTCGAGCGGAACGGCGTGCCGTCCTCGCCCTATCGCACGGTCAAGGAGGCGATGGCCGACCCCCAACTGACGCACCGGCATGCGCTCACGGAAGTTCACGATAAGGGCGGCAGTTTCCTCGCGCTCAACCCGCCGTTCCGGCTGTCCGCCTCGCGCGCCGCCGCGCAGCCCTTCGTCGCCGCGCTCGGCGAGCACAGCACCTCGGTGCTGGCGGAAATTGGCTATTCGCCGGACGAGATCGCCGCGCTCGCCGAAGCGGGGATTACGGTGACGCCGTAGTCACACCGGCATCGCCCGCCGCTGGTAGGCACGGCCGACGCGCGCGGTTTCCTCGTTATGCCCGGCGACGACGCGCACGCCTTGGTCGATCTTGGCCTTGATGTTTTCCGGCGTGCCGATTTCGAGAAAAGCGAGGCCGTTCTTCTTGCACGCCGCCAGCACGCGCTCGCGCGCTTCCGCCATCTCGGGCGGGTATTTGTCGCGGGGCATCTCCTTGTAGCCGAGCGCGAGGGAAAGATCGCCCGGCCCTAGCTCGGCAAACCCAAGACCCGGGGTAGCGAGGATCTCCTCGCAATGGGCGATGCCTTCCGGGCTTTCGAGCTTGACGCCGAGCAACAGTTCGCCCTTTGGGTTGAGCGGCCACGGGTCGCACAGCTCCATGTATTCAGGCGGCATGACGCCCCAGATCGCCGCCGCCGTCGCCTCGGAGCCGCGCCCGCGCGTGCCGACGCCGAGTCCCCCGATCGGCGGAGACGAGGCAGCGCCCCGCAACCGCTGCAACGGCGTCGGCTGCGAGGTATCGACGCCATCCAGGTGATGCGGATAGCGGCAGCTTTCGACAAAGGCGCGCGTCGCGCCGGCGGTCTCGGCCTGACACAGCAGAATGCCATGCGCGCCGCGGCCGAGGATCTGGCGGAACTGCCAGGCGTTGAAGCGGACGTGGGCCTCGTCGATACCGTTGACCGGGGCTTCGACGATGACGGTCGGCGCGCGGTGGCCCGAGCGGGTCGGCCCGCCATCGACAAGCCCGCGCAGATACTCCGCGAGTCCCGTCATGTCGAATGCGCCGTGTTCCATCCCGACATTAATATAGTCCGCCCAAGTCTTTGAATCTTCGGTGCCTTGGGCTGCGGTCAGCACGTGGCCGGTATGGGCGCCCACATAGTAGATCGCCTGAGCCTCAGCCAGGAGTTCGATCGCGCGATTGATGCGGCTGGCCATGGTGATCTCCTTCGATCCGGGCGCAGTGACCTGATAGCAGAACCGCGGCGCTCACTGTGATAGGGTTTCGCCGCGGTCTGAGGGAGGCGCGCCATGGCGGAAAGTTCGGCCGAAGCCCACATCACCCATGACCCGGCTTACGATACCGTCGCAGCCGACGATTTCGCGGCGATGGTCCAGGTCGACCGCTATCCACGTCGCACGCCGGCGTTCGACGACATCATCGGCGCGACGCACGACCATTTCTGGGACCCGCACAACCCGGCCTATCTCGATTACGCGACGCCGTTCGACCTCGAGCGCGAGCCGGTCATGCCGCTGGAGCGCTTTCCGGAACTGAACTGCGCCGCGACCGACCACCTCGACGAGCGCACGAAGATCCGCCTCGCCAATCAGGTCCAGCGCTGGACGATGTCGAACATCCTGCATGGCGAGCAGGGCGCCTTGTCGCTCTCTGCCTCGCTCTGCGACATCCTCCTCGACCCCGGCGCGCAGGAATACGCCGCCAACCAGGCGCGCGAGGAGGCCCGCCACGTCGCGGCGTTCAGCCGTTATATCGAGGCGCGCTGGGGCATGCCCTACCCGGTCGGCCCGGTGCTCGGCGAGTTCCTCGCCGACATTGTTGCGTCGCCCATTGTCTACAAAAAGCTGATCGGCATGCAGATGCTCTTGGAGGGCCTGGCGATGGGCGCCTTCGCCGGCATCCATGCCCATACGCGCGATCCGCTTTTGAAGCGGCTGGTGCAACTGGTCATGACCGACGAGGCGTTCCACCACAAATTCGGTAAGATCTGGGCCGATCGCACCTTGCCGAAACTGAGCCGCGACGAACACGAACGAGTCGAGGACTGGACCGCGCAGGTGTTCGAGATGCTGCTCTTCAACCTGTCGAGCCTCGCCCAACGGGCCTACATCTACGAGGCCTTCGGGCTCGACGTGAAGGTGCTGCGCGAATCGGTGCGCGAGCGCTTCACCTCGGGCCGCAAGAACGCGCTGCGCGAGGGCACCAACATCTTTCGCGTGCTGGTCAAGACCTTGCTCAAAGCTGGCATCGTCACCGACCGGACGCTCCACATCTACGCCGCCTGGGTCGACACCAACGAGCTCGACGCCGAGGGCGACACGATGGTCGGCGACGCGATCGCCGCCGAGGGGATCGAATATCTGCGCGCGATCAACGCCAAGCGCCGGATCATCGGCCAGAAAGCGACAGCTTAGGTTTTTGGCCGCGGGTTCGACAGATGCGGCGCGTCGAGCCCGACTCCGACCAGGTGGCCGAACAGCTCGCCGAGCTTGTGGTGGTCAGCCTCGGGTAGCGGAGGCTTAAGCAGCGAGTCGATGTTGATCTTCAGATGCGTCGGGCTGCCGGTGCCGAACAGCACGACATCGACCCCCGGCTCGTGCCGGACATAGCGGTAACAGGCATCGACGACACTGGTGGCGCCACCCTCGTGAATGAGAAAGCCGAGTGGATTGTCGCTCTCGGCCAGCGCCGCCGCTACCTGTCCCTCCGCCGCTAGCTCGCGCAGCGTCGCCTGCAGCCGGCCCGGCTGCGAGAAGATGTTGCGCACCGCGAACATCAGCAGCGTGCCGATCTTGTGCTCGCGGGTCAGCGGAAAGACGCGCGCCCGCGCGTTCTGGTGCATCATCGAGAACCCGACCATCGCGACGTCCCAGACCCCGTCTTGCGCGGCGCTGCTCAGGGTTTCGTGCTGCAGATCGTGCGGCGCGGTCTCGGTGACGCCGAGGAAGCGGAACTTGCCCTTGTCGCGCTCGCGCAGCAGCACCGGGGCGAGCTCTTCGAGCGCGTGCTGGTAGTTCGCAGGGGGCACGCCGTGCAGCTGATAGACATCGATGTAGTCGGCGTCGAGCTGGCGCAGCGAATTGTCGAGGGCGGCGACGATCCCCGCCGGGTCGGCGCGGCCGCTCGACCAGGAAAACGGCGCCTTAGTGCAGATCACTACCTTGTCGCGCGGCACCGATTTGATTGCCTTGCCAAGCACCGCCTCGGTGCCGTAGGCCGCGGCGGTGTCGAACAGGTTGACGCCAAGTTCGATCGCCTGGCGGACGATCGCGATTGCGCCTGCCTCGCTGCCGCCGGTGCCGAGCCCCAGCCGGCTGAACCCGCCGCAACCGAGCCCCGCGACGCTGACCCTGATGCCGGTGCGGCCGAGGGTGGTGTAGTGCATGTGTTTCTCCACAGGAGGGAAGGTAGACAAGATAGCCATCTGATGGCTATATTCTGCCGATGAGCACCTATAGCGTCGCCGAAGCAAAAAACAAGCTGCCGGAGCTTATCAACCGCGCTCTCCATGGCGAAGGCGTCGTGATCACGCGTCACGGTCAACCGGTTGTCGAGCTGAAGCCGGTCAAGCCTTCCCCACGTTCGATGACGGAAGCCGATTGGCAATGGCTGCATGAAAACCGGGTGCCGAGACTGGACCCCACCAAGGACGCTGTCGAATTGGTTCGTGAAATGCGAGACGAAGCCGAAGCTTGAGCCGCTATCTCGATACCAATGCGATAATCGGCCTGCTAACAGCTGATCCCCTCTCTACGCGAGTTGGCGCTGTCCTGCGCCAGGGGGCCGAACCTCTCATGATTAGCGATTTCGCGGCCGCGGAATTCTCCGCGGTCGTCGGTCGAAAAGCGCGTACCGGTACGATCACGCGACAGCATGCCCTGGATGCCCTTGCCGCCTTGGATCAATGGCGCGTCCGCGTATCTCGGATCGAGCTTGAGGCGGGGGATATAGCGAGAGCCGAAATGTTCCTGCGACGGCTGGACCTTCCGCTCCAGGCGCCTGACGCAATCCACATTGCGATTGCCCAGCGGCTGAACGCGACACTTGTCACCTTCGATCGCCAAATGGCCTCCGCTGCCCGCGTGCTGGGTATTGCCGTTCTGGCGGTCTGACCGGTTTACAGAACATTGGCGCCGTGCGCGCCGATTTGCCATGCTTCCCTGATAATCCGGGGAGGGCGCCATGAAGCTCGACGATGTCGTCAATATCGAAGACCTGCACAAAATGGCGAAACGGCGCCTGCCGAAGATCGCCTTCGACTTCATCGAGGGCGGGCTCGAGGACGAGCGCGGCCTTGAGACTAATACCTCGGCGTTCCACAAGCACCGGCTGCTACCGCGCTACCTGGTGGACGTCTCGAAGCGCGACCAGACGCGGACGATTTTCGGCCAGACCTTTAACAGCCCGTTCGGCATCTCGCCGACCGGCGGGGCGGGGCTCTTCCGCTACCGCGCCGATCTGATGCTGGCCGAGGCGGCCCGCGACGCCAACATCCCCTACATCATGTCCGGCGCGAGCAACGACACGATCGAGGCCGCGGCCAAGGTCGCGCCAAAGAACCATTGGTATCAGCTCTACGCGGCGCGCGACCCGGCGGTGAACGCCGACATGATCCGCCGCGCCAACGATGCGGGGCTAGGCGCGCTGGTGCTGACGGTCGACACGCCGGTCGGCTCGAAGCGCGAGCGCAACATGCGCAACGGTTTTGCCAACATCCGTGGCGGGCTGCTGCAGGCGCTGAGCCTCAAGCCCGCGATCCTCGCCGAGGCGATGACGCATCCCGGCTGGATCGTCGAATATTTCAAGCGCGGCGGCGGCACGCCGATGCTCGGCAACTGGCAGCCTTACTCACCGTCCGGCGCGGACGCGGAAGGCGTCTACAAATACGCGTCGTCGGTGCGGCCGTTCAACGCCCAGACCTGGCGCGATGTCGAGCAGTACCGCAAGCTCTTCCCGCGGGCGCTCGTGGTCAAAGGCATCATGAGCCCGGACGACGCACTGCGGGCGATCGATGTCGGCTGCGACGGCATCCTCGTGTCGAACCACGGCGCGCGCCAGCTCGACCAGGCGCCGGGCTCGCTCGACGTGCTGCCGGCGATCCGCGCCGCGGTCGGCGACAAGCTGACCCTGCTGCTCGACAGCGGTGTGCGGCGCGGCGCCGACATCCTGATCGCGCTTTGCCTTGGCGCCGATTTCTGTTTCATGGGCCGCCCGACGCTCTACGGCGCCGCGGCCGGCGGCCTCGCCGGGGTCAAGAAGGCGATCGACATTTTCGTGAGCGAGATCGACCTGGTAATGGGCCAGATCGGCGCCCCGAGCCTCGGCGAGCTCGGCCCCGACTTCCTGTGGCAGGATGAGCGCGGCCGGAACCGGTAGTGCAGGGAGGCGAAGATGATTGCGATATGGGTCAAGGTGAAGGTGAAGCCGGAAGGGAAAGACAAATTCCTCAAGGCGATCGAGGTCGATGCGCTCGGCTCCGAGAATGACGAGCCGGGTTGCGCCCGGTTCAACGTGCTGCAGGATGCGCAGGATTCGAACGTCTATTACTTCTACGAGGTCTATAAGGACGAGGCGGCGCTCGAAGCGCACCGCGCGGCGCCGCATTACGCGGTGTGGCGCGCGGCCGCCGACACGCTCGATGGCCCGACCGAAGCGGTGCGCTGCACTACGGTGTTCCCCGCCGCCACGAATTACTGGTTCAAGGAGTAGGCTTCTGGGCGCCGTTGGGGTCTGAGCCCGAATTCCCCAATATAAGGAACATATAGAGAACAATCCGGTTTTGTCAACCGCCCTCGGGCCGAAATTTTGGGTCGTTACGATCGGGGAGCGATGCGATAACAGTAGCGCGGGCCTCTTCCTATGTCGGGAAGCCGGTTGGATTTGGCGAATGACGCGCCGCGCGCTAGGCTGACGTCAGCAGCGAAAACGGGAGAATGACAATGGCGAAGGCCTATTGGGTGGCGACATACAAATCGATCTCGAACCCCGACGCGCTGGCGGCCTACGCGAAGCTCGCCGGCCCGGCGATCCAGGGGGCTGGCGGCAAGTTTCTCGCTCGCGGCGTCGCGGCGAAGTGCTACGAGTCCGGCCTGCTGCAGCGCAGCGTCATCATCGAATTCGAGAGCGTCGCGGCCGCCGAGGCCGCGCATGACAGCCCTGGCTACCAGGAGGCGCTGCGCGCACTTGGCAGTGGCGCCGATCGCGACATGCGCATCATCGAAGGCGTGTAATCAAAAAACGCAAAACGCTTTAGCGCAAAGAACGCGGAGGATGCGCGGAGGACCCGGGTCCTTCGCGAAACCTCTGCGTCCTCTGTGGTGAAATGTGTGTTTGGATCGGCGCTCCGCGCCGCTTGAGACAGGAGTAGCCATGCCGCGCTTGAATTTCGGTGCCTTTCTCGCTCCGCATCATCCGGTCGGCGAGCATCCGATGCTACAGTTCCGCCGCGATCTCGACCTCGTCGAGCTTCTCGACAAGCTCGGCTACGACGAATTTTGGTGCGGCGAGCACCATTCGAGCGGCTGGGAGATGATTGGCTCGCCCGAAATGTTTCTTGCCGCGGCGGGCGAGCGCTCGAAGCGCATCAAGCTCGCGACCGGCGTCGTCTCGCTGCCCTACCACCACCCGTTCAACGTCGCGCAGCGTATGGTGCAACTCGACCACATGACCGGCGGCCGGGCGATCTTCGGCTCCGGCCCCGGCGCGCTCGCCTCGGACGCGCACACGCTCGGTATCGACCCGATGACCCAGCGCGACCGCCAGGACGAGGCGATCTCGATCATCCGCCGCCTCTTCAACGGCGAGCGGGTCACCGCGAAGAGCGACTGGTTCACGATGCAGGACGCCGCCTTGCAGCTATTGCCGCTGCAGGAGGAGATGCCGTTTGCGGTTGCCTCGCAGATCAGCCCGTCCGGTATGACGCTCGCCGGCAAGCATGGCTGCGGCGTCATCTCGATCGGCTCGTTGTCGGAGGAGGGGCTTAACGCGCTGCCGACGCAATGGGGCTTCGCCGAAAGCGCCGCCAAGAAGCACGGCCAGACTGTCAGCCGCAAGGACTGGCGCGTGCTGCTTTCCTGGCACATCGCCGAGACCCGCGAGAAGGCGATCGACGAGGCGCGCCAGGGCCTCATGCGCCACCACAACGAATACATCGTCGGCACCTTGCAGCGGCCGGGCGCGACCGCCTTCAAGGATCCCGACGAGGCGGTCGAAAAAACCGCTTTCGGCGACGGCGCGGCGGCGACGATCGGCACGCCCGACGATCTGGTCGCGCGGATCAAGTCGGTGCTCGAGATCAGCGGCGGGTTCGGCACCGTCGTCGGCTTCGTCCATGACTGGGCCAACCCGGAAAACACATTCCGCAGCTGGGACATGGTGGCGCGCTACGTGGTGCCCGAGATCAACGGCTATATGGCCAAGTTGCGCGAGTCGCGCGATTTCGTCGCCACCAACCGCGGCGTTTTCGATCGCGCGAAGGAAGCGATCATGGCGAAGATCCACGAGAACGAGGCCGCGGTCGCCGCGCTCGCCGTGACCCGCGGGTCGCGCCTCGGTGCGGTGGCGGCAGGCAACGTCCCCGATCTCGACAAGGCGCGCGCGCGAAGCGCAGCGGAGTGACGCGACAGTCCCCCAGTAGACGGGAGGCTGCCAGGCGCTGCGGACATAGGTCTCCCGCTCTACCCGGTTGGCCTTGGGTCACCAACTTCTTACTGTCACAGTTGTGACATGTGAGCCTGCATAACCGGTTTTGAAACCACGAATGTCACCGACATCTGCTTGTCACAAATGTGACGTCAGGCGCTCAGCAGGTGAATTTTCGGGGCAGATCGGCAATTTATGATGTGCGTCAATAAGGGCTCTCGGTAACACTTTAACTTCCATCACGCCACCTCACATCGCCGGGGTGTCACAGTGTTGGAGGTTAAATGTACACTTGTAGTAGATCGGTGACCGTCGGTGCAGTGATCTTCACTGCCCTGGTCACTGCCGCCCATGCAGATCCGGTGAGTCAGTCCAACATTCCTGTCGCGACGCCACAAATCGCGCAGATGACTGCGCCATCGGTGAAGCTGCCGCCGGTAGTTGTTCATCCGGTTCCGCAGAGCTGGAACTACGATCCCTATACCGATGGTCACGGCCCTCGTCCGAGCTCAATGAACTCCAGGAAGGCGGAACATTACAAGGTGCCGGTGGGCTACGACTCGAACGTCGCCATGCATCCTTACACCAGTGGCATCGGACCGTGTGCCGAGGGAGCGGCGCCCAGCCAGGGTTGCAGCCACCCAACCGGCAAGCCGATCCCGGCCTCGTCCTACGAACGCCCGCCGTTCAATCAGTAACCGACTGATCCCCTATCAGGGATAGGCTGGGAAGCCTGGGGAATGAATAATCGACGCTAAGGCCTGGCATTCCCCAGGTTTTCTCCGGCAGATCGCGGTTACGGTCTAGCCACCGGCCCGCGCTGATCGGGGACGCTCGCCGCTTTCTCCTTCCAGTCCTTCGACCACGGGGTGACCGGCCGCGGCACTGATGCTCCGTTGAGCAGGATGTCGTCGACGTGCTCGTTGAAGAAGCACAGGTAGCCCTTGATCTTCGGGCATTCGGGGATCGGGTCGGGATAGCTCCAGACGATGTCGGGAAAGACCCGGTCGTCGATCTTGACCGAGTAGTAGCGCGCCGTGCCCTTGTAGGGGCAGGCGGTAACCTTCTCGCTCGGGACGAGCAGGTCCATCCGGACATCCTCGGGCGGGATGTAGTAGCGCGTCGGCAGCCGGGTCTCGTAAAGGAACCGGGCCCGAGTGGTTTCGGCAACCGTCGCGCCGCCGACGATCACCCGCAGCGGACGCGACGAATTGACGACATCGACCCGTTTGTAGGGGTCGCGGGCGTGCACGAAGATCTCGTCGTCCTCCTCGAACCAGTGATCGACCCGGTCCCAGTAGAAGGCGACGTAATCCTCGATCGCGGCGACTTCCGCGAACGGCTCGGGATAGCTCCACACCGCGTTGTCGGAGACCCGGTCGCTGACCGCAATGCTCCAATAGGACGCGGTGCCCTTGTACGGACAATAGGTGTGGTGCTCGGCGGCGCGCAGCAAATCCAAGCGTACATCGGCGCGCGGAAAGTAGTAGATCGGCAGATGGCGGGTCTCGAACAGCAGATGCGCCGCGGTGCTGTCGGCGATCGTCTCGCCGTTGAAGGCGACCCGCACCCGCCGCGGCGAGCGCTCGAAGGCGATGCGGTAATCGGGATTGGTCGCGAACCCGGGCGCTGGAGCCTGTGTCATTGTCGAGCCTCCTGCCAAAGCGGCTCGCATCATACGGCCGCGTACGCGAGCCTCGAAGCGGAACCTGGGAAAGACTAAGGCCGCGCCTGGCGGGAGGCTGCTAGGCGCGGTGCACTTCTGCGTTGTCCTGTCACTAAAAAATGCGCCATCCTGCGCTGCGCTTGGGGAATCCGCGCAGCCGGGGACGGGAACGCCATGAGACTGAACGACGCGATCAATATCGAAGACCTGCACCGGATGGCAAAGCGGCGGCTGCCCAAAGTCGCCTTCGACTTCATCGAGGGCGGGCTTGAGGATGAGCGTGGGCTCGACCGCAACACCGAAGCGTTCCACCAGCACAAATTGCTGCCGCGCTACCTCGTCGACGTCTCGAAGCGCGACCAGTCGAAGGAAATCTTCGGGCATAAATTCAACAGCCCGTTCGGCATCTCGCCGACCGGCAGCGCCGGGCTCTTTCGGCGCGGCGCCGATATGATGCTGGCCGAGGCGGCGCGCGAGGCGAACATCCCCTACATCATGTCGGGCGCGAGCAACCAGACCATCGAGGACGCCGCCAAGGTCGCCCCGAAGAACGCCTGGTACCAGCTCTACGCCGCGAAGGACGCCAAGGTCTCCGACGATCTGATCAAACGCACCGCGGACGCCGGCTTGGAGGCGCTGGTGTTGACCGTCGACGTGCCGGTGCACTCGAAGCGCGAGCGCAACACGCGCAACGGCTACGCCAATATCCGCGGCAACTGGCTGCAGGCGGCCCTGCGGCTCAAGCCGACCTTGCTCGCTGAGGCGATGACCCACCCCGGTTGGATCATCGAATACATCAAGCATGGCGGCACGCCGGAGTTGGGCAACTGGCTACCCTATTTGCCGGCGGGCGCGACCCCGGAAGACACGATCAAGTTCAACCGCGCCCAGGTGCCGGCGCATGCCCAGACCTGGAAGGAATTGGAGCACTACCGCGAGCTCTTCCCCCGCAAGCTTGTCGTCAAGGGCATCATGAGCCCGGCGGACGCGATCCGCTGCGCCGAGATCGGCTGCGACGGCATCATCGTGTCCAACCATGGCGCGCGCCAGCTGGACCAGGCGCCGGCCTCGCTCGACGTGCTGCCGGCGATCAAGGCGGCGGTCGGCGACCGCATGACCATCATGCTCGACAGCGGCGTCCGGCGCGGTGCCGACATCCTGATCGCGATGTGCCTCGGCGCCGATTTCTGCTTCTTCGGCCGGCCGACACTCTACGGCGCGGTCGCCGGCGGGCTCGACGGCGTCAAGAAGGCCGTCGACATCTTCCGCGGCGAGATCGACCTGGTTATGGGCCAGATCGGCTGCCCGAGCCTCGATCAGCTCGGTCCCGATTTCCTGTGGCAGGAGGATTGGCAGCGCAATCGGTGATTCTTCAAGCTCGACTGGTGCCGTAGGCCACGTGGACGCGTGGCCACACCTGATTAAGCCATTGCGGGGCGCATCCCGCCGCGGATGCCCTGCCGCGTCAGCAGAAAGCCGATAATCGTCAGGTTGGCGATGTTGAACGCCACGCCGATCGCAAAGGCCGGCGCGTAATAGCCGAAATGATCGTAGAGCGCGCCGGCGAACCAGCTGCCGAACGCCATGCCGCTCATGCTGATAAAGAGCACGGTCGGCACGCGCCACGACGCCTCGGCGGCCGGGAACAGCTCGCGCACGATCAGTACATAGGCCGGCACGATGCCGCTGAACCCGAGACCGAACGTGGCGGAGACAGCAAACAACCCGGCCTCGTTCTGGGTCAGCAGAAAGGCGCCGATCGCCAGCGCTTGGCACGCGGAGCCGAGCATCAAGGTCAGCAACCCGCCGACCCGGTCGGCGAGCCAACCCCAGAACTGCCGGCTGATAAAGGCGCAACCCGTCATCACCGACAGCATCGCCGCGCCCTGCGACGCCGGGATGCCGATATCGCTGCAGAACGCGACGAGGTGGCTCTGCGGTAGCGCCATCGGCACGCAGCAGCAGAACCCCGCGACGCCGAGCAGGATAAGCAGGAGGTTGGGCCGCAGACCGAGGGTCGAGCTGCGCGGCCGGGGCAGGGGAGCGGCGGCGCTCGCGTGCGGGTGGGCGGGGGCCGGGTGCAGCAGCAGCACGGCCACCGGCGGAATCAAGGCCACCGTGACAAGCCCATAGCCGATCATCGTCGCCTGCCAGCCATAGCGCGCTATCGCGTGCTCGAACACGGTCGGCCAGATCATGCCGGCGATGTACTGGCCCGAGGCGATCAGCGCTAGCGCGGTGCCGCGCCGCCGCTCGAACCAGCGGCTGACATGGACGAGGAGCGGCGGAAACATCGCGCCGTTACCGAGGAGTCCGAGCAGCAGCCCGTGGCCGATATAGAGCGCCCAGATCGTGCCGATCGCCGAGACCGCGAGCCCGGCCGCGATCATCACCGAGCCGAAGATCACAATGCGCCGGATGCCGATGCGGTCGGCGAGCCAGCCCATCAGGATGCCGCCGAGCCCGGTTCCGACCCAGGTGAAGGCCGCGGCGAGCGAGGTCATCTCGCGGATCGTGCCGAGACCCTCGGTGATTGGTTTCAGCCCGACCACGATCAACAGCGGCGACCCGTAAGAGACCGACAGCACCATCAAAGCGGCGCTGGCCGCGACCCAAGCGCCGCGGCCGTCAATGGTCGTATCGCGCTCGCCAACGGCGTGCGCCGTCGTCCCGCCCGCCTCGGGCATCTTCCGGCTCCTCCCGACAGTTCTCGGCTCGGGCCAAGGCTGCCCTTATTTTGGGCAGGCGCGTCTGATACAGCCGAACGCGGCGATCCGGCAACCGCCGATCGGGCAGTGCTCCTTCCCGACTTTGTCAGTTGTGGCCGATGCTGCGATAACCTGGCTCGCCCTGATCGCATTGCTCGGTGGCTTCACCCGGCGCTACGATCGTCCAGCAAACATCCAGATGGGAGGAAATCGATGGGCAAGCGCATTGTCGTCATCGGCGCCGGCGCGGTCGGCGGCTATACCGGCGCGCACATGGCGAAAGCCGGTGAGGATGTCACCTTTATCGATTTCTGGCCGGAGAATGTCGCGGCGATCAATCGGGACGGGTTTCGCATCACCCATCACCAGGGGCCCGAACCGTTCTCGGTCAAGGTACGCGCGCTGCACCTGACCGAGGCGCAGCAGCTCGCCAAGGAGGCGCCGGTCGACATCGCCTTTGTCTGCGTCAAATCCTACGATACCGAATGGGCGACGCGGCTGATCCGGCAA
>Ga0209006_10001082_pt1 | contig 24982 bp, 26 predicted proteins | sample JacPin_JW_Ref_O2_FD_188567 | JGI IMG/M metagenome (GOLD analysis project Ga0209006, IMG submission 188567) | Forest soil microbial communities from Algoma, Ontario, Canada - Jack Pine, Ontario site 1_JW_Ref_O2 (SPAdes) (version 2) | ecosystem: Environmental > Terrestrial > Soil > Boreal... | reverse complement strand
CGGCGGGGCCGATTGGCTCGCCGAGGTGCGGACCGGCGGCGAACGCCGCGCTGGCGCCGCAGGCGAGCGCAATGAGCGCCATCGTCAGGCACCGGAGCTTATGCATACACATGGGTGACCTGTCCTTTCTGGTCGACCGCCCAGCTCGTGACGCCGTTGTAGTGATGATTCTCGAACGCGAGCAGCGGCGGCACCGCCGGCAACTCGCCGCGCGCCGCAACAAACTCCGCGCGCGTCGGCTGGGCATTGCCGTCCTCGTCCCAGGCGCGGCTCTGGAGAACCGCAGGGCCGCCGTTCCATTGCCAGGGCATGCGAAAGCGCGTGAACGCCATGCTCAATACCGGTTCTTGCAGCCCCGCCTCCCCCCAGCTTTGGCCGCCGTCAGCCGAGACCAGCACCTTGGTTATCCGGCCCTTGCCCGAATAAGCGAGGCCGGAAATCTCGTGCAAGCCGGGCTTCTGCAACGACAGGCCGGGTGATGGCTTGGTGATGAACGATTTGACCTCGTTCACGAAATAGAACTGGTAGGCTTCCCCGCTCGGCAAAGGCTCCGTGTAGATCTGGGATTCCCAATAGCTCATGGCCGGCTCCGGCAGGAGCTTGATCCGCCGCAGGTACTTGATGTTCATGTTGCCTTCGTAACCCGGCAGCAGCAATCGCATGGGATAGCCATTGCCCGGCATCAGCGGCTCGCCGTTCTGGTAGAGCGCGACGATCGTGTCATCCAGTGCCTTGGCAAGTGGGACGCTGCGCATGACGTGCGGGGCGTCGGCGCCTTCGCCGATGAACCACTTGGCCTTGGGGTCGATGCCGGTCTCTTCCAGCAGTGTCGACAGCCTCACGCCGGTCCATTCGGCACAGGAAACGAGCCCGTGCAGCGCTTGCACGTCGGCCGGCAGCGGCTGCGGAGAGAACAACCCCGCACTGTTGCCGCCGCATTCGACGAATGCGATGCGCGATGTCATCGGGTACCGCAGCAGCGCTTCGTAACTGAAAATCAGCGGATGTTTCACCAAGCCATGGATCAACAATTTATGAACGCTCGGATCAATCGCGGGAACGCCGCCGTGCACGATGGTGAAGAACACGCCATTCGGCGTAATCATGCCATCGAGCAATTGGTGTGGCGCCCGGGACTGCGACGTGCGGGGTTCGAAATTCGGATTGGAAAGACTGCGCACGACGTTTTTCGCGAACTTCGAAGGGGTCTGATAGGCCGGAACCGGATCGCCCGGCGCGAGTCCCCAATCCGCTTCGGCCAGCGGCGCTGCCGCGGCGGCGGTTACCTTGAATCCTGCGCCGGCGCTTAAACCGCCGGCGAGAGCGATGCCGCTCCTCAGTAATGCCCGCCTATGCAGCAGTCCGTTGCCCGCGACGCGGTCGATTTTGTCGGGATCGATATTTGCCTTGACGCGTGCCATCGTTCACCTCGGTTTTGCGCGTACGGGTATCCTACGGCTGAAGCGACGCGACATAGGCCGAGATGGCCAACATGTCGTCATCGGTCATCCGCCGCACGACATTGTGCATCAGCGCGACGTCAGGACCGGAACGGCTGCCATTCTGGAAGAAATAAAGTTGGCGGACGGTGTAGCCCGCATGCCTTCCCGCGAGCGCTGGCGTCGTACCGACACCCTGGAGCGCCGGACCGTGGCAAATCGTGCACGCGGTCGTCTCGCCGCCGCCGGTCGTGACCAGCTTCCGACCCTTGGCGACGCTGCCGCGCGGCACATAGACGACGAAACCGGATCGAGGATCGCGCGCGACCGCTGCCGCCTCGTCATCCGGCAGCTCGACAATGCGGTTACCGATCGGCTCGGTTTCGCCGCCTGGCAGCGCCAGCCGCATATTGCTCGGATTGACATAGGTCTTTGGCACGATGTCGGTTTCGACGACACGAAGCCAGGTCCGCGCCGGCAAGGCAGAAAAATACGCCGCGGCGGACTGAACATCCGCGTCGGTGAGAGCGCGGGCGATGTCGGGCATAATTCCAAAGCCCGTTCTTGCTCCGCTTTTGAAATCCTTCATCTGCTGGACAAGGTAGGGCGCCGGCAAGCCTGCAACATAGGCGGACTCGTCGTGCCCGGTGCCGATCGGCAAGTGACAGGACCCACACGCGAAAATCGCCGTTCCCCGCGCCACGACATCCGGCATCGGCGGATGCATGTCGGGAAACCAATCCGGCGGATTTTTCAAATCGTCGATCTGCTTTTGCGTGTAGGACCTGGTGCTCCCCGTCACGGTTTTGGGCTGGTTGTCATCTTTCGCCGGCGGTTGAACCTTGTCGGCAGCGGGGAATGCCCAGTCAGGCCGGTCCATGGCATGTGCCGCAACCGGCAGGAGACCGATGAGCAGCGCCCAAATTATCCCACGCATGGATGCAGGCATCCCCAAACCGCGTAGCAAATCGCGCCGGCGACGCTCAGCTTTGTCATCCTGTCCTGCATGACATTGAATCCGCCGCCTATGCGGCCAAGGCCGCATGATTACGCAGCTTCGCTCTTGGCTTTTGATTTCATCAGGGCGGCCGACGATGTTCCTTCGAGCGACAGCCCATATCCCACTTCTCGCACGATGCGCTCCTTCAACGGTTGGATGAAGTGGATGCGCGTGTCGCGGCGGGTCACTTCCGGAGCCTTCAAGTACAGCGCGGCCAGCTCCCGCGCCCGAGCGAGCGCCTTGCCGTTCGGCACGACTTCCGCCACGACTCCCCACTCATGTGCGGTGCTTGCCGGCAGCGGCCGTGGGTTGAGCAGGAACGCCTCGGCTCGTCCTGGTCCGGCGCGGTAACTCCACGTCGTGAAGATTCCGTCGCCGGGCACGACACCGACGGCGAAATGCCCGACATCCTGGAAGGTCGCACCCTCGGCCGCCACGATCACGTTCGCCAGCAGCGCATAGTCCGAATGGATATACGCGCGTCCCTCGATCGCCGCGATGACAGGCACGCGTATGTTGGCGATGTTCTCCAACACCTGGGCGCCCTCGTCGTGAATCCGGCTCCAGACGCCGGGATCGGAAACATCGCCAAAAGAGCTCCAATCGACCCCGATGATGAAGTCGCCATCCGCACCCGTCAGTATGACGATCTTGTTTGCTCGATCTTGCGCAATCCGGTGAAAGGCGTCCACGACCTCCGTGTGGTGCTGTGCCGAGAAGGTGCACGGCCCGCCATTGCTGTGGAACTCGACGACCAGCACGCCCTTGGCATCTCGCGTCATCTTCATGGTGCGATAGGCGCCGAGGTACTCGGCTTGATGGGTTTGCATGTCACTCTCCTTGGATTGACGAGCCGCCATGGCAACCTCCTCGCGCGTCGATGTTCTCAACACCGCCGCGTACGCTCATCCCCACGACAGGCATAGAGAATCTCGGCGCCTCGCGCTTTTCGAAAATTGCAGCGATTTTTGCGAAATTGAGGCGGAGCTCACTCGGCCGCCTGTGACTGCGCTGCCGAGCCGGCCCCTGCCCTGCGGCCGAGGGCGGCGAGCCAGCGGCAAATCACGTAAAAACCTGGCGTGAAGAGCAACCCGAACGTCGTGACCCCGATCATGCCGGCGAACACCGCCGTGCCGAGCGCCTGCCTGAGCTCGGCGCCGGCGCCCGTCGCCCAAACCAGCGGCGCGACACCGAAGATGAAGGCGAGCGAGGTCATCAAGATCGGCCGCAGCCGCAGGCGCGCGGCTTCGACGGCCGCAGCCCAGCGGTCGCTGCCGCGGTCCTCGAGCTGCTTCGCGAACTCGACGATCAGGATCGCGTTCTTGGCGGCGAGCCCGACCAGCACGACGAAGCCGACCTGGGTGAGGATGTTGTTGTCCATCCCGCGCAACAACACTCCGGTGATCGAGGCGATCAGGCACATCGGCACGATGAGGATTACCGCCAACGGCAGCGTCAGGCTCTCGTACTGGGCGGCCAGCACCAGGAACACGAACACCACCGCAAGAACGAAGGTAAAAGCCGCGGCGTTGCCCGCGCGCAGCTGCTGGTAGGCGAGCGTCGTCCACTCGTAACCAAAGCCGGGAGGCAGCGTCTGGGCCGCCAGCCGCTGCATGATGTCGATCGCCTGACCCTGCGAGTAGCCGGGGGCTGGAGCGCCATCGAGCTCGGCGGCGGGGTAGAGGTTATAGCGCGGCACGCGGTAGGGCCCCGTCACGTCGCTCACCGTCGTGAATGAGCCGAGCGCCACGGTGCCGCCGCTCGAATTGCGCACCCTGATCTGGAGAAGGTCCTTGGGGTCGAGCCGATAGGCGCTATCCGCCTGCGCGGTCACGCGGAAGGTGCGGCCCAGCAGGTTGAAGTCGTTGACGTAGTACGAGCCGATATAGGTCTGCAGCGCGCCGAAGACGTCCGCCACGTTGACGCCGAGCATCTGCGCCTTGGTGCGGTCGATGTCGAGATAGAGCTCGGGCGTCGAGCTCTCGAACAGCGAGAACACCTGCCTCAGGCCCGGCGTCTGCGCCGCACGGCCCATCATGGCGCGCACCGCCGCCTGCAAGGCCTCGGGCCCCTGCCCGCCGCGATCCTCGATCATCATGCGGAAGCCGCCGGCCGTGCCGATGCCGCGGACCGGCGGCGGAACTATCACCAGAACGAGGCCCTCCTGGATGACGGACAGCTTTTTCAGGAGGGCAGCCTGGAGCGCGGGACCCGATTTGCGGGGATCCTTCGCGCGCGCCGCGAACGGCTCGAGGGTGGCAAAGACGGTTCCCGAGTTGGGGGCGTTGGTGAAGGTGGCACCGGAGAAGCCGACCAGGTTGACCGCGTGGGCAATCCCGGGAACCTGGAAGGCCAGCTCGGCGACGCGGCGATTGACTTCATCGGTCCGCGCGAGCGAAGCGCCCGCCGGCAGCTGCGTCACGATGATGAAGTAGCCCTGATCGACTTGCGGGATGAAGCCGACCGGCGCTTTGCGGAACTCGTCGAGGCCGAACGCGATCACGCCGACGTACACGACCACCATCACCACGGCGAAGCGCACAAGCCGCGCCACCAGCCAGCCATAGCCGCGCCCGAGCGCGTCAAAGCCGGTATTGAAGGCGTGGAAAAAGCCATGCATCGGGCGCGCCCACCACCGCTCGCGCCGCTGACGGGTGTGCGGCTTCAACAGCAGCGCGCACATCGCCGGCGATAGCGTCAACGACACGATCAGCGAGATCACCGTCGCACCCGCGATGGTGAGCGCGAATTGCCGGTAGAATTGGCCCGTCAGTCCGGTGATGAAGGCGGCCGGAACGAACACGGCGCACAACACCAGCGCGATGGCGATCAACGCCGGACCGACCTCGTCCATGCTCCGCTTGGCGGCATCGCGCGGCGTGAGGCCCGCCGCAATGTTGCGCTCCACGTTCTCGACCACGACGATCGCATCGTCGACCACGATTCCGATGGCGAGAACCAGGCCGAACAAGGACAGATTGTTGAGCGAGAAACCGAAGACCGCCATGAAGAAAAAGGTGCCGATCAGCGACACCGGTATCGCCACGATCGGAATGACCGCAGCACGCCAGGTCTGCAGGAACAGGATGACCACCAGGACGACCAGGACCGTCGCCTCGGCGATGGTCTCGGTGACGGCATCGATGGACTGTTGGATGAACTGGGTCGGGTTGTAGATGATCGTGTATTCGAGGCCTGACGGGAATTTCTTCGACAGCTCATCCATTGTCGATTTGATCTTCTCGGCGGTCGCCAGCGCGTTCGACCCCGGCAGCTGATAAATGGCGAGCGCGACCGCGGTGTCGAGATCGCGATAGGAATTGGTCGAATAATCGGCGGCGGCGAGCTCGACGCGGCCCACGTACTTGAGGCGGACGACCGCGGTCGCGCTCTGCTTGACGACGATGTCGGCGAACTCGACCGGATCGACCAGCCGTCCGAGCGTCCGCACCGCGATCTGGAACGCGCGCGGCTGAGCCACCGGCGGCTGGTTGAGCACGCCCGAGGCGACTTGCACGTTCTGCCCTTCCAGCGCCGTGATCACGTCTCCGCTGGTGAGGCCAAGCGATTGCAGCCGGTCCGGGTCGAGCCACACGCGCATCGAGTAGTCGCGCGCCCCGAAGACGGTGATGCCGCCGACCCCATAGATGCGATTGAGCTGGTCGGTGATCTCGACGGTGGCATAATTGGATATGAACAGCGCGTCGCGCGACTTGTCCGGGGAATAGAGATGCACGACGATCATCAAGTCGGGCGTGCTCTTGGCCGTGGTGACGCCGATATTGCGGACGTCCACGGGGATACGCGCCTCGGCGATCGCGACCCGGTTCTGCACCTGGACCTGCGCGATATCGAGATTGGTGCCGAGCTCGAAAGTCACGTCGATCTGGAAACGGCCATCGCCGGTCGAGCTCGACGTCATGTAGATCATGTTCTCGACGCCATTGATCTGCTGCTCGAGGGGCGCCACCACCGTGGCGGCGACGACGTCTGCGCTCGCCCCGGGATACTGACCGCTCACCCTCACCACCGGCGGCGCGATCTCGGGATACTGGGCGACCGGAAGCCGCCCGACCGCCACCGCGCCGAGGATGACGACGACGATCGAAAGGACCGCGGCGAAAATCGGTCGGTCGATGAAGAACCGGGAGAGACGCATGGCGGTCCCTCAGTTGACGTCGATGCGCGGGCCCGCGCTCGACACCGAGGTCACGCTCGATCGCTGCGGCGCAACCTTCGTGCCCGGGCGCGCGCGCATCAGGCCGTTGATGATGACGTTGTCGTCGGGCGCGAGACCCGCGCTGATGACGCGCAAGCTGCCGACGACGGGGCCGAGCGTGACATATTTCGGCCGCGCGACGTTTCCGCCATCGACGACCAGCACGAACTTGCGCACTTGCTCCGCGCCGATAGCGGCCTCGGGCACGAGCAGCGCATTCGCGGGCGGCGCCGCCGCAATCTGGACGCGGGCAAACATGCCGGGCGTGAACCGGCCGTCCGGGTTGGCGAGCACGGCGCGCGCGCGGATGCTGCCGGAGGAGCGATCGATTGCGTTGTCGACGAAATCCATCCGCCCTTCGTGCGAAAAGGTCGCCTCGTCGATGAGCTTGAGCTTGACCGGCAGCGCCAATCCACGGTCGCCCGCGTCGACGCTCTCCCTGGAGAGCCGCCCGTAGCGCAGGAACGAAGCCTCATCCACGGTGAACTCGAAGCGGATGGGATCCACGGACTCGATGGTCGCAAGCAGGGTCGTGTTGCCCGACGTCCCGCCCGTGACCAGATTGCCCACGGACACGCGCCGGTCGCCGATGCGCCCCGAAACCGGGGCGCGCAGCTCGGTGAATTCGAGGTCGAGGGCCGCCTGGCGTGCGGCAGCCTCCTGCGCGGCGACCGTCGCTTGCGCCACGCGCTTGGCCTGCGTGCGCTGGTCGAAGGTCTGCTGGGTGATCACCGAGCCGATGGTGAGCCCCTGGGCGCGCGCGAGATCGCTTTCCGCGAATGCGAGGTTGGCCTTCGCCTGGGCGAGGCTCGCTTGTGCCTGGGCGAGCGTGGTCTCGAACGGCCGGCGATCGATCGTGAATAGAAGATCGCCCTTCTTCACGACCTGGCCGTCGCGAAAGTGGATGGCCGCCAGATACCCCGGCACGCGCGCGCGCACCTCGACGGACTCGACGGCGACGAAGCGGCCGACATACTCGTCGTGGTCCGCGATCATCATGCTGACCGGTTTCGCAACCGTGACTTGCGGCGGCGGTGGCGCCGCGGCTTGCGGCTGGGGCTGGCTCTGCGCGCAGGCCCCGAGCACGGAGACGATCGCAACGATCCCGGCGATGCGCATCTTCTTCATTTGAATCCTCATTGACGTTGCGTCGGACAAGATTTGCCCTTCGCGTGTCGCGACGGCCGCCCTCGCGGCCGGAAGTCATTCGATTTCGCTTGGGACCCAAACGTCGATCCTCATTTTCGACCCGGATCTCCTTTGCCGAAACCTCTCGCGCCTCGGCGAATTCCATCGACCCGCTGCAGATGGACGGGAGAGGAGAAAATCACAATTCAAAACCTCCGAATGACCTATGTGCTTCGCCGAATGAATTATCGAAACGCGTAGCCATCCGACGTTTCAATACATAACTTTCGCGCGCCTCCCCTTCGATCGCCAACCTCGGTCCGTTTCACGCGGAGCCAAACGTCGATTGCGCCCGATGGTGCAAACGCAACTCCACTATGTTGATGAGCTGAACGGCTCATTCCGACCTCAACGGATTATTCAACGCGAACGCGACCACATCTAACGACCATCAGCGGCTGGACCCAATGTCTAAGCCGCAGCCAAAACCAAAGGAGACTGAACATGAACAAGCTCATCACGACAACTGCTCGCAAGACGCTCACACGTTCGCTCGCGGCCGGACTGCTCGTCGCCGTCACGACCATGCTTCCCGGCACCAACGCCGCCCAGGCGGCGGATCAACAGACCACCGAGACGCAGAGCGACGATGCGATCAACCACAGAGCGGCGGCCGAGGGATACGGCTACGCGAACGTCCCGCGCTATCAGCCCGGTGCCTATGCCAGGGTGCCTGGGCACGCTCGCGACTCAGGTATCACGGCCCCGACCCCGGAGCTTGACTTCCAGCTGCAGGGCCGCCAGTGAAGAGACAAAGACCGGCCGAGTCGCACCTCGGCCGGTTCTTTCCCAGTCAAGGCTCGGCCGCGCATAATCGGCTGAGGTCATTCGGCGGCTTCCAGGGATATCTGTCGCAGAGCTTGCTTGTCGCTCCTCGCTTTCGCATTGACGCCGCCGTTTGCGTGCTTATGAATGAAGGCGATGAACGTCTGCAGCGCAAGCGGCATTTGCCGACGACTCGAGTAATAGAGAAAGAAATCAAACTCGGAGCCGCGCCAGCCCTCCAGCAGCGGGACCAGGCGGCCGTCATCGATTAAGGGTTTTGCGATCGCTTCCGGGACATTGGCTATGCCGAGCCCGTCGCGCGCAGCTGCCAACGCCAGGTGCATATCATTGACGACGAATGCGCCGTCCACCGCCACCTCGGTCTGCTCGCCCTCCCTCTCGAACATCCAGCGCTGGATCGCGCCGTTCCAGGTATGGCGAAAGTGAATGCACCGGTGCCCGCGCAAATCTTTCGGGCTGGCGGGGGGCGGGTTGCCGGCAAGATAGGCCGGCGAAGCCACCGAGACCAGGCGAAAACCACCGCCCATGCGCACGGCGATCATGTCCTTGTCGATGCGCTCACCCCAGCGGATGCCGGCATCGAAGTGCCCGCTGACGATGTCGGATTGAGAATCGTCGACAAACAGCTCGACTCGAATGTCCGGGTACTCGGTCGAGAAGATCCCGATCAACGGGCCGACGATCATGACGGCTGCAAAACGCGACGCGGTCAGGCGCAGGCATCCCATCGGCGTGTCGCGGAATTGATTGACCGCCTCGACGGCCTTGTCGATGCCTTGCAGCAGCGGCTGCACGCGCGCGAGCAAACGCTCGCCGGCAGCCGTCAAGGCGACGCTTCGCGTCGTGCGATTGAGCAAGCGTACGCCGAGCCGATTTTCGAGCGAACGCACGGTCTGGCTCAGCGTCGGAGGCGAAAGGCCGAGATGGGTCGCGGCCTTGGTGAAGTTGCGATGTTCGGCCACGGCGACGAACGCGGTCAGCTCGGCGAATTGATGGGCGCGCATGTGAGCTTCTCGAAGAGGACCCAGAAACTGAGATGGATCGGCCAGGGCGCGTATCGGGTCAGCGCGCCGCCGAGGAGCAGGGCCGCCGCGAAGCCGAAGGACTGGGCGGCGGTCGTGATCGAGGCGGCGCGCTGCGACTGACCCTGCGGACTGAACTCCACCATCGCGGCCGTCGAAGGTCCGGCTCGGCGGGCTTTCAGGGCTTCGAGCCGTCAGCGACCGGGATGCTACCGCCGACAGCCGGTTGAATAGGCCGCGACCCTCCGCGTCGTTCCTCGATCGCGTCGACGCGGTCGGGATAGAAGGCGACGTGATCCTTGATCCGCGCCATTGCTTCGAATGGCGCCTCGTAGGTCCACACCGCGTTGACGGAACGATCCCCGCCAGCCGGAATGCTGTAATAGGAAGCGTCGCCCTTGTAGGGGCAGTACGTCGTGTGATCGCTGCGCGCGAGCGCGGCCATATCGACATCCCGGCGCGGGATATATTGAACGGCCGGATACGATGCCTCGCGCAGCGTCAACGCATCGCAGGTGTCGGCGATGACCTTTCCGCCTAAGGTGACCACGACGCGAGACGGGTTCGCATCGATCGAAATGGGGTGATCAGGCCCCGGAATCTTGATCGGCCTGGCTGTCATGATCTTTATCCTTCTGACGTTGACCACAGTACGAGACGCGTCGCGTTGGCCTTGCTCCATCAGACTTGACCTCGGCCGCCATCGACGAACAGCTCGATGCCGGTGACAAAGCTGGAGTCGTCGGAAGCCAGGAACACCGCCGCCTTGGCGACTTCGTCCGGCTCTCCCATGCGTCCCATCGGAATGGTGGTCACGATCCGCGCAATGACCTCCGGGGACTGTCGATCGACCAGCGGCGTCCTGATCGGGCCCGGACTGAGCACGTTCGAGCGAATGCGGCGGTCTTTCAGCTCCATGGTCCAGGCTCGCACCAGATTGCGCACCGCGGCCTTGGTCGCGCCGTAGGTGCCGAAGGCGGCCGTACCTTTGACGCTCGCGACCGAGCCGATGAGGATGATCGACCCTCCGTCGTTCATCAGCGGCAAGGCCTTTTGCACGGTGAACAGCGTGCCCTTCACGTTGAGATCAAAGAGCTTGTCGAAATGCTCCTCGGTGAGGCTTGCCAAGGGAGCGAATTCGCCGATCCCGGCATTGGCGACCAGCACATCGATCTTCCCCTTCGCCTTCACGGACTCGTAGGTTCGATCGAGGTCCTCCAGTCTGGAGACGTCTCCCCGCACGCCGGCGACGTTGCTGCCGATCGCCCGCACGGCCGCGTTTAGCTCTTTTTGCCGGCGGCCCGTTATGAAGACATAAGCGCCCTCGTCGACGAACCGCTTTGCCGTGGCGAAACCTATTCCTTCGGTGCCGCCCGTCACCACCGCCACCTTTCCCTGTAACTTGCCCATGATCGTCGCCCCTTTTTTTGATGAAGCGTGCCCCAAACCTCCGGGCCTGGACAGGATCAGTTGGCGGTCATGCCGCCGTCGACGTTGAGGATATGGCCGGTGACGAATGAAGCCTCGTCCGACGAAATGAAGACGATCGCGTTGGCAAGCTCCTCCGAAAGGCCGAGGCGGCCCAGCGGAACTCCCGTCACCAGCGCCGCCTTGTTCTCGGGCGAGCCCGTAAAGCGCGTCAACATGCCGGTGTCGGTTGGACCAGGCGCTACGCCGTTCACGCGGATTCCCGACTTGGCGATCTCGAGGGCCACCGATTTGGTGATGCCTTCGACGGCGTGCTTGCTGCCGACATAGACAGAGGCCCCTGCCGCACCCTCGTGCCCGTAGGTCGAGGAGATGTTGATGATGCTGCCGCCGCCCTGTCCTTGCATGACGCGGACTTCGTGCTTCATGCTCAGGATCACGCCGAGGACATTCGTGTCGAACGTCGCGGCGTAGCTCTCCGCGGTCTGGTCCGTGATCGGGCCGACTTGGCCTTCGGTGCCGGCATTGTTGACCGCGACGTCGAGACGGCCAAACCGTGCGACGGTCTTGTCGACGAGCGCGCGCACGTCGTCCTCCTTGCGGACGTCGGCCTTGATGAACTCGGCCTCCGCACCAAAAGCGCGCAGCTCCTTGGCGAGCGCGTTGCCGGCCTCGTCACGCCGTCCGGCAACGACGACCTTCGCGCCCTTCTTGGCGAAGGCGACGGCGGCGGCGCGCCCGATACCGGTCAACGCGCCGGTGATCAATACGACTGGGTTGCTCATTTTCCGGTTCCTCACGATTTCGCGCTTGTCGCCGGCGGAGCATGGACGGCGACGCCGACAGGATGAGAAGACCCGGGGTGTCTACCGGGGCGCTTCTGTCGTGGGGTAAGTGGGAACGCTTCGCGGCTGCGGCAGGCTATCGCGGGCTCACAACAATCCGGACCCCGGCTTCCGCAATGCGGTTGCAGGGTTACGGCAGGACCCCGGCGGATTTTCGGGCGTCCGATCCCCGACGTCGGCGACGTGACGAAACGCCGATTGCGCTCAGCTCCGGCTGTCGAGCCATTTCGCGATATTCGCGACCGTGTCGCCGTAGAACGTGCGGTAGAGGTTTTGCGTCACGTAACCGACGTGAGGCGTCGCCACCACGTTGTCGAGCGTGCGGAACGGATGGCCGGCCGGCAGCGGCTCGACCTCGAACACGTCGACGGCAGCGCCGCCGATCCCGCGCCTGGTCAGGCACTCGACCAGCGCACCTTCATCGACGATCGGACCGCGCGAGGTGTTTATCAGCCTCGCATCCGGTTTCATGAGGGCGAGCTCATCCTTTCCCACCAGCCCGCGTGTGCGCCTGCTCAGGATGAGGTGCACCGTCAAGACGTCGGATTGCCGAAACAGCCGCTCCTTGGAGACGAGCTCGGCGCCGGCCTGCTCGGCGCGGTCTCGGGTCAGGTTCTCGCTCCAGGCGATGACCTTCATGCCGAAGGCCCTGCCGACCGCGGCGACGCGCGAACCGATATTGCCGAGCCCGAGCACACCGAGCACCCGTCCGGCGAGATCCCCTCCCACCGAACGCTGCCAGCCGCCCGCCCTGACCGAGCCGACCTCGGCGACAACGTTGCGGATCGAGGCGTGGATCAGCGTCCAGGTCAGCTCGACGGTAGGCTCCGAGAAATAGCCGGTCGAGGTCACGACAATCCCGCGCTCGCCGGCCGCGGCGGCGTCGATCGAGCTGTTGCGCGATCCGGTCGACGCGATCATCTTGAGCCGGGGAAGGCCCTCGATCACGGCGCGCGGCAGCGGTGTCCTCTCGCGCATCACGCACACGACGTCGAAGGGCCGCAGTCGCTCGACCAGCGCGCGCTCGTCCGCGATATGGTCGCGAAAGACCGTGACCCTGGCGCGCCCTTCGAGCGCGGACCAATCGGCCATCTCCAAGGCGACGCCTTGGTAATCGTCGAGAACCGCGATTTCGACCGCTACGGAGTCCAGGCTCATCGTTCAACGATCCCGCCAGTGCGCCGGCCGCCGCCGTGCGCGGGATGGTACCAGACGACGCCGCGCCGCCATACCGACCTCGGTTCGGCCAAGGTTCCGAGGACCATCGCGTAGAGGAGGCGATCTCGAGTAAAAAGGGTGCCAACACCGAGACAGCGACGCCATGGAAATCCGCGGTCTCCGGTGTCCGATCTGTGCGGAGAGAAGCGCCGATTTCAGGGTCGTCGCTCGCCACTATGGTTACGGACAGGTCCGATAAGTGGCGGCTTTGCCCGGTTCGGCCGCAACGGAGGAGTAGAGGCGTGAGACACGTTGCCCGCGCGGGTGCGCTTCGCAGGCGGTCTGGCAGCATTCCAGCGGTAGGGAATTTGCTCGGCCTGATCGGCGAGCTCCGGCGTCTGAGCCGGACCGTCACGGTGCCGCTCGAACGCGATCTCAAACGCGCCGGCTGCCCTGCCCTCGAAACCTTCGAAGTCCTGCGTGAGATCGACCAAAGCGGCGACGTGGATCTTAGATCGGTGGATCTGCAGACGAGGCTCGCCATCCCCCGATATCGCATGTCACGGCTGATCGATCGCCTCGAGAAAGTGGGCTACGTCGAGCGCCAGAGAGGCGCTTCAGGCGCGAGGGGCCACGTCATCGTCATCACGGATGCGGGACGGCGCGCGTCGAGGGAGGCGTCGTCGGTCCTGTTGGCCGCCGTGCGCCGGTTCTTCTATAAATAGAGGCATTCGCAGAATAGACCGCCGGGATATGGGGCGCAGTTCAGCCTGTTTCGGCTGTTGCAAATCGAGCAATATGGACGTACATGTATTTGTTCCCCAGGCTATCGAGAGCCAAAACCGCGGTGGCGGCCCATGGACAGTCTCAATGCCTTGAGCGTTTTTGTCCGGGCGGCGGAAACGCGCAGCTTCACGGATGCCGGCCGGCGCCTGAGCGTGTCGTCCTCGGCCGTCGGCAAGACCATATCGCGCCTCGAAGACCGCCTCGGCGTGCGACTGTTTCACCGCAATACGCGCTCGATCACGCTGACCCCGGAGGGCGAGCTCTTCCTCGAAAGTTGCCGTCGCATCTTCTCGGAGATCAGCAAGATCGAGCTGGAGCTTTCGCAATCGAAGGCGACCCCGAAAGGGCGGCTCAAGGTGAGTCTCCCCGATCTCGGCACGCTGATGATGCCGACGCTGCACGGGTTCATGCGCGAATATCCGGAAATCCAGGTCGATGCGGAATTCACCGACAACCTGATCGACGTGGTCGAGGGCGGCTACGACGCGGTCATCCGCACGGGAGCGCAGACCGACTCGCGGCTGATGTCGCGGCGGCTTGGCAGCTATCGGCTGGAGATCGTCGGCGCGCCGTCGTATTTCGCTCGACACGGAATGCCGGCGACGCCGAACGACCTCGCGGCGCACGCCTGTCTGCGCCACCGCTATCCGTCGTCCGGCAAGCTCCAGCCCTGGCCCTTTGCCAAGTCCGGACCGTATGCCGACATCGGCCTCCCTGTTTCGGCCGCGGTGACGACGATCGAGCCGCTGGTATCGCTCGCCGAGCTGGGCATCGGGCTGGCCTGCGTGCCCAACTTCGCCGTGCGGCGCCAGATCGCCGAAGGCTCGCTGGTCAGGGTCCTTGACGAGTACGTCGAGCACATCGGCGTCCTCAGCGCGGTGTGGCCTGCGAGCCAGCACCGCTCGCCGAAGCTGCGCGCTTTCGTCGATTACATGGCCGAGCACCTCCTCCCGAAAGCGCTGCCGCCGGCAGCCCCTGGCGACCGGCGTGCTCACAACGGGCACGTGCGCCAACTGTGACAAACCGAGTGGGAAAGCCGACGAACAGAGACAAGCTGCTGGCCCGGGGACTGCGGGTCGTCCACCAACGTGGATTGGCCGGCGCGAGCGTGCGCGACATCGTGCAGGCCGCCGGCGTGCCGCAGGGCTCGTTCAGCAATCATTTTGCCTCGAAGGAGGCGTTCGGCGTCGAGATACTCGACCTCTATTTCGGGTTCACCAGAAAGGTGCTCGCCGCGACGCTCGACAACACGGAGCTCAAGCCGCTCAAGCGGCTCGAGGCCTATATCGACGCCAATAAGGCGTTCCTCGACCAATGGGGGGTGGAAAACGGATGCCTGTACGGCACCTACGCCGCCGAGATTACCGGACATGACGAGCCTATCCGCCGCCGCTTGGTCGAGATCTTCAACGTGCTCCAGGATTCGCTTACGGCCTGCCTGCGGGCGGCCGTGACGGCGGGCGACCTTCCGAAGGACTTCAAGTGCAACGAGGTCGGCGAATTCATCCTGTCGGCGCTGCAGGGCGCGATCCTCCTGTCGAAAGGCAAGCGGGACACCTCGCCGATCGCGAAGTTCAAGCGTGTCCTCTTCGCGAATATCCTGCGCTGACACGAGCGCATGTTCCGGCGAAGTGGACGCCGGTTCGCCGACAAGAACATGCGCCAATAAAGAATCTAGAGCACGTTCCGATTCCGAAGGAACGGAACGTGCTCTAGTCGGATTTCAGACATCGACCTCCGATCAGAGTGGAACGCGGCGCAGTAGATGGCCCGCTATCCCGCGCCTACTTCCGTGCGTGGATGTCTGGCGCGACGAAGTCATCCACCACCGAGAGCGTCCCAATGGTTCTGCAAGCATCTGGTCGGTTCGGACGTCCGTCACGTTCGACCCGCATGTCGGCCCCCACGGCTCTCGCCGTAGCCGAAGCTCGCATCGGGCATTTTGCGCAGACAGTCACGGAGACCATGATGACGGCGACCGAAACCACTCACGCCGGCTTGAGCTGGGATGTGCTCACAATAAGGCGTCCTGGCCTCACGCGTGATCTGCCAGCCGGCAAGGAAGAGCTGATGTGGGTGGCAAATTCGTCGACGCTCATCCGCGGCGGGCGAGATGCCGTCCTCGTGGACACTTTTCTCACGATCGAGCAATCGCAAGCCTTGCTGAGCTGGGTCGTAGCGAGCGGCAAGAATCTCATTGCAATTTACGTCACCCACGGACATGGCGATCATTTTTTTGGCCTCGCACCGCTGCTCGAGCATTTCCCCCATGCCAGGGCAGTCGCGACACCCGAGGTCGTGGAGGCAATGCATGAGCAATTATCGCCGGCGTCCGTCGATCATTTCTGGCGCAGGCTTTTCCCCGGCCAAATTCCCGACCGCCTTCTTGCTGCAGAACCGCTGGAGGATCGCGTGCTGGACCTCGAAGGACATAAGCTTGTCGCGGTGAATGCCGGGCGAACCGACACCGCTCATTCAACCTGCCTCCACGTCCCGTCGATCGGGCTGATCGCTGCTGGCGATGCGGTCTATAACGGAATCCATCCCTATCTCGGCGAGACCGATAGGCAAAGCCGGCTTGAGTGGATTTCCACCCTCGACAAGCTCGAGGCCCTGAACCCGGTTGCAGTGATCGCCGGACACAAATTACCGACAAACCCCGATAATCCCCGCATCATCGGCGAGACGCGGCAATATATCCGGGATTTCATTGCCCTGGACGAGGTAACGACGACTGCGCGCGAGCTCTACGACGCGATGCTCGTCCTTTATCCCGATCGTGCCAATCCGGGCTCGCTTTGGGGTGCCGCTAACATCGCGAAAAAGCAGGCTTAAGCCAAAAACAAAGGATAAGTGTCATGATTTTGGGACTATCGACATCGATGTTCACCTCGGTGCATGTCGCCTTAAGCCTTATCGGGATCGTCTCCGGGGTCATCGTGCTCTATGGCATGGTTCGTGCCACGAGACTCGACGGCTGGACTGCCCTCTTCCTCACCACCACGGTGTTGACGAGCGTCACTGCGTTTTTCTTTCCCTTCACGAAGTTCGGGCCAGCCCACGCCGTCGGCGTCTTATCGCTGGTCGTGCTGGCGGCGGCGATCGTCGCGCTCTACTTTTTCCGCCTCGCCGGACCGTGGCGGTGGGTTTACGTCGTGGGTGCGGTGCTCGCTCTCTATCTCAACGTCTTCGTTGCCGTCGTGCAGGCGTTCCAGAAGCTGCCGCTGCTGGCGGCGCTGGCGCCAACGCAATCGGAACCTCCGTTCCTGGTTGCGCAGCTTGTCGTGATGGCGGTGTTCATCGTTCTGGGCCTCACGGCGGTGAAGCGGTTTCACGGCCAGCTTTCGAATATCAGAGGCTCACATCGGGCCAATGGCCCAGAGCGCCGCTTGCCTTCGCGTTGAGCGCCGGCAGGTCGATTCGGGGGCTTCGCGACACCCCCGAAAGTTTCATCCGCCACGAAGGACAGGGTGAATTTCGCGCCCAGGCGCAAGGTGCCGCCGGCCAAGCTGCGGCTTCTTCAAGGACCAAGGAGGCCAGTTGGCCGACGAGAGGTGAAAGTCCATGAGCACGCCCGTTGTTTTGATTACCGGCGCGTTGACCGGCATCGGCCGAGCAACCGCAATCGCATTCGCAAAGGAAGGGGCCCGGTTGATCGTCTCGGGCCGGAGGGAAGCGGAAGGCAAAGCGCTGGAGGCCGAGTTGCGCAGGCTCGGCGCCGAGACGGAGTTCCTGGTCGCAGACGTTCGGCACGAGGAAGACGTCAGCAATCTCGTCGAGAGGACGGTCGAGCGGTTCGGTCGCCTCGACGTCGCCATCAACAACGCCGGCACGGAGGGCAGGCCCGGACCGCTGACCGACGTATCCGCCGAAACGTACGGCGCGATGTTCGATACCAACGTCCTCGGCGTCGTCCTGAGCTTGAAGCACGAGCTGCGCGTGATGCAGGCGCAGGGCAGCGGCAGCATTGTCAATATTTCCTCGACGATGGGCGAGCGCGGAGCCGCCAACCTCGCGCTCTACACCGCAAGCAAGCATGCGGTCGAAGGACTGACGAAGTCCGCGGCCCTCGAGGGGGCCGGTTACGGCGTTCGCGTCAACGCTGTGGCGCCGGGACCGACCGAAACGGCGATGCTCGATCGTCTGACCGGATCAGCGGAGAAGAAAGCGGCGTTCTTCGCGGCCGTTCCGCTAAAGCGCGGGGCATTGCCTGCAGAGATCGCCGAGGCGGTCGTGTTCGTCGCGTCCGACAAGGCGGCCTACATCACGGGCCAGATCATTCGGGTCAACGGCGGCAAGACGGCAAGCTGAAAACGGTCGGCGACGAGCCCGGACGACGCAGCCCGCATGGGAGAAGGCCCGATGTACGATATCATCGAGGACGTGCTCGAGCGTCCGCCGTTTTCTTCCGTTCGCGCGCGCCATCTCTTCACGATGCGGCTGCAACTCAACCCGGTCTCTGTCGTGGGAGATATTGGCGCCGGTACGAGGCGACTTGGTCTTCTGACCGGCGGAACGGTGGCCGGCCCCCGCGTGAAGGGTAGCGTGCTGGCCGGCGGCGTTGATTGGCAGACACTTCGCAATGACGGGTCATTGATCCTCGACGTGCGCCTCGGCTTCCAATGCGACAACGGGGCGATCGTGACCATGGCCTATCGAGGCGTGCGGCACGGACCCGTCGCAATCATCGAGCGGCTGGAGAAGAGCGAGGAGGTTGATCCCGCGAGCTACTATTTCCGGATCGCGCCGATGTTCGAGACGTCGAATGCCGAGTTCGCTTGGCTCAATCACGTCGTGGCCGTCGGGGTCGGCCATCGTTTTCCCGGTATGCCGGTCTACAAGGTCTTCGAAGTGCTATGACGGCGACAGCTCTGCCAGCCAATGGCAAGGAGGCGGCGCTCTCCGCGCCCGTGATCCTGTTGCTTGCCGCGACTTGCGGGCTTCTGATCGCAAACCTCTATTTCGTCCAGCCGATCGCCGATCTGGTCGCCCGCGACTTCACCCTTGATCGCGCTGGGGTCGGCTTTCTTACGACCCTTCCGCTTGCCGGCTATGGCGCCGGTCTTCTCTTTGTCGTGCCTCTGGGCGACCTGATCGAGAACAGGAGGCTGATTCTGGCGATGATCGCGCTCGAAACCGTGTCGCTGTTCGTGCTCTCGGTGGTCGACAATGTCTGGCCGTTCCTCGCAACGAGCTTTCTGGCGGGCCTGTCCGCGACCGCCATCCAGGTCATCCTGCCCTATACGAGCCGTTTTCTGCAGGGTCCCGCACAGGGAAAGGCAGTGGCCCAGCTTGTCAGCGGCATGATGCTCGGCATCATGCTGGCCCGTCCCGCGTCGGGCTTCAACGCGGAGATCCTCCCGTGGCACGCAATTTATCTGATCGCTGCAATGCTGATCGCAGCGATGTTGGCAGGACTCGCGTGGCTCCTGCCGCCCAGACGCCCTGCATCCGGTGGGGCGTATGGAGAGTTGTTGCTGTCGATGGCGGCCATTTTCCGCGACACCGAGTTGCTGCGGCGACGCGCTGCTTATCACGCGGCGATGTTCGGGACGTTCATCAGCTTCTGGACGGCGGCGCCGTTGTGGCTTGCCGGTGCTCCCATCCACCTGTCGCAAGGGGGCATCGCCTCGGTTGCGCTCGCAGGCGTCGCCGGGGCTATCGCGCCGCCTTTCGCGACCCGCTTGTTCGACGCCGGCTATGCCCGTGGCGGCACGATGAGTGCGATGCTCATCGTCATCTTTGCGATGCTACTGACGCTTGCGGCGCAGCAAGGGAGCGTTTTACTTGTCGTGGTTGCCGCAATTCTGCTTGACGGGGCCGTCTCCGCAAACCTCGTCTTCGGCCAGAGAACGATCTACGCGCTCGCGGCCGATTTGCGCGGCCGCATGAACGCCCTCTACATCGCCACGTTTTTCATCGGCGGCGCGATCGCATCGGCTGCAGCCGCGTGGTGCTTCGTACGGTTCGGATGGCCCGGCGCCGTCATCCTCTGCATCGCCATGCCGGCTGCTTCGCTTGCCTACAGCCTGACCGAAAGGCGGACTCAACCCGAGGGAACCTGATCGCCCTCCGATAAGGAATAAAGCCAATGATCTTCGACCATCGAACCTACACCATCAAGCCGAATCGGCTCGCGAGATTTCTCGAAACCTATGAGCGGCGAGCGTTGCCGCTGCAGCGCAAGTATCTCGGCGAGCCCTACGGCTTCTTCGTCACGCATATCGGCCCCCTCGGTCGGGTCGTGCATCTCTGGCAGTACGAGGACTTGGCGGACCGGGAGCGTCGCCGCGACGCGATGGAAGCGGATCCAGAGTGGCAGGCCTACCGGCGCGTCGCGTTGGAAGAAGACACGCTGGTCGACATGGAAGACCAGATCCTCAAACCCGTTCCGTTCTTCGTCCCGCGCTGAGCAATCGAAAGGCTAAGGTCATGCAACAGAACAATGCCGCGACCGCGAGACCGATCAAAGTGCCGGGGCCGGATCATCCGATCACGATCGAGCGCAATCCATTTCATCCACCGGGGAGGACAGGAGCAATGCCTCGCGCCGGCGCGGCGTGACGCGATGTCGATGTGGCGCTCTTGACAAGTGTGCATATGCACCCATTATACGTGTATATGCACCTATGACGACAAAGTTCCGGATTGCTCCAGGAGAACAGCGATGACTCTAGCGACAAGCTCCGAAGGCGCGCACGCCGCGATCGCCGAGACCATCACGGCACATCCGGTGGTGCTGTTCATGAAGGGCACCCCGGCGCGTCCGCAGTGCGGCTTTTCGGCCGCCGTCGTCGCGGTGCTGCAGCAATACGACGTGGCGGTCCACGCGATCGACGTCCTGGCGGACCCGGCGATCCGCCACGGGATCAAGACGTATTCGGATTGGCCGACCATCCCGCAGCTCTATCTCAACGGAACTTTCGTGGGCGGCTGCGACATCGTGCGGGAAATGCACGAGACGGGTGAGCTGGCGCAGCTGATCGGCGCCGGCGAAAGGCACGTCGTTGCATGAGGGCTCCCGCCGCGATCGTCGTCGGGGCCGAGCGCGCGGACAAGTCAGGAGAAGTGACGTGGGCAAGCTCGAAGGCAAGATTGCGCTGGTGACCGGCGGCAGCAGCGGGATTGGTCTCGCCACCGCGAAGCGGTTCGCTCGGGAGGGCGCGCATGTGTTCGTCACCGGGCGCCGCGCGTCCGAGCTCGCGGCGGCCGTGAAGGAGATCGGCGCGGACGCAACCGGGGTGCAGGGCGATACGTCGAAGCTCGCCGACCTCGACCGCCTGTTCGGCGAGATCAAGCGCCAGAAGGGCAGGCTCGACATCCTGTTCGCCAATGCGGGCATCGCGCGCTATGCGCCGATCGGATCGATCGAGGAGGACCTCTACGACGCGATCTTCGCCATCAACGTCAAGGGCGTGCTCTTCACGGTGCAGAAGGCGCTGGCGCTGATGCCGGATGGCGCCTCCATCATCCTCAATGCGTCCATTGTCGCGAGCAAAGGGTTTGCCGCCAACAGCGTCTACAGCGCCACCAAGGCCGCCGTGCGCTCGTTCGCGCGGACGTGGACGACGGACTTGAAGGCGCGCCGCATCCGCGTCAATGCCGTGAGCCCGGGCTCGACCGACACGCCGGGGCTGAGCGACCTCCTCGCCTCCTCCGACGTCGGGGAGGAACGCAAGAAGACGATTTCCCGTGCGGTCCCGCTGGGTCGCTTCGGCACGCCCGATGAGATCGCCAAAGCCGTCGTGTTCCTTGCCTCCGACGACGCAAGCTACATCACAGGGACCGAGCTGTTCGTCGATGGCGGCTTTGCGCAGGTGTGAGGATCAAATGCGAGCCCAGGAGAGTCTGCCATGACATCGCAGCGTTCGGTCGTTTTCGCGGAGCCGGTGCGGACCGCCATCGGCACCTTTGGCGGCAGCCTCAAGGACGTGCCCGCCGTCGACCTTGGCGCGGCCGCAATCCGTGCCGCGGTCGCGCGCGCGGGCGTGCGTCCCGACGAGGTCGAGACGGTCGTCATGGGCAATGTCGTGCAGGCCGGCAACAAGATGAATCCGGCACGCCAGGCCGCCATCCATGCAGGGCTGCCGGTGTCGACGCCGGCGCTGACCGTCAACCGCGTCTGCGGCTCGGGTGCGCAGGCCATCGTCTCCGCGGCGCAGGAGATTTCGCTGGGCCATATCGACGTCGCGGTCGCGGGCGGCATGGAGAACATGGATCTCGCGCCCTATCTGGTCGCGCGCGGCCGCTGGGGCCATCGGCTCGGCGACGGTCAGCTCTATGACAGCGTGCTGCGCGACGGCTTGAACGACGCGTTCTCGGATGCGCACTCCGGCTGGCACACCGAAGACCTGGTGGAAAAATTCCAGGTCACCCGCGAGGCGCAGGATCGCTGGGCGGCACGCTCGCAGCAGCGCTTCGGCGACGCGCAGGCGGCCGGACATTTCAAGGCCCAGATCGTGCCCGTCGAGGTGCCCGGCAAGAAAGGGCCGGTGCCGTTCGACAAGGACGAGCACAACCGCCCCGACACCACGCTCGACACGCTCGCGCGGCTCAAGCCCGCGTTCCGGCCGAATGGCACGATCACGGCCGGCAATGCGCCCGGCCTCAACGATGCCGCCGCCGCGATGGTGCTCGCGGACCGCGCCTGGGCCGACAAGCGCGGCCTTGCCGCCACGGCCCGGCTCGTGTCCTACGGCATCGCGGCCGTCGAGCCCGGCATGTTCGGGCTTGGGCCCGTCCCCGCGGTCAGGCAGGCGCTGCAACGCGCCGGCTGGGATATCCGCTCGGTCGAACGCGTCGAGATCAACGAGGCCTTCGCGGCCATCGCCATCGTGGTCGCGCGCGAGCTCGGATTGCCCGATGACATCGTCAACGTGGAAGGCGGCGCCGTCGCGCACGGCCATCCGATCGGCGCGACCGGCGCGGTGCTCACCACCAAGCTGATCCACTCGATGCGCCGGGACGGCCTGACGCGCGGCCTCGTCACGCTTTGCATCGGCGGCGGTCAGGGTATCGCGCTTGCCCTCGAAGTCCTGCACTGAAGATCCGGAATCACTCGTCGTCTGCCATTCAAGCAACAAAGGAGATCAAGCCATGCCGCTCGCCAAGATCCATATCGTCGAAGGCCGTTACGACGAGGCTCGGATCGCCAAGGTATCCGGCGCCATCCAGGCGGCCTTGATGAACACGCTTCGCGTCCCGCCCGAGGACTTCTACCAGCTCATCTTTGAATTGCCGAAAAAGCGCTTTCTCCACACGCCGGCGTTTGTCGGCATGCATTATACCGACGACCTGATCATCCTCGAGATCACTTTCATCGAAGGGCGATCGAAGGAGACGCGACTCGCACTCTTGAAAGACATCAATGCCCGCGTCGCCGCGGCGGCCGGCGTGTCGCCGGACGACCTGATGATCTTGCTCTACGAGGGACCCGGCGAGAATTTCTCCTTTGGCCGCGGCGAGGCGCAGCGCGCGAACGCCGTCGCGCGCGAATGAGAATGGTGAATGGCGATGCGCGCGATCGAGGCAAGGTTCGTTGTTCGTCAGCGGATCCGTCGAGCCGATCATCGAACGGGTATATCCCCTCGCCGAGGCGGGCGAAGCCTTGCGCCATCTGATCGAGGATCGGCCATTTGGTAAAGTCGTCCTGGCGGGGTGATCGACATGGCGACCGGAGCTCTCCAGCTGCGAGAAGCCACCTCCGGGGCGCTGATGATGTGCTGCGCCCAAGGTGTCGGAAGGACTTTCAACGCGACGCGTGGATGCACCTGATTGTTCATGGTGATCTCACTCCTCGAAGTCCGTGCTGTACGCCAGGTCCCTGCTCGCCTTGTGCTCCGCTTGCAGCGCATCGAGCCTCGATCCGATTATTTTATAAGCGTCGCTGCCAAGAATGATCCGGTGCAATTTGAGATTGGAGTTCTGCACCGTGAAAGGTGGTCCGTTCATCCCGACCACCTTGAGAACGACGCGTGCCGCCTTGGCGGGATCGCCTGGCTGCTTGCCATTGTAGCTTCTCTGAAATCGAACGGCCTCGCCGACGGTGGAGTCGTAGTCGGCGCGGCCGCCCGATATTTTGGTCGATGAGCCTGCGAAGTCGGTCCGGAAGCCACCCGGCTCGATGATGATGACCTTGACTCCGAGCGGCGCCATCTCGGTCGCCATGACTTCCGAAAAACCCTCGACAGCGAACTTGGCGGCGGAGTACGGAGCACGTCCCGTCGAGCCCACACGCCCGCCGACGGAGGAGAAATTGACGATGTGCCCGGAACGCTGCGTGCGCATGGTAGGAATAGCGGCTTTGGACAGGTTGATGACACCGAACAGATTTGTCTCGATCTGGGCATGGAAGTCCTCGATGCTCGTATCTTCGATCGGGCCGAGATTCCCGTACCCAGCAACGTTGGCAACCACGTCCAGCCGGCCGAAGGCGTTTATTGCCGCCTTCACGGCTTCACACGCGGCCTGGTAGTCGGTCACGTCGAGTGGGAGCGTTATGACCCGATCGCCAGCCTTTTGGGCCAGATCGTCGATCTCACCAGTCTTGCGAGCGGTGGCGACGAGATTGTCTCCGGCCAGCAAAACCGCTTCGGCCAGCGCGCGGCCAAGCCCGCGCGAACATCCGGTGATCAGCCAAGTCTTCGGCATGTGGTTTTCCTCTTGGGGTCGAAGGCCTTTTCTACAAAATGATGCTCGGATTGCGGATGCTCTGATCGCAGTCGATCAGGTTCACCTGCTTGGCCTGGATCTTCCACGCCGCGCCGTCGCGCACCACGCGATGGCCGGCCCAGCCGGTCAGCACGCGCGTCTCGTCGCCCCAGAACTCGCTGATCAGGAAATTCGAGCGCAGCATGCGCTCGTCCTCGCGCCCGGTGGCAAAGGCTTCCACATTGGTGATCAGCCGCACGGTGCGCGAGGCCGGCGCCTGCGACCAGGCGAAGCCGGTGCGAAAGCGGTAGATGCGGTCCTCCAGCCGGCGGCGGTCATCGAACATCACCGAGATCTCGCGCCGCGGATCGCCCGCGGCGGGCGTCGACGGCACCCAATAGATGCACTCCGCCGCGTAGAGCGCGAGCCAGTCGTCGTAGCGCAGCTGGTCGAGCAGCCGT
>Ga0209006_10001081_pt1 | contig 25019 bp, 17 predicted proteins | sample JacPin_JW_Ref_O2_FD_188567 | JGI IMG/M metagenome (GOLD analysis project Ga0209006, IMG submission 188567) | Forest soil microbial communities from Algoma, Ontario, Canada - Jack Pine, Ontario site 1_JW_Ref_O2 (SPAdes) (version 2) | ecosystem: Environmental > Terrestrial > Soil > Boreal... | reverse complement strand
GATTGGGGTGAAGTCGTAACAAGGTAGCCGTAGGAGAACCTGCGGCTGGATCACCTCCTTTCTAAAAGAAAAGGGAGTACGACCTGCTTCGGTAGCAGGTACGGCTCTCCACCGGTTCCTTCGTGAACCGGGTTCGGCTCTCAAAGCCCGACGGGTTCTGGTAAGTCTCATCCGATTCAGTCAAACGAGTTTGCTACAGACAGACGCAAGCCCCGGCTCGATGTGAATCGAGCCGGGGCTTTTTTTTAGCGCGAATATGCTGCTGGGAGTGAAATCAACATCAGGCCGTAACGTTCAGGCCGCTGCGGTTGGCTTGTGATGAAGAAGAGCTTGTTCCTGTCGTCGAACCCGATGCGCCGCCCGTGCTGAATTGCTCCAAATCCTGCTGCAGCGTTGCGAACGCTGTTTGGGCGCTCGAAAGATTTCCCGATTGTAGCGCCGACGCAAGCGAATTGAGTGCCTGCGAGACCTGATTGCCTTGCTGCCCGCTGCCACCGCCGCCACCATGATGGTGGTGATGGTGAACTTGACTGGATCCTTGCTGCTGAGAATCCTGCTGGATCGTTGCGTAATCCTGCTGCGCATCCGTAATGCTCCCGTTCTGCAGGTCGGTCGAAAGAGCTGCGAACGCCTGAGCGATCGGGTTCGAATTAGCCGCCGTAGCCGTAGGTGTGGCAGCGGCCGTGGTCCCGGTTTGCGCAGTCGGGAGGTTTTGCGACAGCGTCGCGTAATCCTGCTGGGCCTTCGTCAAGTTCCCGGCTTGCAGATCCTGCTCGAGCTGCTGAAACTCACTCTGCACCTGCTGGAATTTTCCTTGCCCACTCTGCGCGCTCTGTGTCGCGCTCAACAAGGAACTCAGCGCTGTGCCCGCGATGCTTGATATTGACATTCTTCACCCCAGCTAACGATTTTGTGATGCGACCTGTATGTGCCGTATTGATACGGCTCCGCTGCAGCAGGAGGTGATGAGGATGGATTCCAAGACTATTCGCCAGCGCAGCGCGCCCAACTCTCTGATCGGCATTCCGCGCCGAGACTTGAATACGCCCTTCAGCGCTGGCTCCTCTTAGACACCCATGTGCAAAGCACGCGCCAGACAAGGCTCTATCGACGGATTGATTCGGTCGGTGACAATAGAAGAGTTAGAAGGAGGAGTTTTTTTTGCGGAACCCTACCACAGACCAACAACTAGGAAGCGATTACCACGAACCGCAAGCCCGTGCGGCAAGCCTTTCCGTCCGGCCAATCGTCAACGCCGTCCCAGGATGAACATTGATTCGCGCCGAGGCAGGATACGGCACGCGCACTCTTCCAGAGGACGGCTCGTGGTTTGTGATCTACTCGATGACGACCGAATACCTTGCTGTCTTTACCGGCTTTGCGTCTTTCTCAAATGGGCGCACGTACTCAAAATCCAGCTGCACGGTGCCTGTGCCTGCCGCTTCGAACGTCCAAACTTCCTCACCGGGCGCGCCCACAGCTCCGGAATCGGCTGCGTGGTATTCGTTGCTGATTTGCTTCAGCGTCCCGGGATCAGGCGGCGTAGGCAGCCGCCAACCATATCCGGTGGTGTGGTTGGCACTAAGCGTGATCGAAAATTGTTTGCCCGCCAGCACGCGTATTTGCTCCACGCCTCCCGCCACATCGAAACCCGTCGAACTCGGCGGAATTGCGGCGGCCCGTGGAGCGGCGGCAGCCGCTGCTGTGACGTTCGAAACTCTGGCGCTCTGGAAATTTCCTTGTGTGTCGAAATTGAAGGCCACAGTAGCTGTCCCAATTTCGGCGCAAGCGCGGCAGCCGTCGCGCAACGTGTACTGCACTAAAAATGATTGGGTTCCCCATCCGATGGATGTCACCGTAGGCAATTTGTCATCGAAGCGATCGCCAGGCAATACGCTGATGTGCGGATACGGCTCGGCGAGCGCTGCGTAGGCCGCGTTTTTCCTCATCTCCGCATCAATCGTAAAGCGATCGTCATCCACGTCAATCGGCGTAGGATTGCCATTCACCAGCAGCACGCCTTCCAATTCGTTGGCGCGAAACGCATACTCGATGTAAGCAACATCCACCCGTTCCACGTGCCGGAACGCTCGCAGGTAAACCACTCCCAGCGACGTCGCGAGGCTTTCCGCGAATGCCAGCGCCTCAGGTGACGCACCGGCGGCTTTCATCTCATTCAGAAAACATCGCTCAATGTGTGTAGGATCCGCTTCGCCGCATTTCAGGCGAAGAGCGGCAAGTGTGTCGGCAGGTGGATTCCACACCGCTGCGGCGCCCACGCGCGTCACCGGATGCGGCGCTGGCTTCGCAGGTTCCTGCGCCAACGCCAAAGAAGACGCGGCGCACACGGTCGCAAGAAGAAGCCCGGTCCGAGTCATGTTGCCCTCGCGCAGATGGAAGCGGTGCTTGCGCTCACCTTACGCGAGAATCGTTCAAAAAGTGAAGAAGCATTTTCAGCCGCACCACACCGCGCCGAACCACGCCACATCTACTCGTTACTCGGCGTCGGTCAAAAAAAATGGGGCGGGTTTGCATTCCGCCCCATGTGATGCCCGATTGTGAAAGTACTGGTGGGACCCGCTACTGAGCAGCTCCCGGCACCCACACCTGGTCCGGGCTGGAAATATCAATGTCGCGCAGCTCGGTTTTGATGCGGTACGTGCGCAGCTCGCCTTTCCCTTTCGTCGGCCGCTTGGTATTCCAACTCATGAAATATTGGTTCTTAAGGATGGTGTCCAGCTGCTCCAGGAACGGCGCGAAAGCGATCGGCGTCTGCAGCCCCTGGAAGAACGAATATCCGCCGGTCTTGTCCGTGATCTGCGCCAGGTTGCTCTGTCCGTAGTTGACACGGAACATGTTATGGCCCGCGCGGCCGACCCCAGAGGCGTACAGAGTGTGAAGAATCACGCCGGCCTTCTCCGCCGTCACGTACGTGTTCTGAATGTCCGGGCTAAATGGGTCGCCTCGGAAGCGATCGATGCCGTCGGCGATCAGCAGAATTTCGCGGCGTACGCCCGGGGTTTCCGGCCAGCCCTTGATCAGACTCATGGTCGAAAGATAAATGCTGGAATAAGCGGCGAAATTTCCCAGTGGCAGACGCAAAGTCTTGGCCACGGCCTCGTGATCGTTGCTGAACTGCGAAGCGGGCTGCACCGTGCCGTTGCTCGCATAAAACACTCCGACGCCGGAGGTCTTCGGTTGGCCTATGATGAACGACTTGATGTCGCTCAGCTGATTGCCCAGATCGGTCGAACTGGCCTCGTCAATCACAATCGCCAGTTGCAGCAAGGCCTTCTCGCCTTGTGCCGGCGTCCAACCCGTGACGTCTCTCTTTTCCTTCCCTTCATAAACGCCGATGTCGTCTCTGCTGATAGCCGGCGGCGCTGTAAATTTCGGCCCCAGCACAGTGACGACGGTGGTTACCGATGCGGTAGCAGGAGCTTGGGCTTGCGGCGCTCCCGCGACTGCCAAGAATGCGGCGACAACTAAAATACTTGCGACCACGTAAACCGATTTGCGCATAGCAATCTCCTCAGCTGGAGGGATTCCGCCCTGCCTCGCACTGGCGTGGGATAAACAGGACCGCAGGAGTTCCGCCAGAAGCCGCAACTCTAGTGAGGCTGCGGGAATCTGTCAAGCCTGCGGCGTTCGACCCCGCGGGATGCGGGAATCTCAATATACAAGGCTAAGATGCTTGCGCCGCTCGAGCCACTCTTCGTTGTTGAAGATTTGCGGCGTCAGCTCGATCAGCCGCGGCAACATATTGAAAACTGCTACCGGGCCCCATTCCGCGCCCTTGCGCGTGCGAAATCCCTTGCGGTTCAGTTCCTCGGCCACTTTCACCAGCGAAATATCCTGAATAATCAATTCCATCATGGACAGCAGGAATTGCATTTCGGCGGGATTCTGCTCCAGGTGCTCGCAATCCCCCGCGACGCGCAGCCCGAAAGGCGCGTCTTCCAGATTCGGCGCCGGTTCGGCCGGAGGCGTTGGAACCGCAGGCGTCGCGGCGACACGCTCCCACTCGACGGCCACCAGCTTCCACCCGGCTTGCTCGCGCTGCTTCACGTACGTCGCGTCCAGCGGTGCCTGCAATGATTCCCGAATGCGTTCGCTCTCAGCCATGGCGCCTCCTTAAGTACCCAATTCCGGCCCTCGGCGCGTAGGAGTGGTCGTGCCCTCGAGCCGCAAAAAGACACCTCCCCGGGGAATGTTCCAAAGCTTTGTGCAATTTTCGTGCCTCTGCAACGCGGAAGGAAATTCATGTGATGCAACAGGTTAGGCCGCAGTTTCGTCCCAACCCGAGCCGGAAAATGCCCGTTTCTGGGATGGGGATGTCGCTCTAACGGACAAGCTCAGAACGCTCAACGGTGTCGCCTATACGTCAAAACCTCGCCACGACTCCGGCACTGTGTCGTAAGATGTGTCCGCCCAGTTCACTTGCAGTTCCCGGTTACATCCCAATTCCAATCTTGACGGGGGAAATCATGAAGTTTAGGCAATTTCTGGCAATTTTCGCCGGTGCTCTGGCCATGGCGTCCGTGGCGCGCGCGGATGCCGTCGTACTGAAAAACGGAGATCATCTCACCGGCATAGTGGAAGCTTCCGACGGCAAAGACGTCACCCTGAAAACCGACTACGCCGGAGAAATCAAAATCCAGTGGGCGTCCGTGCAGGAACTGAGAACAGACAAACCGATTTACATTGTGACCCCGGACAAGAAAACCGTCAGCGGCACGGTCACTACCGACGGCTCAAACCTCGTAATCCACACCACGAACAACGGAACCGTTCAGGTCGCGCTCGCGCAAGTAACAGTGGTGCGCTCGTCCGACGTGGAAACAGCCTACGAGAAGAGCCTCCATCCTGGCCTGCTCGAGGCATGGAAAGGCGGCGTGAACCTCGGCTTCGCGATCGCCCGCGGCAATAGCGAAACCACCAACCTGACCACCGGATTCACCGCCGACCGCAAGACTTTGAACGACGAAGTAACGCTTTACGAGTCTTCCCTGTACTCCACCAACGATCTTCCCGGCGGAGGCGTAATCGCCAATTCCATTCTCGGTGGCGCGAAGTACGATCGCAACTTCACCAAGCACCTGTTCGTATTTGTCAGCGCCGATTACGCGCACGACGCACTGCAAGACCTGAACATCCGCCAAATCTACAGCGGCGGCTTGGGTGTGCACATCATCAACACTCCCAACACCACCTTCGATTTTCTTGCCGGCGCGAACTACACGCGTGAAAACTACGGCAATGGCGTCGGCATCGCGGTGGACCGCAGCCTGGCCGGCATCACGGTCGGCGAAAACTTCATGCACAAGTTCGGAAAATCCACCACGTTCACTGAAGTCTTCTACTTCTACCCTGACCTCAGCGACACCAGCCAATACCGTTTCTCGCTCGACGCCGCTGCCGTCACCAAGATCAACAAATGGCTCGGCTGGCAGACGTCGCTCACCGACCGCTACGTCACCGATCCGCCAATCGCCGGTACGAAATCGAACGACGTCATCTTCTCGACGGGCATCAACGTCAGCTTTACGCACTGATCGCGTCGCCCGCGGTCGCATCGCTTGCAGCCGGGTCGCGCGCTGCGACGCGCGCAGGATCCCCCGGCCCATCGGCGCGCGCCACTTGGATCCCCAATCCGGCCGGGCGTCCGAGGCGCCCGCCCCTCCCGGGCCGCGAACTCGGGTTATCAGTTGCGAAGCATCGTTTGTGGGCGCGCGTTGGCCGTTGGCAGGGGGCTATGCTATAAGTACGAGTCTGCTTATTCTGAGGAAATTGTGCCGTTTATAAATTTTCCCGCTCGCGAAATCAACTGCAAGCTCGTTTACTATGGCCCTGGCCTTGGCGGGAAGACCGCCAACTTGCAGTGGATCTACGAGCACACCGGAGCGAATCAAAAGGGAAAGATGGTTTCGCTCGCCACCGAAACCGACCGCACACTTTTCTTCGATTTCCTTCCTCTCGATTTGGGCACCGTGCGCGGCTTTCGCACGCGCTTTCACCTCTACACCGTTCCCGGTCAGGTTTTCTACGAGGCTAGCCGCCGCTTGATCTTGAAAGGCGCCGACGGCGTCGTCTTCGTCGCGGATTCGCAGGAGGAACGCCTCGACGCCAACCTCGAAACACTCGACAACCTGCGCGAACATTTGAAAGATCACAACCTCGACTTCACCTCGATCCCCTACGTCCTGCAACTCAACAAGCGCGACCTGCCGAATATTCTCCCCGTCGCCGAATTGCAGAAGCATCTCCTGGTAAAAGGCGAGCCCACGCTCGAAGCCGTAGCCGTCACCGGCCAAGGGGTCTTCGACACCCTGAAAGAAGTCGCCAAACTAGTCCTCGCCGAACTAAAGAAAAACGCGTAGCCCCGCACATCGTTTTTCGATTAGCGGTGAACAGCAGCGCAGGATTTCAATACAGATGAAAAGTTACTTCGACTATCTGGCGGACGGCTGCAGGGCTTCCGTGCGGGTCTCGCGCGGGCTTGAACTTCCAGGATGAAACGGCTTCAACGGCTCTGGCGGTCAGACCATACGGCAGCGCCTTAAGCACCACAATGTTACTTGCCCGTCCATCCGCGCCTACGATCACGGAAAGCAACACCGTGCCCTGGTAGCTATGACCCACGGCGCGCTGATCGTACGAAGCTGCAGGGCAGTACGCACACGCCGGATAGCTGTACCCGGCCTCTCCCGATGCCGGCACGCTCGAATCAATCTTCGGATCCGGGTATTCCAAGACTTTGTTCATCAGGTCCCGCATCTCTGCGGAGATCGTCGAAGTCGTCTTCAGACTACCAACCCCCTTTCCAGAATCTGTTCGGTGGCATTCCACTGAAATTCCTAGCTCGTTTCCCGACAGCGTGATTTTTCCGGTAATCACAGCCTGTATGTGCGACTCGCCCGCAAGCCACAACGCGATAAGGGGGTCGTTGAAACTGGATGGAGGCACGTTGTTTTTCGCAAGTGCCTCGCTAAGTTGCCCGCGCGCAGCAACAGAAAACTTGTCGCTCGATTTGCCCAGAGCCATGCTGAATTTGTTGGCGAACGCTTGACCCAAAGCTGTATATTTTTCGCCGGGCCCCGAAAAATCCAGAACGATCACGGATTTCCGTTTGGACTTTACGATCGCCCCGGCCATGCGATCGACCAGAGGATCCATTGCTGGGAGTTGAGCGCGGGCGGTGGAGATTGCGGAAACGATCAAAAAAGCAACTGCAATCAAGCGCGAGAATTTCATCGCCACTTGTTATGCGTGCGCCACGCCGCCGCGAAACGCGGCGACGGCTTTGCCTTCATCGGTAAACGTGGGAATCGATTGGATCAACCGCGTAAGCTCCAGAACTTCGCGCACGTGTCCGGTAGGATTCAGCAATTTCAATCCGCCGCCCTGCCGCTCCAGCGTTACGAAAGAACGCACCAGCGTGCTGATCCCCGAGCTATCCATCTGCGAGACGGCCACCAAATTTACGATGACCTCCGACGCTCCCGCTTCGGCAAACTTGCGCAATTCAGCGCTCAGCGAATCATTGCTCGTCCCAATGATGATCCGCCCCACCAAATCTAGAACGATGACGTTGCCGGATTTTCGCGTCGAGATTTGCAGGCCCATGTTCGCCTCCCAGGCCGCGCTCGCGACCGTGCTGATTAGTGGCATCCACCGGACGGAGGGTCCGCCCGATTTCTAGCGCCAGCGCTAAGCAGCCGCGCTGATTCTCAGGCGCGCAGCTAAGTGGCCGCATTATAACCCTTTCGGCGGTTGCCAACACAAGTTCTGCGCATCGCGCTGCCCACAAAAACGCCAGCGTCGCCACCAGGCAGTCTTTGTAGGTCGTGGCTTTGCAGTCCGTGTGAGAACAACTGCGTCACGCGAGGCCGCGGCTTCACTTCCTGCGGCTAGATGACCGCGCTCAGATTTTGACTTGGACTTGGGAGTGGGCTTCGTTTTGACTTTGTAGCGGCCGGTTCAGTTTCATCGAACCGGGCAGCAGTTGCCTTTGGTTTGCCGTTCTAGCGGCGCTCTGCTTTGTGCCACTGGAGGCGTGGCGACCGCGGTATCACTCCCGCAGAAAGCCGTATCCCCATGAATCCAAGCATATTACCGAAGGGCGCCACAAAATAAAAACGGGAGGCAGATGCCAGGTAGCATCCACCTCCCGGGGTGGGTGGGGTTGTTGCAAGAGCGTCGCAGAACTGGCTTGCGTGTGGAGAGCCTGACGCCCCGGCAATCCAGCGTTTCCGCCGGAATCCACTGTTGTAAGAATCCTTATCACGCGGAGAGAAACGGTGTCAACTCCATTTGGCGTCCCGCAACCGAGCGCCCGCTGCAATTGCGTCCAGCCGAACAGTCCTTAACGTTTCGGCTAAGGCCGTGTGTCCGCGCAAACACAGCTCGTCGCCGCCGGACCACCTACGCTAGCGGGTATGGACTTTCGCCGGCTGGCGATCTAAAGTTTCGCGAACGCGCCGAGCTAGCTCCCGCGGCACGTAAGGTTTCTGCAGAATCGTCAAGCCACGCTCCTGCGCGTTCTGCAGCAGTGCAATCTCGGGACTGTACCCCGTGGCAAAAATTACCGCGACGCCTGCTTTCTCGGCGCTTATCCGAGCATATGCTTCGGGTCCGTTAACCTTCAGCATCACCACATCCAGCAACAGCAGGTCAACGCGGTCGCGGTTAGCCTGGAATAGGCGAACAACTTCTTCGCCGTCACAGGCGATCGATATTTCATAGCCCAGGTTCGCCAGCGTTTCCCGGGCCAGCTCGCGCAGCCCTTCGTGATCTTCGGCGATCAGAATCGTTTCCGAACCGCCGCGTACGGAGCGCGACTCCTCAACGGTTGCAGCAGTTTTTTCCGTCTCTGCGGTAACCGGCAGATAGACGCGCAACGTGGTGCCGATTCCTACCTCGCTGTACACATGCAGAAATCCACCATGCTGCCTCACAATTCCATACACGGTAGCCAATCCCAGACCCGTGCCCTTGCCCAGTTCCTTCGCCGTGAAAAAAAACTCAAAAATGCGGTCCAGCGTCGCAGCATCCATACCCGTGCCGGCATCTGTCACCGCCAGCATGGTGTAATGCCCGGGGCGAGCGAAAGTCTGCGCGGCGCAATATTTCTCATCGATGCTCGCGTCGCCCGTTTCAATGGTCAGGCGTCCGCCCTCCGGCATGGCGTCCCGTGCATTGATGCATAGATTCATCAGCGCCTGGTCCACCTGCGTGGGATCGGCGCGCACCAGAGTCAGGTTCGGGGCCAGATTAGTTTTTATCTCGATATCGCTGCCGATCACTTTTTCCAGCAGGCTCAGCGTCTCCGTGACGTTCTGGTTCAGATCCAGGTTGCGGGGCTCCAGAATTTGGCGGCGGGCGAATGCCAGTAATTGACGAGTAAGAGCCGCGGCGCGAATCGCCTGATGCCGGATCTTGTCGAAATGCCGGTGCAAACGCGCCTCTGGTTCCGTCTCGTCCAGGCCGATCTCCGCCCAGCCCAATACCGCCCCGATCATGTTGTTGAAGTCGTGCGCAATCCCTCCTGCGACCTGGCCGATTGCTTCAAATTTCTGCGCCTGTCGCAACTGCTTCTCCAGCGCGATGCGTTCGGTCACATCCTCCACCATCAGTTCCACAGTGTCGCTACGGCGGCGAGTGTCCCGCGAGCGCCGCCCAATCAATCGCACGCTGATGATCTTGCCGTCCTTTCGCTTCCATTCGACGGTTGCCTCGCCGCGGTCATTTTCTCGATACCAGTGGGCGATCTCGTCGCGCTTCGACCCATCGCAATACAGTTTCACCGTGTTACCGAGCGACAGAAACGCGTCCATCGACTCGTAACCCAGCATCTGAATCAACGCCGGATTGGCGTCCAAAAGCGTTCCCTCCACCGTCACCCAGTAAATCCCGTACGTGGCATTGTTCACCAAGCCGCGATAGCGCGCTTCGCTCTCCCGCAGCGCTTCCTCCGCGAGCTTTCGTTCCGTCACATTCAGCACGCTGCCGCGAACTAACCTCCGCGTCGGCGAGGGCAGGCGAACTACGTGCACCTCACAGGGAATTTCGTCTCCCCGTGAGTTTCGGTGCGTCCACTCGAAGTGCGGCCTGGCCTCAGGCGCTGCTCGATCCATCCATTCGCGTGCGGCTTCCGCTGAATGGCGCCCGTCCGGTTGAAACGGCGGACTTAACTCGCCCGGCCCGCAACGCAGCAGTTCGTCACGCGTGACGCGAAAGAGCCGCAGCGCATTCTCGTTGCAGTCGCTAAATGTGCCCGAGTCAAGATCGAGGACCACGATTGCATCCGGCGCATTTTCCACTAGCAAGCGAAAACGGGCTTCGCCTTCCCGCAGCGCTGCGGCTGCTTCCTTCTGCGCGTCCCGATCTAGTTTTCCTTCCTGCGCGCGCAGGATCGCCATCGGCAATCGCGCTAGTTGCTGCTTCAGGACGTAATCCGCTATCCCGAGCTTGATGCATTCCACGGCCTGGAAGTCTCCGAGCGTGCCGGTAACCAGAATCATGGGAACGTCCTGGCCCGATTTTACGATTTCCGAAAACGCATCCATGCCGGTCCATCCCGGCATCCGGAAATCGGAGATAACCACATCCACGGAATGCTCGCGGAGTTTCTCGGCAAAGGCTTTACGAGTGCTCACCGAGTCAATCTCCACATCCAGGTCGGACTTCTTCAGTGCGCCTATCGTCAGTTCCAGGTCGGCGGGATTGTCTTCCGCTATGAGTATCCGCAGGGGCTTCGAAGGAACAGGCGTGTCGTTTTCGCGCACGGCGGCCATGAATTGGCAAACTCCTACGAGCTCTGAAACGCCACCGCGGGAGGCTTGGCGTTAACCAACAGCCAGTACATTCCAAGCTGCCGTACCACTTCCTGAAATTCCGTGAAGTTCACGGGTTTCTGGATGTAACTATTAACCCCCAGCTGATAACCAGTCGCCATGTCTGACTCCTCCTTGGACGAGGTCAGCAGGATCACCGGAATGGCTCTGGTCCGCGCATCATTCTTGATTTGTTTTAGCACTTGCAGCCCGTCAAACTTCGGCAGCTTCAGGTCCAGCAGCACCAGTGCAGGACGGGCCCCGTCATCACGTGCGGAATACTCGCCGCGGCAAAACAGAAAGTCCAGCGCTTCCGCGCCGTCGCGCACGTGCAGAATGTGGTTGGCCACTTTGCATTTCTTCAGCGCGTGCAGCGTGAGTTCTGCATCGGAAGGGTTATCTTCCACCAGCAGGATGTCGATTGATGGCGACTCAGACATGTTTTATCTCCGTGGTCCGCGCATCCGCGGACAATCGCGATAGTGGACCGAGGGTGAAAAAAAATGTAGTTCCTGAATTGGGCTGCGATTCCACAATGATTTCACCGCCATGGCGGCGAATGATCCGCTGCACGGTGGCCAGCCCGACCCCGGTTCCTTCGAAATCCTCTTGCCGATGCAGGCGCTGAAACACCCCAAAGAGCTTATCGGCATAGCGCGGGTCGAAGCCCACTCCGTTGTCGCGCACAAATATGGTGGCCAGGCCATTGGTAAAGCGGGCGCCGATTTCGATTACCGCAATTGGTTGTTTGCGCGTGAATTTCACGGCATTCGATAGCAGATTAATAAAAACTAATTTCAGCAAACCAGCGTCGCAATTCATTTCGGGCAGTGGCTCGATCCGCCATTCGATGTTTCGTTCCTCCGCCTCAGACGGCAGCTCAACGATTGCCTGCTTCACCACGCTCTCGATTTGTACCCTGTCGCGCTTCAGCTCTCGCCGGCCTATCCGCGCCAGGCTCAGCAAGTCATCGATCAGTTGCCCCATGTGCGTCGCGGCCTCCAGCACACGGTCGAGGTAACGGATCGCGTCCTCCGTCAGATTCGGCGAATACTCTTCCTTCAGGATGCGTGCGAAGCCGTCCACATGGCGCAACGGCGCGCGCAGGTCGTGCGACACCGAATAACTGAAGGATTCCAGTTCGCGATTGACGGTGCCTCGCTCTTCAACGCGCTGCGTGAGTTCCGAATTGAGGTTTCGAATCTGTTCCTCCGATTCGCGCCTCGCCGTAATGCCTTTGTCAATTTTCACGTAACCGATAAGCTCGCCACCGCTATTGCGAAGAGCGGTCGTGGCGATCTCTGCCCAGAACTTCGATCCGTCCTTGCGTACCCGCCAGCCCTGATCTTCCACGTGGCCCGCTGCGGAGGCCCGCTGCAGCTCCTCCGCCAGTTTGCCTTGCTCGATATCTTCCTTTAGGTACAGCCGCGACACGTGTTGGCCTATAACTTCTTCCGCCGAGTAACCCTTCAGGCGCTGGGCTCCACTGTTCCAGCTGGTGACCAAACCCTCTGGATCGAAGCTTATGATCGCGTAGTCCTTCACCGCATCAATCAACAGGCGGAACCGGATCTCGTTTTCGCGGTGCCGTTCGGCCAATTGTTTGCGCTGCGTGACATCGCGGATCGCGCTGGAAACCAACGTGCCCTCGGCAGTTTCCAGCGGGCTGAGGCTGATCTCCACCGGGAACTCCGTTCCATCCTTGCGCCGCCCGTACAGTTCGAGCTCCGCTCCCAACGAGCTGCGGAGTCTTACGAGGCACTTATCGGAAGAATCGCAAAAAAACTGAGTACTGCTCCAAAACGAAACAGTCCGGCGAACCGCCCTCCCTGCCACTGCCAGGTTTTGACTTTGTCAATTGCCCTGCAGGGAGATTCACATCAGCAACGTCAAAGGCGCCCGGCTAAAGGTGGCCGCTGCCCTTCGACTTGGCACAGCCGAATCTCAGGATGAATCGCCCCGTAGGGCGATTCACAAACTCAAAACCTGAGTTTGTTCTATTGGGTTCCTGGCGGAGGCGGGGGTTGCGGCGGTGCATCCTGATGCAAGACCTGGCTGGGCGTGGGAATTTGCGATGCATCCCAGCCGCCGCCGAGGGCCTCGATGAGTTGAACGCTGGCGGTCATTTGTTGTATGCGCAGATTTACGTCCGTTTGTTGGTTGCTGAGAAGCGTAGTTTGAGCGGTGATGACGTTCAGATAAGGATCGATTCCCAATCTGTAACGGTCCGTGGCAATCTTCAAATTCCTCTCGGCCGACTTCACTGCGGTGTCCTGCTGCTGAATTTCGACGGAGAGAATTCGCAGCGAGGCGAGATTGTCTTCCACCTGTTGAAAGGCCGTGAGCACCGTCTGCCGGTAGTTCGCCACGGTCGCGTCGTATTGCGCGCGGAATTGCATGACCGTGGCGTGGCGCAACCCGCCATCGTAAATGGTTTCAGACATGGTGGGCCCCGCCGAAAAAAACCGGCTCGGCCACGTAAACCAGCTGGTGAAAGACCGCGATTCGACGCCAATAGATGCGCTCAGAGTGAGCGTCGGATAGTAGGCGGCGTAGGCAACACCAATCTGCGCGTTGGCTTGTTCCATTAGGCGCTCGTTTGCCGCAATGTCCGGACGGCGCTCGAGCAGCTGAGACGGGACGCCGAAGGGAATCGCAGGCGGATTGGACTTCAGAGGCTCCGCCGGAATCGAAAACGAAGATGCGGGCTGGCCGACCAGCATGGCAATGGCATGTTCGAATTGCGAACGGAGGATACCGAGATTGGTGTCCTGGGCTTGGGTGGTTTCCAACTGAGTTTCGGCTTGGGCCACAGCTTCGTCGGAGTCAATGCCCGTCTCATAGAGAGCCTTGGTGAGATCGAGCGATTCCTGGAAAGCGATCACGGTGGAGTCCAGCAATTGCTTCAGGTCGTCCTGGCCGCGAAGCTCGTAATAATCCACGGCGACTTCGGCCTGGGCGGTCAAGCGCGCGTTTTCGAGGTCGGCTTCGCTGGCTTGCGCTGAAGCGGTGTTTGCCCGCACCTGATTGCGCACTCGTCCCCAGAGATCGGGGACCCACGTCGCGTCGAATGGCAAGCTGTAGAACACCGAGGTCCCGGGTGTTGTGGCCAGGGAAGCTGCGGCGCCTTGGCGTGATCCCGTGATTCCAGGGGCCACGGTGACCGTCGGGTAGTATTGCGACCGGGCTTCCTTGACCAAAGCGCGCGCGGCCATATAGCTGGCTACTGCAGATTGCACGTTCTGGTTGGAAATGTTTACCTGCTCTTCCAGAGCGTTCAGCTGCGGATCGTTGAACATCGTCCACCATTTGCCGTGGAGGACGTTGTCTTGCGGTTGAGCTACTTTCCAACCGTCGGTCTTGCTGAAGTCGGCCGGAGTCAGTTCCTTGTAAGCCGCAGGAGCCTGCTCCGGGGGCCGCTGATACTTGGGGCCAACGGTGCATCCGCCAAACACGAACGCCACAACAAGCACGGAAGCAATTAGAACTTGCGAATTTGGGTGAATTCTTTCCATCGTGGAAATCTTATGATCCCATTGTGCTACCAATTTGCCGACCAGTCCCGGCGTTTGCGAAACATTTCTCATTAGTCCGCTGGCTCCTCTGCGGCAGTACCTAGCGTGCGATGGTGCGTGCGAGCCCAGCGAACCCGCATGCGATCGAGATAGAGATAGACGACAGGCGTGGTGTACAGAGTGAGCATCTGGCTGACGATCAGCCCGCCGATAATCGTGATGCCCAGCGGTCTGCGCAGTTCCGATCCGGTTCCCGTGCCCAAGGCCAGCGGCAGCGCGCCGAATAATGCGGCCATCGTGGTCATCAATATGGGCCGAAAACGCAGCAGGCATGCCTGGTAAATCGCTTCCTGGGAGGTTTTGTTCTCCTGGCGTTCGGCGGCCAGGGCAAAGTCAATCATCATGATGGCGTTTTTCTTCACGATGCCAATGAGCAGGATGACGCCGATGAGCGCGATAACGTTGAGGTCCATGTGAAACAGCAAAAGCGCCAGGACCGCGCCCACGCCTGCGGAAGGAAGCGTGGAGATAATCGTAATCGGATGGATGTAACTTTCGTAAAGAATCCCCAGGACAATGTAAACCGCAAGCAGCGCAGTGATGATTAGGAACGGTTGAGTGGAAAGCGACGACTGAAAAGCTTGCAGCGTTCCGGAGAACATCCCGTGGATCGTGGACGGTACGCCCATATTCTGCTGCATCTGGCCGATGGCAGTAGCAGCGTCGCTCAACGCCACGCCCGGGGCAAGATTGAAAGATACCGTGACCGAGGGAAACTGGCCCTGGTGATTGACGGAGAGCGGAGCTGTCGTCGGCGAAAAATGCGTGACGGCGCTGAGTGGGACTTCCTTACCCATCGACGGACGGATATAAATATCATTTAACGACGCGGGATCCTGCCAGAACTGCGGAGCGACCTCCATCACCACGTGGTACTGATTCAGGGGCGTGTACATGGTGGAAACCTGCGCCTGGCCGAACGCTTCGTACAACGTGTTGTCAATCATTTGCGGCGTGATGCCCAAGCGCGACGCGGTGTCGCGGTCGTAAACCAGCGAAGCCTGCAATCCGCTGTTCTGCTGATCGGTGTTGACGTCCGTAAGGATGCGCAGCTTGCGCATTTCGGTGAGAAGGCGCGGGCCCCAAGCCACCAGATCATCAATATTGTCGCTCTGAATCGTGTACTGATATTGCGCGTTGCTCTGGCGGCCGCCGATGCGCAGATCCTGTCCTGCCTGGAGGAAGGCGGTGGCGCCCGGAATGGAAATCAGTTTGGGGCGCAGGCGATCAATCACCTGGCTAGAGCTGATTTTGCGTTGATCGAGAGGCTTCAGCGCAAGATACACAAATCCCGTATTTACGGCGCCACCGCCGCCGGTGAATGCACCGACGTTTTGCACGGCGGGGTCGGTCTTAATGATGTCCACGAAGCGCACGGTGAGATTTTGCATGGCCTGGAATGAAATGTCCTGCGCGCCCTGAATGCCGCCGAAGACGACGCCGTTATCCTGCTGCGGAAAGAAGCCCTTGGGCACAATCCAGAAGAGGAAGACGTTGAGCCCGATGGTCACGAACAAGACGAAAAGCGTGATGGCCGAGTGTTGCAGCACCCATTGCAGAGTGCGTTCGTAAAATCCCAAGATGCCGTTGAAAACCTTTTCGCTGGCCTGAAAGATTCGACCGTGCTCTTCGTCGTGGGGATTTTTGAGGAGCCGGGAACACATCATGGGCGTGGTGGTCAAAGAAATAGCGAGCGAAACCAGGATCGCGACGGACAAGGTGACGGCGAATTCGTGGAACAGGCGCCCGACGATTCCGCCCATCAACAGAATGGGGATGAAGACCGCGACCAGGGAAATACTGATGGAGAGCACGGTGAATCCGATTTCCTGCGCTCCCTTCAACGCGGATTCCATGGGGCTCATGCCCTGCTCGAGATATCGCGAGATGTTCTCGATCACGACGATGGCGTCGTCCACCACGAAGCCAGTGGCAATGGTCAGCGCCATCAAGGACAAATTGTCAATACTGTATCCGCAGAGGTACATCACGCCGAACGTGCCGATCAGCGAAACGGGAACCGCGACACTGGGGATCAGCGTGGCACGAACATTGCGCAGAAAAACAAAGACGACCAGAATCACCAGCGCGACGGAGATGGCGAGTGTTCGTTCGACATCGGCCACGGAAGCACGGATCGTGTTGGTGCGATCCAGCACAATCGTGAAATCAATCGCGGCGGGGACGGAAGCTTCCAGCGATGGAATGGCTTCCCGAATGCGGTCCACCGTATCAATGATATTGGCTCCGGGTTGCCGGAAGACAATCAGCAGGACGCAGGGCTTTCCATTCAAGAATCCGGTTGCGCGGATGTTCTCCACCTCGTCGCGGACGTCGGCGACGTCGGAAAGCTTAACGGCCGCGCCCTTGTGGTAGCCGATGACCAGATCCTTGTAAAACGCAGCTTTCAGCAGCTGATCGTTCGCCACGATATCCGCGGTAGTCTGTCCGTCGGTGATCTGCCCTTTGGCGACGTTCGCATTTTGCGTGCTGAGCATCGCATTGACGTCTTGCAAGCCGAGGCCGTAACTGTTCAGTTGCGTGGGGTTCAGTTCCACGCGCACGGCGGGCAGCGAGCTTCCACCCACGCTGACTTGTCCGACGCCCTGAATTTGCGAAAGCCTTTGCTGAACGATCGTGGACGCCGCGTCGTACATTGGTCCGCGGTCGTAAACCTTGGAGGTCAGGCCCAGGATTATGATCGGCGCGTCGGCGGGGTTTACCTTGCGGTACGTGGGATTGCTGGGGAGGTTCACGGGCAGATAGCTTCGCGCGGCGTTGATGGAAGCTTCCACGTCGCGCGCGGCGCCGTCAATGTTCCGGTTCAAATCAAATTGCAGCGTAATGCTGGTGGTGCCGAGAAAACTGGAGGACGTCATCTCCGTGACGCCTGCGATCCGGCCGAACTGGCGCTCAAGCGGCGTCGCCACCGAAGAAGCCATGATTTCCGGACTGGCTCCCGGCAAGCTGGCGGCGACGGAAATTGTGGGGAAATCAATCTGCGGAAGCGCGGACACCGGCAGCACCTGGAAAGCCACGGCGCCGGCGAGCGCAATGGCCACGGTGAGCAGCGTGGTGGCGACCGGGCGATGAATGAATGGCGAGGAGATGCTCATGGCTAATCCGCCGGGACCGACTCCGTGCTTCCGTGGCCGGCGCGCGATGCCGCGACTTTCTTCGCCAGGTCATCGAAGAAGATGTAAATGACCGGTGTGGTGTACAGCGTGAGAACCTGGCTGAGCAGCAGGCCGCCGACCATGGCAATGCCCAAAGGCTTGCGCAGTTCCGAGCCGATGCCGGTGCCCAGGGCGAGCGGCAGGCCGCCGAGGAGGGCGGCCATGGTCGTCATCATGATGGGACGAAAACGCAGCAGGCAGGCTTCATAGATGGCGTCCTCGGAACTCATGCCGTGCTTTCGTTCGGCTTCCAGAGCGAAGTCGATCATCATAATTCCGTTCTTTTTCACGATGCCGATCAGCAGAATAATTCCTATCAGCGCGACGACGCTGAGTTCCTGGCCGCAGATCAGCAAAGCCAGGATCGCGCCCACTCCGGCGGAAGGCAGCGTGGAAAGAATCGTGATGGGATGGATGTAGCTCTCATAGAGCACGCCCAGCACGATGTAAACGGTGACCAGCGCCGCCAGAATCAAGATCGGCTCGTTGCTCAGCGAAGCCTGAAACGACGCGGCGGTGCCCTGAAAGGCCGCCTGAATACTGAGCGGCATTCCGATATCCTGCTGCGCTTTATCAATTGCTTTAGTGGCTTCGCCCAACGACGCATCGGGCGCGAGATTGAACGAGATGGTGACAACCGGGAATTGTCCCTGGTGATTTACCGAAAGCGGCGCGGTTCGGGATTCGAAATGAGTGAAGGCGCTGAGCGGCACGGCTGCTCCGTTGGCGTTGGTAACCGCCGTGGGATTTGCCGAGCCGGAAGCCGCCCCGGACTTGGTGGCCGCGGGGGTGGGAGACGAATTGGCATTGCCGGAAGCGGTGCTGGAAGTCACTACCGTGCTGGCAGGGGTCGAAGCAGTGGTCAATGAGTTAGAAGCGAGTGCGGACCGCACGTAAATGTCCTGCAGCTTCGAGGGGTTTTTCTGGAAGTCCGGCATCGTTTCCAGAATCACGTGATACTGATTCAGCTGCGTGTACAGAGTGGTCACCTGGCGCTGGCCAAATCCGTCGTAGAGCGTTTGATCGATTGCGGAAGGTGTGATGCCCATGCGCGAAGCTGTCACGCGATCGATTACCAGCGCGGCTGCGAGGCCGCCGTTCTGCTGGTCGGTGGCCACGTCGCGCAGTTCGGGAATTTGTTGCAGTTTGGCGACGAGCTTCGCGGTCCAATCGTTCAGTTCGTTCAAATCAGGATCTTCCAGCGTGTATTGATACTGTGTGCGGCTGACGCGGTCTTCCACCGTCAAATCCTGCACCGGCTGCATATACAGCGTGATGCCGTCCACTTTTTCGAGTTCCGGCTGGAGGCGCCGAATCACGTCGGAAGCATTGATATGCCGCTCCTCCAGCGGCTTCAGGTTGATAAGAATGCGTCCGCTATTGAGCGTGGTATTGGTGCCGTCAATTCCGATGAAGGATGAAAGGCTATCCACGGCCGGGTCCTTCAAGATGATGGCGCTGAGCTGCTGTTGCCTCTGAGCCATCAAGGGGAACGAAACGGACTGGGTGGCTTCGGAGATACCCTGAATGATGCCGGTATCCTGCACTGGAAAAAAGCCCTTGGGCACCATGACGTAAAGAACGATGGTGAGAGCGAGTGTGGCGACGGCTACGATCAGCGTTGCCAGCTGATGTTTCAAAACCCACTTCAGGGTGCGGCCGTAAAAATCAATGACGCTCTGAAAGCCGCGCTCAGAAAGCTTGTAGAAACGTCCGCTCTGAGCTTCGGGATCGTGTTTCAAGAGGCGAGAACACATCATCGGCGTCAGCGTGAGCGAGACTACGGCGGAAACTAGAATCGTGACGCTGAGTGTGATGGCAAATTCGCGGAAAAGGCGTCCGACGATGTCTCCCATGAAGAGCAGCGGAATCAAGACGGCGATCAAGGAAATCGTAAGCGAGACGATCGTGAATCCGATTTGTTCGGAACCGAGCAGCGAGGCGCGCAGCGGATCATCGCCCTCTTCGATGTAGCGAACGATGTTTTCGATCATGACGATGGCGTCGTCCACGACGAAGCCAGTGGAAATCGTCAGAGCCATGAGCGTTAGGTTGTTCAGGCTGTAGCCTGCCAGGTACATCACACCGAAGGTGCCGACCAGCGAAAGCGGAACGGCGACGCTGGGAATAATCGTGGCGCGCACGTTGCGCAGAAATAGAAAGATGACCATGACCACCAGCGCCACTGTGAGCATCAATTCAAATTCCACGTCCTTCACGGAGGCGCGAATGGTGACGGTCCGGTCGGTCAGCACAGTGACGTGCACGGCGGCGGGCAAATTGCTTTGTAGTAACGGCAATAGAGCCTTTACGCGATCCACCACCTGAATGATGTTCGCGCCGGGTTGCCGTTGGATATTGACGATCACTGCGGGCGTTTCGTTCATCCAGGCGGCTTGCCTGACGTTTTCCACGTCGTCCACCACGCGCGCGACGTCGGAGAGGCGAACGGGCGAGCCGTTATGGTAGGCGACGACCACGTTTGCGAATTCCTGGCTGGTGAGCAGCTGGTCGTTCGCATTGATTTGATAATCCTGGTGCGGCCCGTCGAAATTTCCCAGCGCGGAATTCAAGCTAGTGGATTGCAGCGCGGTGCGAACGTCTTCCAGGTTGATCCCGTAAGAAGAAAGCGCGGTGGGATTCACTTGCACGCGCACCGCGGGCTTTTGGCCGCCGCTGATGCTCACGAGGCCCACACCGGGCAGCTGGGCGATCTTTTGCGCCAGGCGCGTGTCCGCCAGGTCTTCCACTTGCGAGAGCGGAATCGTCTTGGACGTGAGAGCCAGCGTCAATATCGGCGTGTCCGCCGGATTCGTCTTGCTGTAAATCGGCGGCGTGGGTAAATCCGCGGGCAGGAATGTCTGTGCGGCGTTGATGGCCGCCTGTACTTCCTGCTCGGCGACGTCGATATTTAGCTCGAGCGAAAACTGCAGCACGATTACAGAGCTTCCATCGGAGCTGGTGGAGGTCATCTGGCTGAGGCCGGGGACCTGCCCGAACTGGCGCTCGAGCGGCGCCGTAACCGCGGATGCCACTACGTCAGGATTGGCGCCTGGATAGAACGTAACCACCTGAATCGTGGGGTAATCCACCTCGGGCAACGCCGAGACGGGCAACTGGGTGAAGCCCACGAATCCGGCGAGAAGTATCGCGGCCATCAGCAGCGAAGTCGCGACCGGCCGGATAATAAATGGGCGAGACGGGTTCACGGACGATTTCCCCCACTGCTGGGCGCTCGACCGCCTGAAGTATTGCTTCCGGGAGTCGCCGCAGTTCCGTCGCCGGAGGAGGAGGCGTTCGCGGAACCATTGCCCTCGCCTGCCGGCTTTTGGACCGACACCTTCACGCCATCTTGCAACTTGTCGAATCCAGTGATGGCAATCACATCGCCGGACTTCACACCTTCCACGGCGGCGTTCCCGCCGTCCGTGGTGCCAATCGTGACGGTCTGAATCGCAGCAGTCTGATTGGGCTTCACGACATACACGAACGCGCCTTGCGCATTGCGTTGAATGGCTGCCGCGGGAACGAGCGTCGCGTTCTGCTGCGTATCCACCAGCAGCCGCGCGTTCACAAACTGGTTGGGGAAGAGAGAATTATCGGAGTTTGCGAAGATGGCCTTCAGCTTCACGGTGCCCGTGGTGGTATCAATCTGATTATCCAGGGTCAGCAGCTTGCCGGAAGCCAGCTTGATTTGCTGGTTACGATCGAACGAATCCACCGACATTTTGTTTCCCTGGCGCAGTTGCTTCTGAATCTGCGGCAGATAATCCTCAGCCACGCTGAAAATCACAGTGATCGGCTGCAGCTGCGTGATCACCACCAGCGGCGTGCCGCCTGCGGCCGTGACAATATTCCCTGGATCTACCAGACGCAGGCCGACGCGGCCGTCAATGGGCGCTTTAATCGTGGCGTAGTCAACATTCGTGGCGGCGTTGGCAAGCGTGCCCTGGTCATTCTTGACCGAGCCTTCGTCTTGCTTCACGATCTGGATCTGATCGTCGAGTTGCTGTTTGGGAATGGCATTGCGATTGAGGGCCAGCTGGTAGCGGTCCATGTCAATGCGCGCTTCATTCAGCAGCGCTTCGTCGTGCGCCAGCGTTCCTTGGGCCTGGGTCAACGCCGCTTGATAGGGGCGCGGATCGATCTGCACCAGTACGTCGCCCTTGTGAACCATTTGTCCTTCAACATAATTGACGCTGTTGATCTGTCCATCCACACGAGTGGTGATCGTGGCGGTATAAACGGAGGTGACGATTCCAAGTGCATTGATATAAATGCCGATGGGACCCGTGGTGACGCTCGCGGTGGTAATCGGGACGCTGCGATTGGCGAGAGCCGCTTTGGTTTTTGCCGCGGCTTCGGCTGCTTGCTGTTTGCGGTAATAAACCAGGCCGCCGATTCCCAGAATCAGGATCACCAGGATCCAGATCCATGCGTGACTTCGGCTCGCGGCGACGTACTCGGGCGCGGCCTCTCGCGGTTTCGAAGCGAAACCGGTTGAGGGCGCAGCCGTGGTATTGGTTGTGTCGCTGTGAGAACTTCCGATCTTGGAAATATTATCTGGCACTTTGCTCCCTCATTCGATGATTCAACTTCGAGCGCGCGGCGTGTCTCTCAATACCGGCGACATCGGCGAAAAGGATGTCTACTGTCAAGCAGCGGCTACGTCAGCGACGCGTGGATAGCCTCCCGAGGGGCGACCACCTAGGGGTAAATTTAGCACGCATTATGTTCCGACGAGACAGGTGTCGATTTGGTTTCAATGTGTTTCGCGGAGATTTCAGCAGGCGCCATTTCCGGGTGATTCGTCGCGTCCGTGAACCCGCTGGCAAATCAGGGACTTAGGGCGTTTCGTTTCTGGCGATGCGCCCGATCGGACTGCGAGGTCAATCGTTGTTTCGATGCGTCGGCGCGAGCCACTGCGCGGCGGCGCCGGCTAGCGCCGATTGGGATCCGTACCTCGCATTTAGTATGGGCACGCGATGCGCCCCCGGATTGATCGCCCAAGTTTCTAGAGTTCGCCGGATGCGGGCGCGGTAAGACGTCATTACGCGGCCGATGCCGCCCCCCACGATGATCACTTCCGGTTCCAGCAAGTCAATTATATTGCCGAGCCAGATGGCCAGATGGCCGGCGGCTTCTTGCAGAATTTGCGTGGCCAGCGGATCGCCGCTTCGTGCGGCTTTATTTACGGTCTCTGCCGTTACATTGGAGATATTTTCGCCGGCTATTTTCAGGATTTGCGAACGACTGTTATGGCTCTGGCGCAGCAGCCTGCGGGCGCGTGTGGAAATCGCGGTGCCGGAGGCATACATTTCCACGCATCCGCGCTTGCCGCAACCGCACAACGGTCCGCTGAAGTTGATGCTCATGTGGCCACCTTCACAGCCGCCGCCGGGTCGTCCGTGGTAAATCTCCCCTTCCCGGACCATCGCCGTGCCGATGCCGGTTCCCAAACTCACGTAAAAGATGCTTTCATATTTGGAGCCTGCGCCCCATTTGGCTTCGGCGAGCGCCGCTGCACTGGCGTCGTTGGTGAGCCGCGTGGGCAAGCCATAATGCTTTTCGATCTTTCGCGCCAATGGAAAGTTTCGCCAGCACGGCAAGTTCGTGGCGCTGAGCACGACTCCACGTTCGCTCTCCACCCACCCCGGCGAGCACACGCCGATGGCGCGCACTCGTGCCGCGCGCGCTTTCGGCATTACGCCATCCATCGCTTGCAGCACCGCGCGAAATCCCTGTGCGGCGCTGCCGCGCGCAGCCATCGGGGCGCGACCGGCATGGAGAATTTGGCCTCGTGAGTTCACCAGGCCAACGGCTACTTTCGTGCCGCCGATATCAACGCCCAGAACGAGCTTGTGTGGACTTCCGGCGCGGATGCGATTCTTCAAAGATCCATACCCTCGTTGCGATTTACGCAGCTTGGATGATACAAAAGCGCTCGATTGAAAGGCAGGCTTAAATGTTGGCCTACAATCCGCCGTCGTGGCCAAACTGGCATAAAAACTAGCGATTAGAATGGGGCGCTGTTGTTTGTTTTCAGTCATTTGCGCCGATTTTTAATATTTGCGTCACTAGCGATTAGAATTGCGCATCGCGCGCTCGCACATGGCGCGCCCACACTCGCATTGCGCGCCGTCATGCGCGTGTGAGCGCCCGACACCTTGGCAGCCGCGACCCTGCGGCCGCAGACACCATCGCCAAGCGCGCACCCGGCCAGCCAGGCCCCTCGCCCGTGCCCCAGTCTCCATGCCGCGTCCTCAGCAGCGCCGAAAAGCGCCCCGACTCACGCTAACACAATCGTCGGCCGCTGGATATCCGCAGAAATACTGACGAGGCTAAGCGATAGAAAAGATGGGTTGTACTTCGCTGTACGGGCCAATCGCGGGACTCTAAACGCCCACCCTTCGCATGAAACAACGGATGCCATGACGGAAACGCGATGTAAAACCGCTTACTGCCTGTCAGCCGCAAAGCCGCTCTGACCCGAGCCACAGTTGAGCCAGATCTCTGAGGTTGTTCTTGTATGTACGCGTTACCAAGTATTCCTTCCCACCCTTTACACGCAACCTGTACTCCCCCGTCGGTAAAGGCTGGATCTCCTCCACGGCCGAAATATTCACGACGACGGAGCGGTGGATGCGAATAAAACCGTAGGGTTTGAGCTTCTCCGCCATGGACGAGAGGGACTCGTGCACCAAATAGGGATTCGACCGGTGTTGCAGCGAAACGTAATTACCTTCGGCTTGCACTGCCCAGATGTCTGCTAAGTCCAAGAGCAGGATGTTGCCTTTTGCCTTAAACGCGATTCGTGGCGCCTGCCATTTTGCTGTAACCTCCAGCTGGCGCAAAACTCGCATGAGGTTTGCAGCAGCAACTCGGAGTACCGGAAGCAATGATGTATCCGCGGCTTCGCCGAACCCGTCCGCTGGCGATTCACGAGTGTAATCCCGTCTACTCTCGGTGGCGTGAATCGTAGCTCCGCGCAGCTGGCTAACCGAAACGTCCGCAGTAGCGTGAGCAGTTTGTTGAATAAACATGTCACGTGCGCTGGCCTTCTGATCCCGAATTTCGCGGACGCTCATGATGGAGCCCCTTGTTCTCTCGATTCGATTTCCTGCCACCCGAAGTAAGGTTACTTCTGGCCATTGCTCACTGCTGACGGAAAGCTGGATTGCGCGCCGAAATAACACTCGATGGATTGCAGCTTCCCGTTTTTGATTCGGAGATATTCCACGTTCCGGAGCGATTTACCGTTCGTGGTGTGGCAAAGATACTTCACAAAAGCATCATCCGGGCCAGTGGCGACTCGCTCCAGGTCAAAATGCCCGATGAAATTGATCTGTGTTTCCCAGCATTGCTTTTTGAAAGCGCTCTTGCTGATGTGGTCGTCGCCGGCCGCGCTTGAAAAGGTGAAGTCATCGGCGAGC
>Ga0209006_10001080_pt1 | contig 25022 bp, 22 predicted proteins | sample JacPin_JW_Ref_O2_FD_188567 | JGI IMG/M metagenome (GOLD analysis project Ga0209006, IMG submission 188567) | Forest soil microbial communities from Algoma, Ontario, Canada - Jack Pine, Ontario site 1_JW_Ref_O2 (SPAdes) (version 2) | ecosystem: Environmental > Terrestrial > Soil > Boreal... | reverse complement strand
CGTCTTTTCGATGAACTTCGCGGCGGCCCGATAGGCGGCGACCATGACCACGGCCTTGATCTGTGGCTTCTGCGATTTCAGCTGATTGACGGCGTCATCCACATCCACGGTGTTTCGCTTGTAGTTGAGCCGCACGATAGCGCCGTCGTTGGCGCCGAGCGTGCGAAACGCCTTGGCGACGCCTGCGAAGCCTGCGTCGCCATAGGCATCCTGCTGCGCGAACACCGCGATCTGCCTCGGCTGCAGCCGCCGCAGCTTTATCAAATAGTGCACGACGGCGCCGGTCTCCTCCGCATAGCTCGCACGATAATTGAAGACGTAGCGATCGGGGGGATCGTTGCGCAGCACATTGGCGCCGGTGAAGGCGCCGAAGAACAGCGTCCGCCGCTCGAGCGCGTAGGGCAAAGCGACCGCCGCCGTGGGCGTTCCGACATTGCCGACGAAGCCGAATACCTGGTCCTTCTCGTAGAGCTGTTTCATGGCCTCCAGCGTCCGCGCCGGCTCATAGCCGTCGTCGGCGGCGATCAGCCGCAGCTGCCGGCCTTCCACGCCGCCGGCGTCGTTGACCCGGTCGAAAGCGGTGTCGATCCCGAGCTTCATCTGGTGCCCGAGTTCCTTGGCCGGGCCGGAAAACGGCGCGGCGATCCCGAATCGGATTTCGGTCGCGGTGACGCCGCGCACCGGAGGGCCCGTCGGAACCGGTGCAGCCGATGTGGCAGCAGCAGCGGAGGACGGCCCCAGCACGCCCGACAGCGTGGGCCCCGGCCCGGAGGTCGACCGCTCGAGATCGGCAAGCTGGCGTTCTGCCAGCCTGCAATCCGTCTTTCCGGCCGTCACGGCGTTGCGGCCGTCCGCGACGGTGCGATTGAGCAATTGCGTCAGGTCGTCGCGTTCGGCCTCGTTGGACGAGGCCTCCTTGATGACGGCTGCGAACTTGTCGACGATGGCCTGAATACGCGGCCGCGCGATATCGGTGCAGGCCAGCGCCGAACCGACGATCGGCCCGACGCGGCCCGCCAGGTCGCGGACAAGCTCGGTGTTGCTGGCAGGCGCCGCGCCCGCGGCGCTCGCGAGCAAGGCAGCGAACAGAACGGCAATCCAACGGGGGGTCATCGCAAACTCCGAACCAAGGCCGCATTGGACTCTTGATCAGACATTTTCGCTTGCTCCCCTCGTTGATTGGTCGTTCGCACTATTGCGATGTTTCGATCGGGTTCGGTTTCTGACGCCATTGCAGAAACTGCTGCAGCAGCTGCTCGGATTGTTCGTGGGTCGCCGGCCGGCCGGTCTGGGCCGACGCCAGGATGGTCTGAAACTCGGCGATCGCGGGCTTCGGACCGTCGTTGCGTTGGCCGGGTAGGAGCAGGACGGATTTGATCGACTTCATGATTCCGGCCACGGTCGACCCGGCTTCCGCCTGCCGTGACGCCGGCACCATGAAGACAAAGAACAGCGCCACGATCGCCGACACGCCGACCGCCGCGGTGAAGCGGCCGGCGACGGTGATCAGCGCGTCGCGCCGATCCAGTTCACGCGCGAGCCCGGGCGGTTCATGGATGATTTCGGGATTGAGCGGGTGCCACAAGGCATCGGAAACCGCGTTCTCGAGCTGGTGATCGAGCGAGGCGGGAGCAGCAATCGGGCTCCTGACCGGCTCGGATATGTCTTCCGACGAAGGGGATAGTCGCAGTTCCGATCGCTCGCGCAACCAGCGCGGTGCGTAGTAGGTGGGCTCGTTGGGATCGAGATTGTCGTGCTCGTGTTCACTCAGGCTACTCATACGCCACTCCTCATAACGCTTGGGAATTGCACCGCGGTCGCCGGTTGGCGCCGCGGGAACTGACCTGTGGGTGTTTCCTCTCGCTGTATTGGACAAAAGTTCAAAGCGGTGCAGACCGCGTCCCGGAAAAATCCGGGAACGGCGCAAACGAGATGCAAAGTTCGGCTGGATAATTTGAATCAAACAGTCCGATGCCAAATCCGCATCGCGCGTCAGCCGCGTCGGCCAGCGAATGAATTCGCAAGACCGCGCCGTCCCCACCGCTTCCATTGCCTCTGTCCCCCGGCAAATGACCGTCTTTCACGACGGCGGAAATGACCTCTCCGGCAATCGCGCCGGCGAAGTCACCGGGATGTGATGGAACCGGCGCGAGACATTAATAAGTCCGAACCTCGACCGAATTGGGGTTAGTTTTTGCCTGGCAACAGCTTTCGGGCGATGCTGAAATTCGCGCGAGATACATTATTCATAGGCGTTAGCCGCCGGCGTCGAAAAAGCGGACGGCCACAAACTCGACAAAATAATCTCACGGCGTTTTATGAATGCGGCAGGCTTTGGTCAATCGATGCCGGCGTCCAGATGCGCGGTGTCGTTCATCCGGCGCAGTTGAAATGAACGGCCGGTGATTTCGATTTCGTTGATGCAGCACGGATTTTGAGCCAACCGCCAATAGGCCGATAGCGGCATGTCCAGGAGTTGAGTGAGCAACACCCGGTTGACGCTGTCATGGCCCACCAGGACGAGCGTATCCGCCGCGTTTTGTGCGAGAGCAAAGCGCAGCACCTTCGCGGTGCGGGCCGCGACATCCCGAAGCGACTCTCCGTTCGGAAATTCAACCAGATCGGGCGTGGCAAACCAGGCAGCGAACAGATCGGGATTCTTGGCGCGGGCATCGTCATAGGTCAGCGACTGCCATGCGCCATAATCGAGATCGATGAGTTCGGTGAGCGGTGCGGACGGAATGCCGCAAGCGCCGGCGATGGCCGCGCCCGTTGCGACGCATCTCTGCAGCGGACTGGTAAGGACCGCGCTCGGGGCCCAATGCGACGCGATCCGGCGCGCCAGCAATTCAGCCTGCCGTCGTCCCTTCTCTGTCAAGGCGAGGTCGGCGCGACCCCGGAAACGTTCCGGCTTGATGCCTTCGACGTGACCGTGGCGGACCAATAGAATGACGGTCATTCGTCAGAACTCCACCGGGCTTGTGCATTCCCGGCCCGTGAGCTTGCGTGCCGACGGATGTTGCCCACCGAAAAGGCCCTGGCACCGCCGGCTGATATTGATCACTGGTTTGACATCGTCTAGTATTTTCATGTCCAAGGGGATGGGGTTCCCCAAAACCGCCTGACAAGGGCTGATGACTCCTGCCGCGTCGAGAATGCGGGGGTTATGTCATGGCAATTTGCATCCGCTCAGGCTCCATCTCAACGCGAAGTCAAGTTATTGCGTCGTGCGCAAACCGGAGATGGTGGGCGGACGGGGAGTTGTGAAAACAAGTCGAGGCATGCGGTGGATACGATCGACGGTGTGATCTGGGTTGCCCTGGGCAGCGTGCTCGGCGGGACAGCGAGATTCTGGCTGTCCGGACTTGTGGCGCGGCGTGTCGGCGAGACATTTCCCTGGGGAACGGTCGTCGTCAATGTCAGCGGCGCCTTTCTGCTTGGCATTCTCGCGGCGTCGGCCGCCACCCATGGGATTTTCGCGGACGTGAAACCGTGGCAGTTCGCGGCGATTGGCATCCTTGGAACCTACACCACGGTATCGTCCTTCAGCCTTCAGACTCTGGCGCTCGCCCGCGACGGCGAAATGTTGCGTGCCGTGGGAAATATAATGCTCTCGCTGTCACTTTGCCTTCTCGCCGTCGCTGCCGGCTTTGCCGCCGGCCTCCACGCTTTCGGGTAAGGGCGCGCTCAACAATGCAGGACAATTTTTCACCGAACGCGCCGGCGGACAAACAGGTCGAGAACAATCCGCTTCCCCCTCCACGCCGTTCCAACTGGGGGCAAGCATTCTGGGACAAGACCGGCTCCTATATTTCCGTGGCGCTCGGAAGCATGGTCGGCGCAGTGGCGCGTTTTCTGGTTTCCGTTCTGTCCGTGAGCGAATTTGGTGACCGCTTTCCCTGGGGTACCTTGTTCGTCAACGTGACGGGCTCGCTCGTGATCGGGTTTTATGCGGCACTGACCGGCCCCGACGGCAGGTTGTTCGTCAGTCCGCGGCAAAGGCTGTTCGTCATGGTTGGCTTCTGTGGAGGCTACACCACGTTTTCCGCGTTCAGTCTCGAGACCCTACGGCTTGTGCAGTCCGGCAACATCCAGACCGCATTGGCTTATATATTCGTCTCGATCATGACCTGGTTAATCAGCGTATGGATCGGTCATGCGCTTGGCGCCCGCGTCAATCGTCTGTAAGGGATTCAAAAATGCAAATACCGAAACAAGCCGTGCTGCTGCGGATTTTCACCGGTGAAAACGACAAGTTCGACGGTCGTCCGCTCTATGAAGCCATCGTCATGAAGGCGCGCGAAATGCACCTGGCCGGCGCCACGGTGCTGCGTGGCCCGATGGGTTTCGGCAAGTCGAGCCTGATCCACACCGACAAGATTCTTCGACTTTCCCTGGATTTGCCACTGGTCATCGAGATCGTGGACTCCGAAGAGAAGATCAATGAATTTCTGCCTGTTCTCGACGGCATGATGGACAGCGGCCTCGTCACGCTGGAGAAAGTCCAGGTGCTGCAGTACGGGAAAGACAAGGCCGCTGATGCCTAGCGACGGCGCTCGACCCTGATGGTGGGCCACGGATTTTCTATGGGCGCGACGCGTGACTTCTCGAAATTGACTATGGAACCGAGGAAGCCCGTCCGTTACAAGCCGTCGAGCCGGAGCCGAGGTCCCAAAACCTGAAAGCCTGGAGGAAATCGATGCCAGCCTATCGTTCCCGCACCACAACTCACGGCCGCAACATGGCGGGCGCCCGCGGCCTTTGGCGCGCGACCGGCATGAAAAACGAGGACTTCGGCAAGCCGATCATTGCCGTGGTCAACTCGTTCACGCAGTTCGTGCCCGGCCACGTCCACCTCAAGGATCTCGGCCAGCTGGTGGCGCGCGAAATCGAGCAGGCCGGCGGCGTCGCCAAGGAATTCAACACCATCGCGGTCGACGACGGCATCGCCATGGGGCATGACGGCATGCTCTACAGCCTGCCGTCGCGCGAACTGATTGCCGACAGCGTCGAATACATGGTCAACGCGCATTGCGCGGACGCCATGGTGTGCATCTCCAATTGCGACAAGATCACGCCGGGCATGCTGATGGCCGCGTTGCGGATCAACATCCCGACCGTGTTCGTCTCGGGCGGACCGATGGAATCCGGCAAGGTCAGCATCAAGGGCAAGATCCGCTCGCTCGATCTGGTCGACGCCATGGTCGCGGCCGCCGACGACACCATGACCGACGCCGAGGTCGAGACCATCGAACGGTCGGCGTGTCCGACCTGCGGGTCCTGCTCGGGCATGTTCACGGCCAATTCCATGAATTGCCTGACCGAGGCCTTGGGCCTGGCGCTGCCCGGTAACGGCTCCGTGCTCGCGACCCATGCCGATCGAAAGGGCCTGTTCGTCGAGGCCGGCCATCTGATCGTCGATCTGGCGCGCCGCTACTACGAGCAGGACGATGCGACGGCGCTGCCGCGGACGATCGCCAGCTTCAAGGCGTTCGAAAATGCCATGACGCTGGACATCGCCATGGGCGGATCGACCAACACCGTGCTGCATTTGCTGGCGGCCGCCTACGAGGGCGAGATCCCCTTCACCATGCAGGATATCGACCGGCTGTCGCGCAGGGTGCCGGTGTTGTGCAAGGTGGCTCCCTCGGTCCCGGACGTGCATCTCGAGGACGTGCATCGCGCCGGCGGCGTGATGGCCATTCTCGGCGAACTCGATCGCGGCAGACTGATCAATCGCGAACTGCCGACGGTGCACAGCAAGTCGCTCGAGGATGCGCTGAACCGGTGGGATATCAGGCGAACCAAAAGCGAGAATGTGCGCACCTTCTACAGGGCCGCGCCCGGCGGCGTGCCGACCCAAGTCGCTTTCAGCCAGGACCGGCGCTTTGACGAGATCGATACCGACCGCGCCGCGGGCTGCATCCGCGATGTCGAGCACGCCTTCTCGAAAGACGGCGGGCTTGCGGTGCTGTCCGGCAATCTGGCCATCGACGGCTGCATCGTGAAAACCGCGGGCGTCGATGCAAGCATCCTGAAATTTGCAGGGCCGGCGCGGATTTTCGAGAGCCAGGATGCCGCGGTCGAAGGCATCCTGACCAACCGGGTCCATGCCGGCGATATCGTCGTGATCCGGTATGAGGGTCCGCGCGGCGGTCCCGGCATGCAGGAGATGCTCTATCCGACCAGCTATCTCAAATCGAAAGGTCTCGGCAAAAGCTGCGCGCTGATTACCGATGGCCGTTTCTCGGGCGGCACTTCGGGTCTGTCGATCGGTCACGTCTCGCCCGAGGCCGCGGAGGGCGGTTTGATCGGGCTGGTCGAGGAAGGCGACCGCATCGAAATCGATATTCCCCGGCGTTCCATCAGCCTGGTGGTCGACGAGGCCGTTTTGACGCGACGCCGAGAGGCGATGCTGGCCAGGAAGACCGACGCCTGGAAACCTGCGAAACGCAGCCGGAAAGTTTCGATGGCGCTCAAGGCCTATGCGGCGCTCACCACCAGCGCCGCGCGAGGCGCGGTGCGCGTGGTCAGGGAATAGTGGATGGCCGACGTCTGATGGACGCCATCTATCGCGTCGACGGCAATCGCGCCGTCACCAGTCCCAACGCGGCCGGTCCCTGGGATGCCGGGATGCAGCACGGCTCGGCGCCGGCGGCGCTGGCCGTGTGGGCGGCGGAAGCGATTCCGACACCAGGGCCGATGCGGATCGCGCGCGTCACCATCGATCTGATGCGCCCGGTGCCGCTGGCGCCGCTGACGATTCAAACCGAAGTCTTGCGGCAAGGCCGCAAGATCCAGCTCTGCGCGGTCCGGCTATCGGCCGAAGGCGTCGTCGTGGTCGGCGCCACCATCCTCAAGATCAAGACGCAGGCGCTGAGATTGCCGCCCGAGGTCGCGGACCTGCCGGTCGAGCTTCCCGGACCCGATCAGTCGCAACCCGATCCCGCGAACTTCTCGAACAGTGCTTTCGTGACGGGCATGTCGCTGCGCGCCGCCCGCGGCCGGTTCGGCGTCCCCGGTCCGGGGGCGATCTGGTATCGGGTCGACCGGCCGCTGGTCGAGGGTTTTGCGGTCTCGCAAGCGATGCGCGCCGTGGTCGCGGCCGACTTCTGCAACGGCACCTCGGCCGCGCTGGATTTCCGGCAGTGGACCTTCATCAACGCCGACCTCACCGTCAGCTTCGCGCGGCAGCCGCTCGGCGAGTGGATTTTGGTCGACGCGGAATCCTGGATCGGTCCCGATGGCGCCGGCCTCGCCACGGCGCGGCTCGCCGACATCGGCGGCTATTTCGGCCGCGCCGTGCAGAGCCTCGTGATCGAGCAGCGGTAGAAATGGTTCCACCGTAGGAATGATTCCAGGCGCTGCACGTGCGCGCGCTCTGTCCGATGGCCGCGCGGCGGCAAATAAGTTGTAAATAACCCTTTAAAAACAATGGTTTGCCAGTCGATTTCCATTCGATAACGCCCGCGAATCAATGGATTTTCAGGGCGAGGAATGTTATGTTTCCAGTGAGGACAAGCCATGGCCGAACGCCCTGAAACAGTGACGGAGAACTCCACCGCCGCCTATATCCGTGGGCTCGCGGCGCAGCATCACGTCACCTACGTCCAGACCCAATCCGATCTGCTCGCGCAGCACATGACGCGGCTTGCGGATGACGCCATCCAGCCCGACGAGATCGAATGCATGCTGTTTGCCTTGCATCGTGCCGGCCATCTCGACCGCCAGCAACTCGTCCACCTTCAGGTGAAATATCTGCGCGAAGCCAAGCCGTGACCTTTGATCCATTCGGCGATTTCGCGACCGAAGGCTATCTGCGCAACTTCGAAAGAGAGAGAGACCTCGCAATCGTGAAACGTGCGGAGAACGCATCGTTCACGACGGGTCTCGACCAGGCTTTTGCGCATCTCGCCAAGTCCAAGGTGCTCACCTACGACGATGTGCTCACGACCCACGGCATTCTGTTTGGAGCGGTCTATCCCTGGGCCGGACAGGATCGCAGCCGGACCGCACCGACACTGACCATCAAGAAGGGCACGGTCATTTTTGCGAACGCACCGGAAATCCGCGCGGCGGTCGAGTTCGCCCTACGCAAGGGGCAGGACAAGGTCTACATGAAGGCCAAGCCCGGCGAGATCTTGGGCTATCTTGCCTATGGGCATCCGTTTCTCGACGGTAACGGGCGCACCATCATGACGGTGCATTCCGTGCTCGCTCAACGCGCGGGCTTCAGCATCGACTGGTCGGCGACGAAGAAAGACGCCTATCTCGACGCGCTCACCGGGGAGATTGAGAATCCGCTCAAGGGCCATCTCGACGCCTTTCTGAAGCCGTTCATGCGCGACTCGGTCGCTTATGAGGAACTCGCGACCGCGATCGTCCAGGCGCCCGGGTTGGATGGAAGCGTGCAGGACGCCGAGCTAAACGAGGTTCTCGGCACGACCGAGGATCCGGCGGTCAAGGCGCAATACGAGGCCATGCTCGTGAAGCGAAACAAGACCTAAATTCCGCTCTTGACGCTATGTTCACTTATGCGCCGCGCTGCAAGCGCGGCGATGGGCTTTCCAGGCGTGACTGAAGTGCCGTCGATCGATGAACTCGTTGCCCGCCAATCGCGGAATACCGCGCCACGCAACTCCGATAACGGCGTTGGTGATCCTTAACGCGCCATTAACCATCCCGCCCCGACAATCCTGTCCTGAGGCCGTGCACCTCCGGCCATGGCGGCTGCGCCATGGGACCGCTGTTCAAGGGAATGCGACATGGATTTCGAGACACTCTTTGCAAAGACCCCGGCCACCATCGAGGAGATCAGGGCCCGGGTCGCCTATGCCCTTGAGCGGCATCCGCTGTGCCGCGATGTGCAGTTCGACATCGTCAGCATGCCCCGCACCAGCAGGGGCGGTAACTGGACCATCAGCCTGCGCTCGGTCGCGCCCGATGCGCTTTGGGAGGCGTCCGATATCGTCGCCGACATCCAGCAAGCCTACGATCTCTCGATCGCGGCCTGATTTTTTGCGTTCTAAGCCATTGGTAAGACGGCGAAATTCGCCAACCCCGCCACAGTGGCATGGTTAGGCCTTAATTACCGCCCACTTATCGGGAAAGTGACAATGGTTGACCGGCCGAAACGGAGACCTGCTTGACGAGAATAGTTACCATCGTTGCGCTGGCATGTTTGCTCCTCGCCGGCGCGGCCGCCACCAGCATTCTCGGCCGCGACAGTGTGCCGGCGGCCGGGGCGGCGATAGTTTCCGCCGCTGTCAAAAGTCCCGTCGCCAACCGTGAGAGCAAGCAGGACCGGCTCAAGGTCGCCCGGCTCGCGCTGGCGTCGTTCGAACCGCCGCAGACTTCGGCGCTGAGCGAGCCGCTGCGGCAGGCCTATGCTTCCAGCACCCCCGCCGACCTCGAGGCGGCGAAGATCGCGGCGCCCGCGGCGCTGCCTCCCGTGCCGCCGAAACCGAAGCTCGCCAGCAAACCGGTCCCGCAGAAATCCTACGCGCTGCTCAGCGACGTGCAGATCGCCGGCATCAAGGAACGGCTCAGGCTTTCGTCCGACCAGGAATCTTACTGGCCGGCGGTGGAAAACGCGCTGCGCGCCGTGGCCCGCAGGATTCACTCCGCGCGCCAGGTCGATCCGCATGCGACCGGCGCGCCGATCGATCCCGACGCTCCCGAAGTCCAGCAGCTGAAATCGGCCGCGATGCCGCTGTTGTTTCAACTGCGCGAAGACCAGAAGCAGGAAGTGCGCACGCTCGCCCGCCTGATCGGCCTGGAAAAGGTCGCCGCGCAGATTTAAGACGCGGACGCTCAAGCGATGACGCCGGCTCTCGGCCTGCGCAGCAACAATCAGGAATCTGCCGGAAGATTGCTGTTCCAACATGCGCGCGCAAGTCGCCACGAGCCGTCCGGCTGCCGATGATAAACACGCAGAAATTTTCCATCCAGGCTGATGGGCTTGTTGCCACTCGCCGGGTCCTTCGGCGTAAACGTTTCCTGAAACAGGCCCCATTCATAGGCAATGTCGCCGGCGACACGGAGCTCGCGCGATTGCGCGATATCCTTGCTGGTATAGTGCTCCTGAAACGGCTGCAGCCAGCGGCGCAATTCTTCCTTGCCGACTTTTGGCGTGTCGTTGGGCGGCAGGAAGACGACATCGTCGGTCAAGGTATCCAGAACGCCCTGCAGATCGCCTTTGCCGCCAGCTGTGACATAGCGATCGATCAGCTGCCGTATTTCGCCCGCCGCATCCATGTCAGTGCTCCATTTGCATTTATTGTGATACTTGGTCCCGCCGGACCAGAGATGGCGCCGCGACGCGACCGCCGCCTCCATCCGATCGGTCACCGCGCCATTTATTTAAGCCCGATGAGGAGGCCGAGGTAATCGACGCGGAGGCCATAGAGCCCTGCTCCGGTCAGCACCAGCGCGACGCCGGCGCCGGCCAAACCCCAGTTCTTGAGTCCCGCGGCTACATTGGCACTATAGGCCACCCAACCCATCTGATCGCCGCCCTGGGCAGCTTTCAACGCCTGGTCGCGGCGGATCGCGTGAAGCTTCATGCCCATCAGGCTGAAGACGGCAATCATGATGCCGCCAAGCCGGGGCTCCAGGCCCAGCAGCACGGAAATGCCGCCGCCGTACATCATGATCATGCCGGCAATCGAACACAGCAACGCCAGCTTCTTTTGCTGCGGTTCCGGAAATTTCTGGAACAGCAAGCCGGTTTCGTTGACGGTCCACTGCCACGCGGCTGTGTCTTTGGTATTCAGCCACGCGGCATAAAGGAAGACATAGGCCTCGGACAACCGAAGCACGAGCAATGCGGCATCCCAGTTCCAGCCGTCGTGCATTTGCATCTCCTCGTTCGATCACACCGTCAGAATTCGCCGCTGCCGGCCGCATCCCGAGCGGAAACGGGAGATTTCCTTGTTCCGGCTTTGAGCTGTTCGAGCAGCGCCGGATTGAGCCGGAGTTCGTTCGCGGTCTGCACCGTCTTGGGAACGCCGATGGCGTCGTAGATCTGGAACAAGCTCGCCCGGTTCGTCATGTAGCCGTCGGCGACGCTGGCGGCGTCCTCCCCCTCCAGGCGAAGCATGGTCATTGCGCGACCCAAACCGTCCATATGCCCCACCAGCATCGCGAGCTCCGCCACCTGGTGATCGAGCAGACGCTTGTATGCATCCGCGTCGGACAAGGCAGGCGTCGTATCGAGCTTGCGAATGCCGGCAGCGACGCCGGCCTTGTTGTCGGCGTCGAGCCCATCGCGCAGCTTTTTCTCGTGCAGGTGCGCGTCCTGGGGTAACGTGATCAAAGCCCTGACCCATTCGATGACCGCCAGCTCGAGCATGGTGTAGGTCCCGGCCGGCGCGTCAGCGGGCTCTTGCACGTAGAGCACGACATTCTCGACGTGCTGCAGCGCGCGCTTTTGCGCTTCGGCCTTTTGCGCGTCGCTCAGCGGCGGATTTGGCGGGCGGCCAAGGCCATATTCCTCGAGATAGAGGTTGGTCAGAATCATCGTGTGATGTTCGAGTCCATAGCGCGCCCGCGTCGTCGTATAGATCGTCAGATAGGATAATTCCCTGATGCGGCGCGTGACATAACCGCCGGTCTGGGTGCCGTTGCGCCATTCGTCTTCATTGAACAGCACCGGCAGCGAGTAAGGCGCCTCGAAACGGGCAAGCTCGGGATGGTGCATCATCAGATAGATCAGGCCGCCGGGAAAATAGGAGCCGAACGACCAGCCCCACACGCCGACCTGAATGCCGCCGACGGCCGCGCCCTTGTCCTGCGTGGCCTGGATCTGATCGACCTCGTAGGACCTCAACGGCACCCGCGTGCCCTTCAACGGTGCGGGCGCCACCTGGAAGCGCCCGGCCCGGATATCGTCGAGCGGCAACGACACCCGGGGCGGCACGAGGCCGCTCAGGCCTGTACCGCCGAGTTGATTGAGCGCGTTGATATGGGCGATGACTTCGGGCGTCAGCAGTTGCGTCATCGTGTCCGGAAGAAACGATTCATCCGGAATGTTCAGGCCGGAAAACACGTCGGTCAGGGCGATGAACTGCAGGCAGAGGAAGGCCATCTCGACGAGCTGTGCATCGACCATCCGCTCGTTCACATCGTCCGGCAAATCCGTCGAGACTTGTGCCGCCGCGGCCGCCGCGCTCTGGCCGGCGCTTTGCATGTCACCCAGCGCCATGCAACCGCGCCACGCCGATCGCGCGGCGTTGAGCTTCGTCATCCACAGGCCGTCATTGGCGTAGCGGCGCTTGTTGTCCGCCCGGAACAGTGCCTTGAGCGCCTCGCAGTCGGCGTCAGTCCACGTCTTCGGATTTGTCGCAAAGGCCTCGCAGAATTTCAGGATACCCTGTTCAAGCGGATTGAACGTCTCTGGATGCCTGGCGGCCTCCGTCAGCTGAATGAGCTTGTTGGCGAACACATCGGCGGGAACGCCGTGCTTCCTCGCCGTGAGCGTGCCGAGGATGGCGTGGTGCGTCGTCGTGTACCACGAGCGCCGCCGCTGGCCGATGAAATTGGTGACGAGTTCGCGGACCGGCCGCTCGATGAATCCGGAAACCTGGATGCCGTTGCGAAACGACGGCTCGTCGAAGATCAGCGTCGTGGAAAAATTCAATTGTTGTTCGAATACCGCGGGAATCTGCAGGAAGTAGCGGCCGAGATTGTTGGGGAACGCGGCGGGATTGAGATTGCCGCTCCAAATCCAGTCCGACATCGCCTGGAGGCCCTTGGTCCAGTTGGCGTTGCCCAAGGTCAGATCCGCGTCCGGCAGCGGAATCGAGCATGGCGGGCGGTTATCTTGACTTAGCGGTGTAGTAGCCATGTCACGTCTCCTGAAATTCAACGTCTAAAATACCCGGCGGGCCGAAGCCGCGGTCCGGCTCATGCACAGCGTCACAAATTGTAGTCGATATATCCGTCGGCGGTGGAAAACGGCTTGCCCGGTGCGTCGAGCCCGGCTGATGCCTCCACGTCACCGACCTTGATCTGGTCGCTGCGCGCCAACTGGTCGTCGGTTTGTTTTTCGATCGCTGCGAGCAAGGGAATTCGGGGCACCTCGGTGCCGCTCTTCTCCTTGCCGTAGTAGCCCGGCTCGGTCGACACCATTGCCACGACGCCTTCGCGCATGGCGGCGAGCGCGTCCTTTGGCGTCGCATTGGTGCTGCCGTGGTGGCCGACTTTGTAGAAATCGAGCGACGCCAATATCTTTTTGCTGGTGTCGGTGAGCTTGTTGGGACCGACGCCGACTTTGCTGCCGTAGAGGAAGTTCTCCCAATTGCCCCACTGGGCATCACCCGCGAATAACAGCTGCTTGCCGTGGAAGGAGAACAGCACCACCAGGCTTTGGTTATTCAGCGTGTTGTCGGCCTGCCTCGCCCTTGCCGCAAGCATGTCCGGCTGCGCGTCGCTGACGCCTTTTTCGACGTCCTTGCGGCCGTAATCGTGGAACGCCTCCTTCGGATAGTCGCTACCCTTGAGCCGGAAGACCTTATCGAACGGCTCGATCTTCGCGGCAACGGCGGGATCGTTTCCCGCCAGATATTCCTCGTTCTTGCCGTCCATCTGCTTTATCAGGTCCAAATCATGCGGTGGGCCGAGGATTTGCGCGGTCAGACCGGCATCGAGCAAATCCTTGGGCAATGTCGGCGGATCACCCGCCTTGTAATAGGCAACGGGCGCTGCGTTCTTGAAGCCGCCGTGAAGGACCTTGAGTGCGACGGCGTTGCTGCCGCCACCGCCGTCGCTGAGGGCCATCGGCTCTCCCGTGATGTTCTCCGCCATGAACTTGAGTTCCTTGTCGGCGGGACTGGACCGGGCGGCCAATGCCATCGTCAACTGCTGCGCCACCATGGCCATGCCGTTCTGGTATTTAACGGCAACAGGATCATCCGGGTTCTCAAACCACGACATCCAGACCTGCTCGACATTGAATTGGCTGAAGACATCCTTGCACTTGGCAAAACCCGAAATGTGATCGGCATGACGGTGAGTCATGATGAGAAGCGAAAGGTTGTTGTTGGTGACCGTCGCCATATGGGCGACCGCATCACTGATCGTGCCGATATCGCCGGCATGCACGCCGCAATCGATCAGGATGTGCTTCAAGTCGCCGGCCGGCGTCTTCAGGCTCAACAGGAAGAAATCGCCGAAGCCGACGCGATACATGCGGATGCGAATTCCGCTCGGGCCCACGGTACCGTCGGCGGGTGTTGTCGACGATCCGGTGCCCGGAGAACCTGTGCTCGAGGCGCCGTTGGTTGGACTCGTTGAACTGCCCTTGCGCGGCTTGGTCTTTCCCTTCGTGGTCCGCTTCTTGGGCGCCGCGCGCTTCTTCGTCGCCGCCCGTTTCTTCACCGCCGCGCGTTTCTTCGGAGCGCGCTTCTTTGCCGCGCGTTTGGCTTTCTTTGCGGCCATGATCAAAGCCCTCCGTGAATGAGGCCGAAATTGATTTGAAAGCGCGCTTCGTCGTCATCATCCCCGGCGCCCTTGCCGTGACCATGACCATCACCATGGCCATGGTGCCCGGCTTCATCGCCGTGAAAGTGCTTTACATAGCCGTGCGCGAAATAATGCATCCGCTGCTTCTGCTCGCGCTCCTTGCTGAGCTGATTATGAATCACGTAGCGGACTTTCGGCGGCGGACGAAGGTCATGGTCGTCGAGCGGCTGCTGCGTCACGATCAGCGTTACCCCGCCGCGCATTGGAAACGAACCGTTGTCGTCGTCGAGTTTGGCGAAGCGCGTCTGCACGGCTTCGACCACCATGTCGATCTTGAGGCTGCCGTCGGGGCCGATGCGGAAGGTCGGATGGAATGAAGGAATCTCGATGTCCTCTCCGTTTTGGTCCATCAAGAAGCCGAGCAGCTTCGCATTCGTTCTGACATATTCGCGCAGAATATCGCCGTTGGCGTCCTTTTCGAGCTTGGTGAGGCCGTTGGGATCGCCGAATACCAGACCGGTGATGGGCTTGAGCGCATTGGGCCGCACCGCGTCCCAGCGCAACGCATCCTCGGAAAAGAATTTGGCGCCCTCGGCGACGATGCCGCGCAGGCGAAACGACTGCATGAAGGCATCGCGTATGTTCTCGGGATCGGCGGGATCCGTTTCATAGTGAGCCGTAATGAGGGCGCGCAGGAAGTCGCCGAAGGTAATGTCGACCGGCGGGCAGTAATCGAGCGCGCGCGCGCAAACCGTGAAGAAGTCGGTGGCCGTCTTGCTCGCGGCGGCGGCAAGCATCTCGGCAAGCGATCCCGGCAGGTCCTGGCGATCGTCGATATCAGCGCCGGTGCGAAAAATCCTGAACAGATTCTCCGTGCGCCTCACGTAGATCGTGAAGTAGGCGCTGAAAATAGCCGCCACCAGGATCGAACCGCGATCGTGCGGTTCGATTTTGGTCTTGATGTCGTCGGAGTTTGGCGGCGTGCCGAGCGCCTGGCGCAGCCCGGCGCGCATTCCGGTGGCCTGGCCGAACTGCTGCGCCAGCTGGATCAGCGGATTGGCCTGCGAGATCTGCGCCTCGATCACCGGCTGCGCCGTTCCGCCGTTGCGCCGGTCGTCGCGCTGACCCATGCTGGCGTCCGGCTTTTCGTAGTCATCGAACAGCCGGCCGCCGGTCTTGCGCAGCGTATCGAGCAGGACTTCCTTGTGCGCGAAATGGCGGAACAGGGCGACGATGTCCGCAAACCCCTCGTGAAATGCCGGCACGTCGATGTTTGACGGCTCGGTGAAGTATTTGCGGATGCCGTCGATGATCGCGTGCGTCATCTCGTGCGCGATGATGTCATGTGACAAGCATGTGAAGATCGTCTGTCCCGGAAAGTTTTTTCCGGGCTGCGTCGTGCTGGCGCGAAAATAGCCGAACAGGATGCCGCGGGCCGTCGGACTGTAGAAGGCATTGGCCTGGTACATCGCATGCGGCATCAGCAGCAGCACCGGGATGCCGTCATTGGCGCCAGGCTCGCCGGGGCGCCAGTGGATATGGCGGCCGAGCGCGGTTTCGAAACGTTGCAGCGTCTCGGCGGCGATCGCATAGACCATCTGCTGATGAAACCGCGGATCCGACTCCGAGGGGTCGATGCCGCCCTGGATCAGAATCCGCGGGTCGTCGAGATTGACGGGTTCATAATACGTGTTGTTGCTGCCATCGAAATCGACGACCGCCAGCTTCTTGCCGACCGGCCCGGGAGCAAGCTTCTCGTAATTCAACGAGATACTCATGATGTTGCCCATGAGGTGCCCGGCACTGGGATCGAAGGCATAGACCTTGAGCGGCCGTACGGTCGGCTCCGGGACCGCAGTCGTGGCATCGAAGATACTGGGCATCTGCTGTCCTTTCGAAGCCAGGCGTGTCGAGCGCGCACACGCAACCGGAGCTAGATACTATTTGTATGCGTTCTGGAGTCAATCAGCGCGTGTGGCCCGGTTATTTCCGCTTGTTACCGGGCCGTAGACGATGCCGATCGGCGGCGGCAGCGATGAGCCCCTGTTCGACGCCGGGATCGCGATCGGCGAGCGGGCCGGTGGATGTAACTCAACGTCACAGTGCCCGCCCGGATTGCGAATACAACCCTGTTGCGAACACAACTCTTGAGTTCAAATTGTATTTCAACTATAGATCGAAGTTTGGGGCGGCATATTGGGAGCCCTTTGTGGGGCGTTTTAGCGACATCAGTCCGGACGGCACCGTGGCCAGGGGGCCGCTGCTGCCCGTCATCGATTGGGGGCGTATCAATCAGGCGCCGCCGGTGCGGTTGCCGATCGATCGGCGCTATCCGGACGATCCGCTGCCTGCCGCCGACATTGTCCTCGTCACCTGGACCTCCGCCGAATGGTCGGCGCTCGACTACGTATTCGCCGGAAGCGGTGACGGAACCGGGCGCGCCACCACGGACTGGTCGTGGAAGCAGGACTGGTTTCTCTATACCCGCGGCGCCGCCGGCTTCACCGCCGATCCCAAATCGGGTCCGCTATGGGGCTATTTCCGCCTGGTGCAGATCACGGATCTGTCGCAGCGGCCCTGGCGGGTGCTGTTGTTCAAATCGAACTCGCACCTTGCCCATCCGCCCTGGATCGATGGCTTGAGCGCGATGACCCGGGCCATTCTCGCCGATACCGGCGCCGACCGCATTTATTCCATCGGTACGGCCGGCGGCGGACGGCTCAATGCGCGGCTGGGCGACGTCGTGGTGACCAACGCGGCGGTTCTCGACCTGCAGCGGCCGCAGAATGTCGGCGACCCGGACAATGGCGCCATGTTCAGGTGCCAGACCTGGTATCCCGGCAGCGCCTTGAAGGCCGAGGTCGAGCACAACCTGCTCTACCGGATGAAGGAACGCATTACCCCTGACGAACTCAACTCGCTGTTCGCCCAGCTGCGGGTTCGCGATCCGGACGATCCCGGGCAATTCACGCTGGATGATTTGCTCAATGCGCCGATCCAGTCGGACAACCTCGGGACGCCGTTCATCCACTTCCTGAAGGACGTCCCGCTGCTCACCACGGATTTCTATTTCATCGGTGCCGACGACGATGCCACGGCGTACTCGTTCCTCGAGATGGACGACGCCGTACTTGCGCGCGAGGCGGGGAAGCTCGGTGTCCGCTACGCGTTTATCCGCAACATCTCGGACCCGATCGTCACGACGCGGACCAAAGGCGGGCAACTTTTGTCCGACGGCGCGCGCTCCGGCTGGTCGGCCCTGATCTACGAGCAGTGCGGCTTCTTCACCAGCTTCAACGGTGCGCTGGCCACCTGGGCGACGATTGCCGGCCAGGGATCGCCGGCCTACGATCCGCCACGGGTTCGCGCCGTGGTGCCGACGCCCGATACCGCGGGCGATCCGCTCGAGGTCAAGCTCGTCCGCGAGGTACGCTCCTGCGGCACCTGCACGTTCTTCTGGCCGGACGACAAACGGACGCAGCCTTACGGTCCCTATACGGCGTTCGATCTGGGATTGAACACGCCCTATACGGTCGCTTCCGGTAATGGAAAGGATGCCCACCCCTGGCTGTTGGGGCGCACCCGCCCGCCGTCGTTTCCCGATCCCGAGGTTGCCGACGGCTGCCGCAAGGCGCCGATCATGACCATCGGCATCAATCCGAACCTCACCGCCTTTCTGCCGAGTCAGCGCGGCGCGGCATGGGCCTATCCCAGTTTCTCGAGCGCGGGCGGCTACGACGCCTGGACCAAATACGCCTGGTATTACCGCTACCGCTCGGTCTATCAGGAGCGGCTCAGCCTCGAATTCGTGCGGAAATTCGTTCTGCCCGAAGGCAGCGTCTATGCGCCGCGCAACGGGCGCTTGACCGGCACGCAACGGCTGGACGACAGTCCGCAATGGACCATCACCGTCCGTTACGACGGCGATGCCACCGACACCGTGATCACGCTGCCGGGCCGGCTCGGCGAATTTCCTTTCATGGCGCTGTTCGACGTTTTTCCGCCAAACAACGCTTTCTCCGCCGGCGACATTATCGCCGGAAGGGTCGCCGTGCCGGACGGGCTACAGGTCGAGGTAATCCAGGATCCGCAGGGCTACTACACCCAGTTCCAGCCGGCGCTGCGGCGTTTCCAGGACACGCTGCACGCGGCCGGCCATACCGCAGCCGCATTGCAGATCGGAGAGGACGTCAGTCAGCTCGACATGGTGGCGTGTGCTTCGCCGCACTGGAATGCCGGCTACCTTGGCGGCAGCCCGGAATCGATTACCGAGATCGTCAACAACTGCGTCGGCCGCAACGCCTGGGCCATGAAACAACTGGTGCAGACCCGGCCGGCGGTGCTTTTCATCGTCAGCAAGTCGAGCTGGGACATGTTACGCCAGTTTTTCGGCGCTCATATCCAGCGGACGCCGGCGTTGCCGGATCATCCGGCAGACAAAGACTTCACGCTGCTGCGCGCGACGACCGATCCGACGCAGCCGTGCAACCTGGTGTTCGATGTCGAGGTCGACGGGTCTCGCTATCAACACACCACCCGCGTCGTGATCACGCCGCATTTTTCCTACGCTACGAATTTCCTTCCGCAATACCGGCTAAGCCAGACCGAATGGGCGAGCTTTACTGCGTCGCATGCGGATTGTGTCGACGCCTTGACGCAGGCGAACGACTTCGACTTGATTCTGCCCGATGAGGGCGACACCTATACCTACGTGGCCCTGCGACTTCCCGCGGATCCGGACAAAGCCAAGGCGGCGCAAGACTGGTTCGAACAGAAATTTCCTGCCGCCGCCGCGACATTGCGGTCGTCGTACTACGACGCCAACGCGATGATGGCCTCTGTTCTCGATGACCTCTACCGCCAGGGCAAACTCGCCTGGACCGAGCGAGACGACGGCACCGGGTACCTGTCCCGCACCGAAGGCTCCTGCCAGTTCTGCGTCAATCGCCATTGGCGATTCCCCGGCGAATGCCGCTACGGCAAGGACAAGGAAACGCCGCCGCCGCCCGATTTCCTCGAGCATGTCGCCGAAAAAATTGTCGCGACCGGCAAACCCGCCCCGGTGACGCCGGCCGAAGTCATGTCAATCACCAGGCAGCCTGGCGCGATGGCGCCGGTTCCCCCACCGCTCTAGACCACAAGCCAAATCATCAGCGCATTTCACGCGGGAAGAGCTGGACCATGGACAAGAACCGCATTTATGCCGTGCAGACCGACGCTTCGGGCAAGGTGTCGCTCGCCCAGGTTTGGGCGCAGACCGCAGCATCCGGCCTGGCGGCCGGCTTATCCAACCTTGTTGTCATGGAGATCGACGATCGCATCGTGCTGGTGGGATACAACAAGGCGACGCAGGAGACGACCGTCTACGGCCTGAGCGACGGCGACCCATGGATCCAGCCGCTCGATAACCGCATCGACCTGACCGGCGGACCCTGGGATATCATCCAGAGCTTCGTGTTCGGCAACGATCCGTATCTGATGACCTACCGGGCCGACCATGGCACGTTCGGCTTTTTCAAGATTGCGAGCGACCTGTCAGCGTCGCCGCCCTACACGGTTGCGTATCCGCGGAATTGGCCGACCAAGGATTTCACCACCGTGGCGCCGTTCGCCTCGCTAGGAGCGCAATATGTGCTCGGCTACAATTTCGATCATGGCACGGTCGCGATCTACGCCCTGACCACCATCACCTCGGCCCCGGGCGGCGTGCCGGCGTTGCTGATGCAGAACAGCTGGTATCACACCTGGGCCAAGGGATGGACGCATTTCGCGTTCTTCCAGCTCGGCGGCTGCAACTTCTTCTTCAAGATCAATCTGGACAAGCTCAACGTGAATATCGATCACATCCAGGACAACCCGGCGGCCGGCACGGTGGAAGTCGGCAGTTGGTTGCAATCGCAACTGCCCGACGCCCAGATCGTCGACATCGCCGCGGCGATTCCCGGGGCTCATGGCGAGCCATACGTGCTCACTTATATCGCGAGCAGCGGCAAGACCGAGATCCTTCACATCCAGGCGGACTGCCTGGGGTGGGGCCGCTTTGACGCCGGCTCGATCGTCGCCGGCGCCAGCCTGGTCGCTGCGTACCGCATCGGCGGCACCAGCTATGCGCTGTTCTACGGCGCAAAGGACACCGCGAATGCCGGCTGACAGCGCGCCGGCAAGCACGAGCGCCGCATGGCCGGTGGCGCCGGATTCGGTGCGGGTCTGGCGCGGCTATGCGCTGGACCGCACGCAAAAGGAAGCGTTCTGGCAAACGCTCGGCAATACCTTCATTCCAATCACCGCGCAGGTCATGAGCAAGCTCGGACTGACGGCCTACCTGCCGGCCATCGTGCCGACTGACCAGGCGCCGTGCGTTCCCGATGAGATCGCGCTGGTGTTTTACCGGACCCAGGAGACTTATCAGCAGACCGCCAACTCGACCACCGCGGGCCGCGCCTACCAAAAGTTGCATGCCGGCGTCTTCGTTCTCGGGCCGCAGCCGGCGGGACGGCCGACCAGCGCCTCGGGCTTCCCGTTACCGCTCAAGGACGCCTGCGTGTTGGGACAGCCATATTACCTGTTTCCCGAAGCGGTCGACTGGTACGGCGGCTCGAGCGACGTCTTTGTTGGAGTTTTTGATGGTGACGGGCAGCAGCTTGCGGCGGCGGTGCTGCAAGCGGCGAAGGTCTTGAAGACCAACCGCGTTGCCGGTCTCGACGGCTTTATTCTGATGGTTGTCGACAACGTCCTGATCTATTGGCGGCACTGGCAATCGGCTGCGAGCCCGCAACCCTGGAATATCGAACTGCCGCTACGAACCGTGTTGTCGACCAGCGCGCGCGTCGTTGAAGTCAATCCTTTCGAATACGCGCACGATGGCGGCGTGGAGGCGCGGCCTGGCCAGTACCTCAACGTCCATTTCAATCGGGCGTAGCGGTCGCCTGGCCGGCTCACACACGCAGACGCGCGGAGTTTCGAAAAAAATCCGGCACCGACGTCGAGATGGCCGCTGGTCCCGCGGATGATTCAAGGAGACACTTGTATGGCGGAGGTCTGCATCAGCGTTGTTTTCCAGCAATCCGTTGCGACCGTTTGGGGCGTGTTGCGTGATTTCAATTCGATATCGTCCTGGCTGCCCGGCGCCCAGGGCGGCGCGATCGAAAACGGAATGGCAGCGGATCAGATCGGCGCCATTCGGCATTTTCAACTCGGCGTCGGCGGCCCCGTTGTCCGGGAAAGGCTGCTCGCTCTTTCCGACCGCGACCATTCGTGCTCTTACCTGTTGCTTGAGGGACCGATACCGGTGCGCAACCTGATCGGCGAATTCCGCCTCTATGAAATAACGGAGACCGGTGGAACGTTCGGCTACTGGCGAGCCGGGTTTGATGTTCTGGAAAAAGATTGCGCGGCTGCGACAGCACAGCTCAAAAGCCTTTACTCGGACGGATGGGGCAATCTCAAGAAGATGCTGGGCAGCCAGGCAACGCCGAGCGCCGGGAGACCCATCTGAGTACGCCTCCTCGCGATCCCGTTTTGTACCCGCTGCCCACGTCTGGGGGAGAAAGCCAGAGTCGCGGCGCGTCAAATGGGCGCCGGAAAATCCCGGAAGTGCCTGTCTAACAGGTATTTTTGAGAATCTGTGAGTCGCTATGAGAAGCGCTCTTGGTGCCCCTGAGCCGCTTTGCGAATTTCCCTTCCTATTACAGCGCAGCGTTGATTCTACAAATGTGGATGCAATCCATATTGCGCATGCTCCAGCGCCCTCACAGCACGGGTCGTAACTTCAATATAGCTTGCCATTGGTGGTCCAAGCATCATACTTTTTGCGCGATCAGCCTCGGTCCGCCGATCCGCTTGTGCACATGCACCATCAGCACCATGGCGAACAGCCCCAAGGGCGGATTAGCGGAGCGTAATCCGCCATCTCGCGGGCACACAATGGCGGGTTACGCCTGCGGCGAACCCGCCCTATCACACCGATTTGCTGATGGTGCCGTGGAGGAAACCTCACTAAGCGTTTAAGATATTGAAATCAAAGGAATCTTCAGTGCGACAATTTGGGCCCTACCCTCACGCCTACCCTTACAATTTTGGGCAATAGCGGCGCAGTATGGTTCACGGTGGGAGAGACCCAGAGCGGAATGAAATTTTTTGCTTCGCTTCTTCACGATGCGGGTATCAGAGTTGATGTTTCGGCGTCCTTGCGGTTGGTCCGATTGTATGCCACAACTTTATCTTGTGTTTGGCCGGGAGGAAATTGCTAGCGAGCTTGAAGCTTCTTGGAGGAAGTCATGCTTCGCAATTTTTGCCTATATGCCTGTTGGGCACTTTGCGTTGCTCTCAGCGGTCAGTCCGCGATGGCTCGTTGCGATCCGGATGAGATTCAGATCGGACAGGATCGCCTTTACGACTACTGCCTCAAAAAGAGCATGGTCGCTGCCTGTCAGGGCAAGGGCGGCGATGTCGCCAAGTGCATCTATGCCGGGTGCATCGGCACCTCGGGCAGGGAGATGAGGAACGGCGACCGGTCTTGGCCGGATAGACCGCGTCGAATATGACGGGAAGTACAATGCTTTCGTGCTGGATGATCGCGCTGTGTATTTCTCGCCAGCTGCAGCCGGGACCGTTGCGGTTCTTGCTCGATCGATCGCGCAAGATGATCGTGTCGGCGTGTCGCTCGGCCAGGTGCAGATCGTCTATGGTGCCGTGCCTGAGAATGCGAATATCGTGCTCGATCTCAAGCTCGCTGATCAATTTTTGGGAGACATCGTATTTGCGCAGCGACGTTGGACCGCGGGGTATCGTTTCGCAAATGGAGACGAGCCGCAGAAGGAAACCGGGAACTTTGATTTGGCAGTTTTCTTCAAGTTTGCCGGCTTCGATTTTCGCGTTGTTGACGAGCAGGTACAACTTGTAAGCCAGAGCTTTAATGTGACGCTCGTGCCGTTGACGAAAGCGAAGTCGGCCGACGGTGGGCATCTGCCCGACCTTGACGCAATTGCCAGAGGGCAAAGCTATCCGCATTACGAACGAAATGCGCGTCATGTGAGCGATAACATCAATTACTACCGGAAAGAAAAAATTGTTGAGCAAATGTTTGCGTATGGTGAAGTTGCGGCCTTTTTACGCGGACTAAAATCGGCAGGAGTGAACCTGCGAAGGCTCGCCGACGCAATCGAATGGTCAACGGGAACTCAGCCAGTTGCGGGGCGGGTGATGACGCCGGACGTCGCCGAGATGCGCAAGCCCATTGATAATCTGTTCGATGCGTGGCGACGCCTCGACCTCGCCGAATATCTCTCTCAATGGGCGCCTGACGCGGTAAAATACGAAAAGGACCAGCGGACCGAGTTTGCCGATATTCAGCATTCGCGCGAAGAGCTTTTCCCGCAAATTGGTGCTTCTGCCGTGGTCTACAGCCCCGTTTATCGAGGCTTCAACAACGGCATTGCGCGGTTCGATTCGATATATGAGCTCGCGCTTCGCTTTCAGGACGGCAGAATCTTCCACGAAACACAGTGCGAAAGCTACAAGACCGCGGTACGTGGCGGACGCTGGCTGATAGTTGAAAATCGGGACTATCGACCGTGCGACGAGATCAACCAGTCTATCCAGTCGGAATATTTGCAGCGCGAGCGACGCCTGGGATTGGAGTGGGCCGAGTATTTGAAGCAGATTCAGGCGCATGACGCGTACCCGAATTGGTCGGGCCCGCCTTACGATCTTTACCTAGCGTCGAATCGACCGCCCGAATCCGCGGCGGATGCGGTTTCCTCCACATATGTTTCCCGAGACAATCGGGATCTGATCGGCGTCGATCTTCGAACATTGAAAAATATCGAATTGGACGATTGTGTATCCGCTTGCCAGCGCGAAGCCGATTGTCAGGGCTACAGCTTTGATAAGTGGAACCGATTCTGTTTCCTGAAGACAAATCTCGCATCGTTTATTTTGGATCCAAAATCGCTGAGCGGCGTGAGGCAGAATCTGCAAATGCCGCTAACCTCCGCTGTCGAAGCGACGATGGTGCGCTATCGCGGTAAAATGTTTCCAGGTAGTGGATATAAGTCCATAGCGAATTCCATATACGAAAACTGCGAAATGACTTGTAAAAATGAATTGGCTTGCGTCGCATTCAGCTTTGACAAGCAAAGTCTGGTTTGTAGGCTCTTCAACAGCACCGGAGCGTATGTTCTAAACGCCCTGTCCGATAGCGGCGTGAAAACACAATCGCGATAATAATTAGATAATAATTAAATTACGTAATTACGGTGCAGTCCAGTGCACTTATCTGTAGGATTCGTTATAAATGCACTTCAGCGCGTATTTGTAAGAGCCGAGTAAGGCCATCGTCTGAGAAAGCGCGGCGAAACCCGCAATATTGCTGGTCTTGGCGACGCCTAGCGTAGCGAAAAGTCGGGTACGCCTACGGGCTTTCGACCTTGTAGCGGTGGTTTGTCTTACGCGGGCCTGTATTTCCGACGCAAAACCGTTGGTGCCCCTGGCCGGAATCGAACCAGCACTCCTTGCGGAACTCGATTTTGAGTCGAGCGCGTCTACCAATTCCGCCACAG